>OJON01002007.1_pt1 | contig 9460 bp, 9 predicted proteins | sample 1598031 | NCBI WGS metagenome assembly OJON01 (sample SAMN01915216, study PRJEB22387) | human gut metagenome | isolation source: stool | host: Homo sapiens | place: USA | reverse complement strand
GCTAGACTGCAAGATATGGTAAACTAATATTTTAAGTGTATTTAATTTTTTCTACTAACATCACAACAAAATAACATATAAATATATTTAGAGTATTAGTTTAGCATATAAATGCTTCTAATACTCTTTTGTGTTTTTATGAGAAAGGAGACGATATAAATGGATTTAAAGAATCAAGTAGAAAAAAGAATTGCTGGTATTTATATTCGTGTTAGTACAGAAGACCAAGCTCGTGAAGGTTTTAGCTTAGGAGAACAAGAAGAAAAATTAAAGCAATTGTGTGCTTTTAAAGAATACCAAGTTTATAAAGTGTATCAAGATCGTGGTATAAGTGCTAAAGACATGGAACATAGACCAGGATTTCAAGAAATGATGGATGATATGAGAAAAGGGAAAATTAATTATATAGTTGCATATAAGCTTGATAGAGTAACTCGTTCAGTCAGAGATTTGGAACTTTTAATTGCAGAATTAGAGAAGTTTGATTGTTATCTTATTTGTGAAAGAGATGATGTTAATACTTCAACAGCTAATGGTAGATTCTTTGTTAGAATGTTAACAGTTCTTTCTCAATTAGAGATAGAAGTTGTATCAGAAAGAACAAAATTTGGAATGAGTGGAGCAATAAAGGCAGGTCATTTACCTGGAACTTGTCCACTTGGTTATTATAGAGATAAAGACAAAGTTGTAAAGATAGATCCTAATACTAAAGATATAGTAAAAAGAATATTTAATATGTATTTAGAAGGAAAAAGCTATTATCAAATATCTTGTATATTAGATGAAGAAAAAGTTTTATACCCAGAACATAATAAATGGACTGAGTCAGCAGTCAGAACTATTATAAATAACAGAATATATGTAGGCGATTACGTTAGAAATAAAACTCTTAAAGATGAAAGTAAAGAAGAAATATATACTGATGTTGTAGCACCTATTATAACAAGAGCAGAATGGGAAGAAGTACAAATTCAAAAAGAAAAAAATAAGCAATCATTTTCAAGAGATAGAGTTTATATATTCTTTCAAAAACTTATCTGTCCTAAATGTGGTAAATTAATGCTATGTAAAGGGGCAGGTGGTAAAAAGAAAAAATATATGTATTATAACTGTGGAGATTGTCATCTTTACTTTAGAGAAGATAAAATCGAAGATGTATTACTAAACTTTATTCTTAGCTTGGTAGAATATGATGAAGCTGTAAAAAAATATTTCTATCCTATATTAGCAGAAAAAGAAGAAGTGAATACAGAAAATATTGATGAAGAAATTGCAGAGTTAGAAAAACAGAGAAATAGAATTAAGAAAGCTTTTATGTCTGGAATAGTTGAGATGGAAGATTTTGCAGAAGACTATAAAAGTATTGAGGAAAAGCTTAATAAGTTAGAGCAAGACAAAATGAAGAATATGGAAATTGATACCGAACATTTTTCTTTAATAAAGATTATGGCAGACAGAGATTTTGAAATTGAATCCAGATTAAACAGTGATAGTTTTGTAGAAAATTTAAAGACAGAATGGGACACAAAAACCAAACTTCAAAAGCAAGAATTTATTTCTAAGTTTATTGAGTCAATGGTATTAGAAAAAGATGAAGAAAATGATAGTTTCAAAATTATCAAAATAAATTTTAGAAGTAGATACCTAGATGAACTTAAAAAATTAAATAAGGCTGATTGTATCGACCTAGCAAAACCAACGGAAGATATGCAAGGTATATCAGTAATAAAAAGCACACCTAGAATTACTAAATCAGAATTAAATGAGTACATTGAAAATTTAAAAGAACATTATGATGTAAAATATTACGAAGATGTTTATGATTGGACTCATTCGTATGTTCAAGAAGATAAGATGATTACAATGCCAAGAGAAAAAGGTAATGAAAGATTAATGAGAGCAGTATTTGTAGATAACAATAAAAGTTTTCCTATAAAAGATTCAAAAGGAAAGGTTAGAGGAAAACTTGGTGCAGTGTCTTATCGTGAAAAAGGAATAACAGATAAAAATGAATTGGACAATTACTATGAGGCAATTTCTGATTTAGTTTTATATAAGACAGAACAAACAGAAGATGAAGAAGAAAGCTCCGAGGATTAGCTTAATCTGAAGTAGCATTTCGAAGAAAGGCTACGAAGCAGGAATTTGACTTTGTCAAAATTCCTAACCCCCTATGAGTTTTGACATTCTATCAAAACTCGGGGGCTCTGCGAGGCATCGAATTAGCTATCTTTTCATCAAAAACGAATGATTTTCTTATCAGAAAATCAAGTGTAAAATTTCATTTTACAAGTCGTTTTGATGAAAAATATCTAAATAAAATTTGCATAAAGCAGAACAAATTTTATTTATCTATTCGCTAATTCTTAGCATATTTGAAGAAGCTTTTTAAGAGAAATCTACGAAGTATTTTTATAGAAAGGAGCAATTTACGATGCAAGAACTAGCATATTCTATTCATTTAGGTAGCGATAAAAACAGATCAAAGTTGGGAAAGAGAGTAGCCCAAAATAATCCATCTGATACAACTTCATTAAGTAATAATGCTATTCAAAATAGTCAGCAATTATCCAAAGTTAATAAGCATAATTTAAGAAATTATGATAAAAAGATTGAAGATATTGAAGTTGTTTATGGTACAAATGATTTATATCAAGATGTAAAGAATGTGTATTTACAAGAATTTCAAGAAGCTCAAATTGAGTATGATAATAAAGTAAGAAAAGACAGAAGAATAGGAGATTATTTTATTCATATTTCAAAAGATAGCAAACATGATTTAGCTTGTGAACTTATAATAGAACTTGGCGATATGAATTTTTGGAATGGTAAAACAATAGAATATAAAAAGCAAATGACAGAAGTTTATAAAGACCAGATTTTTAAATTTGTGGAAGTTGTACCAGCTTTTAAAGTTGCAAATGCAGTAGTACATTATGATGAGACATCTCCACATATGCACTTAGTAGGAGTACCTGTAAAAGATGGTTATAAAAACGGAATGAAGAAGCAAGTTGCTAAATCTCAAATATTTACAAAAGCTTCATTAAAAGAGATTCAAGATAAAATGAGAATGTATTGTATTGAAAAGTTTAATGAGGTTTATGAACAAAATGCAACATTAAAGAAAAAACAAAAAGGTAGAAATCGAGATATTAATGTCAATGATATGGGTGGTTATAGTGAATTAAAAAGAGAACAAGAAAAGAATACTAAAAGATTAAAAGAGGCTAACAGCAAAAGCGATAACTTAGATATAGAAACACAGAAAATTAAAAAAATTCTTAATAATTTAAAATCACCATTGCTTGATAAAAATAATAAACTTATTTCAAACGAAAATATTGATAAAGTCTTAAATTATACAGAAGAGGTAAAAGATACTACTGGGAGCGTAAAAAGTGTTAATGACTTAAATATTACTATTGATAAGGTTGAGAAAAACTATAAGAATTTAGAAAATGAGAGAGATAGACTGTATTATAGTAATATCGAAAAGGACAAGACTATTGCTGAATTAAAGGAAGAAATAAAATTTAAGGATAAAAAAATCAATAAATTAGAAATAGCTTTAAATAAGGTTAAAACAGAATTAAGTAAGTTTAAAGAATTTTGGAGAAGTCTAATTAGAAGATTCCAAATTAAAGTATTTGATGAAAGATTTGATAATATTCCAGAAGATAAAAGAAATTATACTATTGTTGCAGAAGATTTAGCAAAAAGTGGAATATTTGACGATAATGATTCTGATATAATACATGATCAAACAAGAAAAGTATTAACTACTGAAGAATTAGCAGAAAAACAAGCTAAAAAAGGAAAGAAAAAGAATGATTATAATTTAGGTTAAAGGAGGACTCAAAACAATGTCAAGTAAAGATAATATCTACTTTAGTAGAGAAGAATACAATAAATTAATGCAGATTATTAATGATAATAAAAATAGCAAAAACAAAGAAATCAAACAAAGAGCAGAACAGTTAAGTGAAAAATTTGAAAAGTATGTTTATTTACATGAAAAACAAACAGAAGGAAGATTAGAAGATGGTGTTATATATAGAGCATATTCAAATGAACTTAAATGGCTTGTGCAAGAATGTTTGTACTTAGTAAGGAAAAAAGCTAAAACAGATTATTACAAAGAATTAAAAATAAAAGAAAACAAAGGAGATAAATAGTTATGAATAAAGAATTACAAAAAACAAAAATAGACAAAAGAACTGGAATTGAATATCATTTAGAAGGAGATTATTATATTCCAAATCTTGTAATGCTAGAACAGGAAAAGATTACTTTAAATAAATATGGCAGAATGAGATTGAATTACCTAAAAGAAAATAAAAAAGCTGAATATTCAATAATGTTAATGGATGGAACTTTAAATAGTCATTTGAAAGAGATTCAAGAAATTGCAACTGAAAGAGTAGAGAAAATAATAAGACAATTAAAATTCAAAAGCAATTTAACAGAAGATATGAAAAATACAGATATACTTTATTGGGTTGGGATGATGAATAACTTTAAGAATCAAGCAGAAGAAATAGTTTTTAATGAATTAATATATGTATAGGAGAGGATGCGAATGAAAAATTTAAGAGAAGTAAAAGAGGATTTATTAAAAGAATGGTTAGAATTTAGAGATTAAATGGTATTTTGTGAAATGACACCCCAAGATAAGAAGTATTGTATTTATTTTGATGAAATTGCAGAGAAAATACTAAAAAATGTACCAGAACAGAATAAGAAGTATGTTAAAAAGCAACTAGATCAACTTAATGAAAATTTTATGGATTACTTATTTTACTGGAATGAAAAGTATTATAGAAATGAATTTGCAGATGTGATTGAACTTTTAATAATATAAAATAAAAAGTAAGACTGTAGAAAAAAATTATAATTTCTACAGTTTTTGCTATTTTAAAAAAATATTATTAATAAAATATTGAAATTCTTGTTTTTTATTGTAAAAAAAATTAAAATTTGATATACTTTAAATGGATTTTTATACTTATGGAGGAGATAAACTTGATTAATCTAAATGAAGAATATAAACAAGCCTTAAAAGGTAAAAAATTTATAGATTTATTTTGCGGACTAGGAGGTTTTAGACTTGCTTTAGAGTCATATGGAGCAGAATGTGTTTTTAGCTCGGATATTGATAATCATGTTAGTAAGGTATATGAAAAAAATTTTGGTGCAAATCCATTAAGTGATATTACAAAAGTAGATGAAAGTGAAATACCTAAGCACGATATTCTTTGTGCTGGATTTCCTTGTCAAGCATTTTCGATTAGTGGAAAACAAAAAGGGTTTGAAGATACACGAGGGACTTTATTCAGAGAAGTGGTTAGAATTGCTAAGTTTCATCAACCAGAATTGTTAATATTGGAAAATGTAAAAAATTTAGAAAAACATGATAATGGAAATACTTTTAAAGTTATAAGAGAAAACATTGAAAGTATAGGATATAATATGTATTGGCAGGTCTTAAATGCTTCAAATTATGGTGTACCACAAGCAAGGGAAAGGATTTATATGGTATGTATTAGAAAAGACTTAGATAATCATAATTACGTATTTCCAAAATCTACAAATCAAGAAGTTTGTGTTAATGATATTTTGCTAACAAATGGAGAAGAAAGAAAATATATTATAAATAAACCATATAAAATGAATGAAGATAATAATCAGATAAAAATGTTTAAAGTATATAATAAACCAGTAAGAGTTGGAACTGTTAATAAGGGAGGACAAGGAGACAGAATATATGATCCATTTGGACAAGCAATTACTTTGTCAGCAGAAGGTGGTGGAACAGGATCCAAAACAGGTTTATACTATATAAACAACGAGGTTAGAAAGCTACACCCAAGAGAATGTGCAAGATTAATGGGATTTCCAGAATATTATCAAATAGACGAATCTGTTAATCAAGCTCAAAAGCAATTTGGAAATAGTGTAGTGGTTAATGTTTTACAATATATAGTTAAAAGCATAATTGATGAAGGGAGTGTAAATAATGGATAGTTCGGGTGGTTCAAAAATAGCAAAAGATGGTTTTAATAATGAAAAAGATATAGCTAACAAATTTATCAATTGGAAAAATGACGATGAGGCTAAATCTTGGCTTAAAACAATGGGATATGATTTAAAAGAAATTGAATATGTATATGCAGAAGTAATACATGGATATAAAACAGATGTACAAGTTCAAGTAACTATAAAATTGAAAAAAATAATTGAGGCTCAAAATCTCCAAATCAAGTTAGTAAGCAATGATAAGGGATTTAATCAAATAGATAAAAGATGGATTAAGAACTATAAGGAAATGTGGGATATTCCAGAAAATATTGTAAAGTTATTACAATATTTTACAGGAGAGCTTCCACCATATAGAAAAGATACTAAAGATTCAAGAAGAATGTTTATGAATGAATTTACAGAAGATGAACAAAATCAATTAGTAAAATTTTTTGAAGATAATAAAGCACTTATAATACTAGACATTGTAAAAGGTAGAGGAATTTTAGCAGCAGAATGGATACTAGTTGCTAAGAAAACAGCGCTTGAATCAATATGGACATTAAAGCCTATAAATGTAGCCATAAATCATTATAGTGAAGGAAATGTAGAAATAACTAATAGGGGTAGCATGAAAATAGGTAGAATTACAATGCAAAGAAAAGGTGGAGATGCAGGAAGAGATACTGCAAAAATGTTACAATTTAAGGTAGATCCAACTGAGTTATTTAATGTAAATTAAAAAAATATGTAAACAAGGAAGATTAGAAAAAGTTATAGTAGTATTTTTACACAGAAAGAAGGGGAAATTTTGAAAAAAATTGATTTACATATACATACATTAGCAACAGAAAAAGATTCCAATTTTATATTTGATTTAGATAAAATGTTGCTATATGTTCAAACATCTAAGTTAGATGCTATTGCAATTACAAACCATAATATTTTTGATAGAGAACAATTTAATAAGATAAAAGAAAAAGTAAATATAAGTGTATTTCCAGGAGTAGAAGTAGATGTTGAGAATGCACATATGATAGTAGTAACAGAAGAAAGCAATTTAGATAAGTTTTGTGAACAGTGTAATCAATTAAATGAAAGGCTAATAGATGGAAAAAAATATATATCTTATGATGAATTTATAAGTATTTTTTGTAATTATGAGCAGTATTTATTAATTCCACACTATAAGAAAAAGCCAGCATTACAACAACAAATAATTAAAAAGTTTGGAAATAATATTACTTGTGGTGAAGTAGATAGTATAAAAAAATTTTGCACATTAAAAAAGCAGGAAAATGATTTAGTTCCAATTTTATCTTCTGATGTTAGGATAAAAAAAGATTTGGAAATTTTTCCAACAAGATATACATTTTTAGATATAGATGATACATCTTTAAAATCAATTAAATATGGTTTAATGGACAAAACAAGAGTTTTTATAACAGAAAACAAAAATGACAATGAATTTATATTTACACAAGATGGATTAGTTGCTTCTACAAAATTAAATGTAATTATAGGAAAAAGGTCATCTGGCAAGACATATACACTTGAAAAAATAAAAAAAGCATTTGATACTTCAGAAATCAAATACATAAAGCAATTTGAAATTACTGAGAAAAGTGGAAGTGAAAAATTTAAAGAAATTACACAAAAAGGATATGAAAAAATAACAAATGAATATGTTAATCCAATAGACGATGTTATACATAGCATTTTAGAAATTGATTTAAATTCAGATAATTTAGAGTTAGAAAATTATCATTCTGCATTAATAAATAGAGCTATCAGTTTTGAAAGAAATGATATATTTTCAAGAACATCTTTGTTTAACGAAATCACGTTTGATGTAAAAACTAATAAGGAGCTAGAAAATCTAATAAATGCAATTAAAATTTTACTTGAAAACGAAAATTATAAAGAAATTATAGATGAGAATATAAATAAAGAATCATTACAAGTATTGCTAATGAAGTTAATAGATTTATATAGAAAAGAAAGGCTAAGTGAAAAAATAAAAAAAGAAGTAGATAAATTAGTAGAAAGCATACAAAAAAAATTAGAATTAAAGTCATCGGTAGATACAATACCACAAATTGATTTATATAATATGATGAGAAATCGTTTAATAGTAAGTAGATTTAACGAAGATTTCAAAAAAATAAAGGAAAAAACAAATATTTTTGAAGAGGATTATCAAAGATTTAAAATTATTGCTACAAAAGCACCATATAAAAATGTCAGCGAAATGAAAGAAGGTGCGAATGCAACTGGTTCTTTTAAAGAAACTTTTGATAAATATTATTTAAAAGATACTTTTAAATATATTAAACAATTAAAAGAGGATGGAGTTACAATAGATAAACTTTGTAAAACGATTATAGATATAAAATATAAGGTTATTAATCAAAATGGAAGTGAAATATCAGGAGGAGAAAAAGCTGAATTTAATTTATTAAAAGAATTAGATGATGCTAAAAATTATGATATTTTATTACTGGATGAACCAGAATCCTCTTTTGATAATCCATATATAAAAGAAAATATAAATACATTAATAAAAGATATATCAAATAAAACAACTGTGTTTGTCGTTACTCATAACAATACATTAGGAGTTTCTAATAAAGCAGATAAACTTATATATACAATGTATAATGAAAAAGAACAAAAATATGAAGTATATGTAGGAAACTTTACTGATACTATGTTGGTAAATAAAGATGGAAAGTCAATTAAAACTTATGAAGCAATAGTAAGTTGTATGGAAGCTGGAGTTAAGACATACGAAGAAAGGAGCAAAATTTATGAAAATCTTAAAATATGAGAATAATGTGAGTTATTTAAATGTTGATGGAAAAGATAAAAAATTATTAGAAATCTCTAAAGAGGATATATTAAAAGCTTTAGAATATATATATGATAATGAAGATGCTGAATTAGAAGAATATAATAAAGACAAAATAGTAAATGAAGCTGAAAAAATTATTTATGAAAATTTATATAATAAACTTAATAATTTTCAAGAAAATAAACAAACTTTAAAAAACGAAATTGATACTTTGTTTGAAGAACTGGAAAAAAAATATAAAATTAATTAAAATCTATTGCCAAAATATTTATTTTATGTTAAATTATAATCATAGAATCAAATATAAAATACAATTATAAATGCAAGCTCGTATTTTTCGTAAACGGAAGTGTCAAACGAGCCATAAACAATTTTCATCGAACCACTTGAAAGTCTTGATATATAAGAATTTCATGATTTCGACAAAATCAAAAAGAGAAAGAAAAAGAGGTTTGTTGATTACCTTCTTTTTTGCTTTTATGACGCAAATTGAATAATAAAAAAGATAAAATATTAAAAACAAAACTTGTAAAAGTGGCAAGCAATATCTATAAAATATTTATCTATTCGTTAATTTTATAACCC
>OJON01001988.1_pt1 | contig 9572 bp, 5 predicted proteins | sample 1598031 | NCBI WGS metagenome assembly OJON01 (sample SAMN01915216, study PRJEB22387) | human gut metagenome | isolation source: stool | host: Homo sapiens | place: USA | reverse complement strand
ATATGCTGCAGGTGCTGGTATTTGCGCTGATCATGGGATTCACACTGATCGCGATTGGAGAAAAAGGTGAGCCATTATTAAAGGTCATCGACTCCTGCAATGAAGCATGTCTGAAGATCATCAGTACGGTGATGTATTTCACACCGATCGGAGTCTTCTGTACGATCGTTCCGGTTGTAGAGGCGAATGGTACAAAGACGATCGGATCACTGGCTACGCAGCTGATTATCTTATATGTCGCATTCTTTGGATTTGCATTTATCGTATATGGCGGCGCAGTGAGCATTCTCGGCAAGACAAGTCCGGTGAAGTTCTTTAAGGCGATCATGCCGGCGGCACTGAATGCATTTGGTACATGCTCAAGTTCAGCTACCATTCCGTTGAGTAAAAGCTGTGTCGAAGATAAACTTGGAGTTCCGAACCAGATCTCAAGTATCACGATCCCGCTTGGAGCAACGGTTAACATGGATGCTGTATCGATCCTGATGTCCTTTATGATCATGTTCTTTGCAAACGCCTGCGGGATCCATGTAAGTATTCCTCTTATGATCATTATCCTTCTTGCAAACGTACTGCTTTCCGTTGGTACTCCAGGTGTTCCCGGTGGTGCTATCGCATCTTTCGCAGCACTGGCAACTATGGCCGGACTTCCTGCCGGAGTTCTTGGTGTTTATATCAGCATCAATACCCTCTGTGATATGGGCGCCACCTGTGTCAATGTTATCGGTGACATGGCATGCTGCTCTGTACTGAAAAATGTTATCCAGATTGAGGAAGAAGCATAAACAAATCTTTCTGAAGTGTTATTTAAACAGAATGCGAATTACTTTACATAAAATATTTTATGTAAAGCAGCAATAGCAAAAGCCGTAAGATATATGTTTAAGAAACTTTCACATATACTTACGGCTTTTCTGTTTATCAACTGTTCACATCCTGTATTCTTTATACTGTTTAACGCAAATGATGTAACACAGAAATTTATATTTCATTTTGCTGACTTTATTTTTTCAGAACACGGTAATTTTCTTCTCTGTCGTAATCCTTATGGACCCCATCGTCCTCATATAAGGTATACTCCGCACCTTCATATCCGAGAAGCTGCATATTTTTTGTATCCAGAGCTGCCACACATTCCGCTGCTTCTGCAACCGGAATACATTTTCCCTTCCGGATAAACAATGGAATCTCATTCAGTGCCACCTCTACATAATGAACACCCTTTTCAAGGATCTCCTCTGCAATGGTTCCATCCGGAAGGAATTTCACAAACTTCATCTCCTCCGGAAGATATACATAACGGCCTCTTGCGTTCTGTTCATAAACCGGAGCGATCATGATCTCATTTCCAAGAAGCAGCTGGTCTTCCACATGTACAGCAATCTTATCCTCCGGATAAACAAAGCCCAACGGCCGGAAATACATATCATCGTTCAGAGCCGCCTTCATATATTCACTGTAAAGATATGGAATAAGACGATATCTTACACCGATCACATGACGGAAATCTTCCACATTTTCAAACTGGTAGCATTCCTGCTCTCTGGTACCGATCGCTGTATGATCACGCATCAGCGGTGTGAATACTCCAAGTGCCAGGAAACGAAGCAGCAGTTCTCTTGTTGTATCAGCGCCAAATCCACCCAGATCTGCTCCTGCATACAGGAAACCACACATATTCAGAGATGGCATCATCTTCAGGTTCAAAAGGATATGAGCCCACCAGGATTTATTATCGCCGGTCCAGATCCCACCATAACGATGCATACCAATATAGGATGATCTGGAGAACATCAGAAAACGTTTTTCCGGATCGATCCGTTCAAAAGCCTCCCCTGCTGCTCTGGTCATATTGTAGCCAAACAGGTTATGGACTTTGTCATGGCGGATCTTTCTGCCATCCACATTATGGTAAAATCTCCGATAATCTTCCGGATTGTTTGCAACATTGCGAAGTGCACTCTGCATCTTCCAGATATGGATCTTTCCTTCCGTATCTTTTGCAAATTCTCCTGCAAGCTCTTTGACCTCTTTCATTCCCTCTGTGGAATAGAAGATCGCCGGCTCATTCATATCGTTCCAGAAACCGTCGATTCCCTTCTCGATCAGGAAACGGTATTTGTCACCGAACCATTTTCTGGCATCTTTGTTCAATACATCCGGAAAATGAGTATCCCCCGGCCATACAGCAGCTACAAAATCACTGCCGTCCTCTCTCTGGCAGAAGTAGTGGTTTTTGACACCCTCCTCATAAACATCGTATCCCGGCTCTACCTTGACGCCGGCATCGATGATCGGGATCAGACGGATATCCTGATCCTTCAGTTCCTTTACGAATTCCGGAAAATCCTGAAAATTCTCTTCACTTAATGTAAAGTCCTTATAAGACTGCATATAATCAATATCCATATAGATCATATCAATAGGAATATGATTTTCACGATATCCAGCTGCAACCTTCCGGAAATCCTCTTTTGTAGTATAGCCCCATCTGCTCTGGCCAAATCCAAAGGCAAATTTCGGCGGGATATAGCTTCTTCCGATCACATGACGGAACTGCTTTACAATATCATAGGGACTCTCCCCTTCGATCACATAAAGCTTCAGGTCTGCATTTTCGCAGGTTACCTTCATGGTATCCATTCTGGTATAGCCAATGTCAAAGGTGATCGCTGCCGGATAGTCAAAAAACATTCCAAAGGTTTCTTTTCCGGACACAATGATAAGATTATGTGCACCGTACAGGGAATGTTTATCCTCTGTATGCTCCGGATCATCGGTACAGTTACTGGTGTAAATGAATCCTCTCTTGTTGATACCGCGGTTGGATTCTCCAAATCCGTAGACGATATCCTCTTCATCCATGATATAAGTAAAAGAAAATCCATCTTCTGCACAGATTTCTCCATATCCTGGCTTTCCTTCTGCTGTCTCAATGTTTTCTGTCAGTGCCTCAGTCTCAAAGGGCTCTCCATATACATATTTTTTTATCATTTTTCCCTCTCCTGTTACAGATTTCTGTAAAGAACAAATGCCTCATAAGGTTTCAGGACCACTTTCTTTCCAAAATCCTTTCTTCCAAGATTTGTGATCAGACATTCTGCATTTTTCTGAAATTCTTCCGGAATTTTCATTTCTGCCACATGCTCACTGAAATTGCAGACTGTGAGAAGCTTCTCTCCCTCAAGGGTTCTGGTATATGCAAAAATCTGATCATGCTCTCTGTAAAGTGCCTCAAAAGTGCCGTAAACGATCACCGGTTTTTCTTTTCTTAAACGGATCAGCTTCTGATAATAATGGAAAATAGAATTCGGATCTGAAAGCTGCTGCTTCGCATTGATCTCCTTATAATTAGAGTTTACCCTGATCCATGGCGTTCCCTCCGTAAAGCCGGCCTGATGAGAATCCTCCCACTGCATTGGTGTTCTGGCATTGTCACGTCCTCTCAGCATCAGGCACTTCATCATATATTCCGGTGTATAAATACCTGCTTCTGTATATTCATGGAAATACTGAATACTCTCGATATCACGATAATCCTTAAGCTCTGTAAAATAAGCATTGGTCATTCCAAGCTCTTCTCCCTGATAAACATAAGGAGTTCCCTGCATCATATGAAGACAGGTTGCCAGCATCTTGGCTGAAGTTTCCCTGTATGCCGGATTATCATTTCCAAATCTGGAAACACTTCTTGGCTGGTCATGATTTCCAAGAAACAGACTGTTCCATGCTTTTCCCGCAAGCTCTTCCTGCCATTTGATCATAACCTTTTTAAATTCCTGGAAATCGTATTTCTCGGTAGTCCATTTACCATGGTCTGATCCCTGGTCCTCTACATGCTCAAACTGAAACACCATGTTCAGCTCATTCCTGTCCTCACCTGCATATTTCTGTGCCTCTTCGATAGTCACACCGGAGGTTTCTCCAACTGTCATCACATCGTATCGGGATAAAACCTCTCTGTTCATTTCCTGAAGAAACTCATGGACCCTCGGGCCATGGACGCAGTAAGGACCAAAATCACCGTATAATCCTCCATTCATTTCTCCATCCGGATATGACTGATCCTTGGAGATCATGCTGATCACGTCCATTCGGAAACCGTCGATTCCTTTTTCACACCAGAAATTCATCATATCGTAAACTTCCTGACGAACCTTTTCATTTTCCCAGTTCAGATCCGGCTGTTTTCTTGAAAACAGGTGAAGATAATACATCTCTGTCTGAGGATCATACTCCCATGCAGGTCCTCCGAACGCACTTCCCCAGTTATTCGGTTCTTTTCCATTCACCGGCTCTCTCCAGATATAGTAATCCCTGTAAGGATTATCTTTGGATTTCCTGCTTTCAATAAACCAGTTGTGTTCATCGGAAGTATGGTTTACGACCAGATCCATGAGGATCTTAATGCCCCGTTTATGCGCTTCTTCAAGAAGCTTTTCGTAATCCTCCATGGTTCCATATTCTTTATAGATCCTGCGGTAATCGGAAATATCATAGCCATTGTCATCCTGCGGAGATTCCAGCATGGGTGAGATCCAGAGAACATTTACTCCCAGTTCTTTCAGATAGTCCAGTTTTTCTATAATCCCGGGAATATCACCAATTCCGTCTCCGTTGCTGTCCTTAAAACTTCTCGGGTAGATCTGATATACCACGCTTTCTTTCCACCAGTTTTTTTTCATGGTAAATTGCCTCCTTTTTCTGTTGATTCTGAAATCAGCATATCCTATCCCACCTTTAAAATCAATAAGTTTCTCGTGAAACTTAAATTACTGCCAAACTTTTCTGTTTTTTTTATGCAGTTTTAACAATAAAGCACTACTGGCCTCTAAAAATAATTTCCAACCGTATTTCGATGATGTGCCAGGAAAAGTCATCACAACATAAAAAAAGAGATCCTGCTACTCTTTTACAGAATCTCTCTTTACAAGCCAGACAGGGCTTTTTACATTTTTTTCGGCAGGTTCCTTTCCCTCTGCCATAAGAAGCAGCTTCCGCAAGGCCAGAACTGCTTTCTGATGAACATCCTGATGAATGGTGGTCAGCTTTGGCCTGACGATCTGCGCATAAAAATTATCATCAAAGCCGGTAATGGAAATCTGATCCGGAATCCGGATTCCCCTGTCTGTAAAAAAATTGATGGCCTCCACAGCTGTGTAATCCGAAGAAAATGCCAGTGCCTTTGTCTCCAGAAAATGAGGCAGCAGCTCTTCATATTTTTTCAGTCTGCGCCGGGGTTCCTGGGGAACCACCACATAGCGGGAGCGGCTGCAGAAACCGCCATTTTTTTCCATAGCCTGTTTGAATCCAAGCCATCTGGCATAATCACTGTCCTGCTCTGTTTCCGCAACAAAAAGTGCCCGGTGGTATCCACAGGAATACAGATATTCCCCGATCTGATATCCGCCGGAATAATCATCCACTCCTACATTCTGAAAGCTATATCCACCCTTCGGATAGGCATCGATCAATACCATTTTTTTATTCAGCTTTCTGGAAAGCTGATGATACTGTTCTTCATTATACCCTATAATGATAAGACCCTCTACATTCCAACGGGATGCCATATCTACCACATTATCGATCCGTTCACCGCCAATGAGCATAATATAATAGCCTCTGTTTTCTGCTTCGACCTGCAGCGTTCCGGTGATCTCTCCCACAAAAGAATCCTGCAGAGACTGCATACCATGAATGAAGGAAAAACCAAGAACCACTCCAATGATCCTTGAGCCGTGTCCGGATAGCATCACAGATCCCATGTGGGGAACATAATTCTGCTCCTTCAGGATCGCCGTGATCCGGTCAATGGTGCTCTGTGAAACCCGTTTTGTATTTCCATTGATCACATTGGATACGGTTGTACGACTGACACCTGCCATATCCGCGATATCCTGCAGCCTTATCATTTCATTGAATACTGCATCAGCTCATAATGAAGCTCACAGCCCTCATAGATTTCTGCCGGAAGTAATGCTCTGGCAACTACTTTCAGTTCCTCCTCCGGCTGGTCCACACGCTTCAAATGTGCATAATCTCCGTCAATCTGTTCCACGATATAATCACATACTAACATTTTTTGTCCTCTCTCTTTTCTTTTTTGCTCATACTTCAATAACCTGTATGAGCACAATTCGTTTCTCTGACTGCTTATTCACGAATGCATCTAAAAACAGGCTACAGCAAATGCTGCAGCCTGTCAACTCTTTATTCTGCCCTCAAAAAATATCTCTGTTTATTCGTCAGCGCCGTCGACCTTACTTGCACGTGCTGCGATTTCTTTCTCCTGGATATCACTCGGAGCCTGCTCATAGCGTGCGAACTCATAGGAGAAGTCACCGCTTCCGCCGGTCATGGAGCGAAGTGTTGTGCAATAGCCAAACAGTCCTGTCATTGGAATATCTGCTTCAATAACCTGCTTTCCTCCAGCTACCGGTATCATGCCAAGCACACGTCCTCTGCGTTTGTTCAGATCTCCCATAACATCACCTGTGTAATCATCCGGAACTGTTACTGTAAGAGATGCGATTGGTTCCAGAAGTACCGGGGAAGCTTCCATGAATCCTTTCTTGAATGCCTGGATCGTAGCCGTCTTGAATGCCATTTCGGAAGAATCTACTGGATGATAAGATCCATCATATAATACAGCTTTTACTCCAACTACCGGATATCCTGCAAGAGGTCCTTTTACAACTGCTTCCTGCAGACCTTTTTCTACTGCCGGGAAGTAGTTCTTCGGAACGGCTCCACCGACAACGATCTGCTCAAATACATATGGTGTATCCAGATCACCGGATGGTTCAAAGGTCATCTTTACATGACCATACTGGCCATGTCCACCGGACTGTTTTTTATATTTTTTATCAATATCTGATTTTTTACGAATGGTCTCACGGAAAGCTACTTTCGGTTTGGAAAGTTCCACATTCACTTTATACTGTTCCTGCAGTTTGCTGACGATCACGTCTATATGCTGGTCACCCATGCCATAAAGAAGAGTCTGACGGTTTGCAGAATCATTGACTACTTTCATTGTCAGATCTTCCTGACACATCTTGGAGAGTGCCTGGGAAATCTTATCCATATCTGCTTTGTTCACTGCTTTGTAGCGTTTGCAGGTATATGGAGTAGAAATCTCCGGTTTGCCGTAGAATACCGGGACAGCTTTTGTTGCCAGAGTATCGCCGGTACGCAGTTCGTTGATCTTGGCTACGGCTCCGATATCACCTGCATGAAGTTCCGGAACCTCGATCGGTTTGGATCCTTCCATAACATACAGCTTGCCGATCTTCAGTTCTTCTTCTCTTTCTACATTATATAAGGTATCCCCGGACTTGATAACACCGGAACAAACTTTCAACAGTGAATATTTTCCGATAAACGGATCTACGATCGTCTTGAAGACCTGTGCGGATTTCGGCATGGTGAAATCATAGTCAGCTTCGAAAATTTCACTGGTTGATTTTACGATACCGGCGCGTTCTCTCAGATTCGGACTCGGGAAGTATCCACAAATATCGTCTAACAGGATCTTAACACCCTGCAGGTTGACCGGAGATCCCATGCATACAGGAACCAGACTTCCATCGCCTACGCACATGGATAATGCTGCAGAAATCTCGGTAACAGAGAATTCCTCACCTGCAAAATAGCGATCCATGAATTCTTCGCTGGTCTCTGCTACAGCTTCCAGTAAGATCTCTCTGTATTTTTCCAGATATTCTTTTGAATATTCCGGAATCTCGCATTCTTCTTTCTTATCTTTTTCAATGTAACGGCGGCCTTTATTCTTTACAATATTGATATAACCGACAAATTTTCCATCCTCACGAAGCGGCATGTGCAACGGTGCGATCCTTTTGCCATACAGTTCGGTCAGATCTTCTACTACCTGACGGTAGCTGACATCATCCATATCCATCTCTGTTACGAAGAACATACGTGGCAGTCTGTATTTTTCACACAGTTCCCATGCTTTCTGGGTTCCTACCTGTACGCCTGATTTTCCGGAGATCACGATCACTGCTGCATCGGCGGCGGCTACTGCCTCTTCAGCTTCTCCTACAAAATCAAAGAATCCAGGTGTATCTAAAATATTTACTTTTACCTTATCCCATACAACCGGCACGGTAGAAGTACTGATCGAGAATTTTCTCTTGATCTCTTCTTTGTCGTAATCACTGATGGTATTGCCATCTGTCACCTTGCCTAAACGACTTGTAATACCTGAAAGATAAGCCATAGCTTCTGTCAGTGTAGTCTTACCTGCTCCGCCATGACCAAGCAGCACTACATTCCTTATTCGGTCAGTTCTAAAAACGTCCATATGTAATACCTCCCATGTAAGTAAATTTGCAGATTGCAAGGCCGCTCTTATTCGCCTTTCTGCTTTTTATCAAGATTCACGTCTTCCGTTCCTCTTATCATAGTCACTATTCTACTAAAGTTTTTGCTTTTTTGCAAGTATATTATTCATATTTCACAATATATTTCTGAATTTTTAAATTTTATATGTATTTTAGCTGGTTATTCTGCCTTTCTTCCGCTTTTCTGTCTGGCTTTTCTGTGGAATCTGCCGGATTTTGCAAAACAAGCAAAATTGCTGCCTTTCAAAAATACTTTGTCACTTTAAAGCAAGAAATCTTTGACATTTGATTTCAGATGCTTTACAATGTCTTTTATACGATTTACCTACGAAAATTGTCAGAAAGGACTACTTGAATTATGTGTGATACATCCGAAAGAATCTGTATCGGCTTTATCGGCCTTGGCCTCATCGGCGGCTCCATTGCAAAAACCCTCAGAAAGGTTCACCCGGAGTATAAACTGATGGCCTACTGCCGCACCAAAGCGACGATCGAAGAGGCAATTCAGGAAGGCGTGATTGATATCGCGCTGGAAGAACGGGACGACCGCTTTGCCGACTGTGATTATATTTTCTTATGTGCTCCTGTCAGCACCAACATCTCCTATCTTCCGTTCGTGAAAGGCATCGCAAAACCGGGCTGTATCATCACAGACGTCGGAAGTGTAAAAGGAGAAATCCATCAGGCGGTTGAGACCCTCGGCATGACGCACCAGTTTATCGGCGGCCATCCGATGGCAGGCTCCGAAAAGACGGGATATTCCAGCGCCACCGATTACCTGCTGGAAAATGCTTACTATATGATTACACCCGGACCAGATGTTGAGATCGCGACAGTTTCCGCTTTCGTTGATCTTGTCCAGTCCTTAAAGGCGATCCCGATGGTTTTAACATACGAAGAGCACGACTACATCACCGCAGGTGTCAGTCATCTGCCGCATATCATTGCTGCAACGCTGGTCAATTACGTAAAGGACAGCGATACAAAAAACGAGTTGATGAAACGTCTGGCTGCCGGAGGATTTAAAGATATCACGCGTATTGCCTCCTCCTCACCGACCATGTGGCAACACATTTGTCTAAAGAATAAAGACAACATTTCACAGATTCTTGCTTCTTATATTAAATATCTGGAAGAAGTAAAGAGCATGATTGATTCCGGAGATGGGCAGGCAATCTATGACTGGTTTGATTCCTCCAGAAT
>OJON01001985.1_pt1 | contig 9587 bp, 4 predicted proteins | sample 1598031 | NCBI WGS metagenome assembly OJON01 (sample SAMN01915216, study PRJEB22387) | human gut metagenome | isolation source: stool | host: Homo sapiens | place: USA | reverse complement strand
TTTACCCTGAAAGACGGAAAGGCGCAGTGGAACTATGTGCAGACCGGACTGGAGAATGCGGAAAGCTACAGCATGGCCGACGATGCCCTGAAAGAAGGCGATACGGTCATCGTGACGGGAAATGTGAATTTGGCACATGAGGCGCCGGTGAAGGTGGTGGAAAATTGAAAGATGAAAATTGAAAGTTGAAAATTCATAATTCACAATTTAAATTCATAATTGAAAATTGATAAAGTTTTTGATACAGCGGCCTATTGCCGTACTGATGGCATTTACAGCATGCTTCATTGTCGGGCTGGTGACTTACTTCACCTTGCCGGTATCCTTGCTGCCCGATATTGCCATCCCGGAAATTACAGTGCAGGTGTCGGCGCAGAATACCTCGGCGCGTGAATTAGAGAATACGGTGGTGAAACCTCTGCGGCAGCAGCTCATCCAGGTGGCGAAACTGAAGGACATGGACAGCGAGACGCGCGATGGTGCAGGCATCATCCGCCTGGGCTTCGACTTCGGTACGAATACCGACCTTGCCTTCATAGAAGTGAACGAGAAGATTGACGCCGCCATGAACTATCTGCCCAAGGATGCCGAACGCCCGAAGGTGATAAAGGCAAGTGCGACGGACATTCCTGTCTTCTACCTCAATCTGACCCTAAAAAACGACAGTGCATACGGCAAGGTGGACGAACGCGCGTTTCTTGATTTGTGCGAGTTTGCCGAAAATGTCATAAAGCGTCGCATCGAGCAGTTGGCAGAAGTGGCAATGGTGGATGTCACGGGTTTGGTCGAACGCCAGTTACAGATTGTGCCCGACCCGGATAAGCTTGCTGTGTTGGGGCTCTCCATTGAAGACATAGAAAACGTGCTGGCGCAAAACAACGTGGAGCCGGGCAGCATGACTGTGCGCGACGGCTACTACGAATACAACATTAAGTTCTCCACCCTGCTGCGGACAGAGGAGGACGTGAAGGGCATCCTGCTGCGAAAGGAAGGACGTATCATCCGCTTGGGAGACTTCTGCCGGGTAGAGATTGTTCCTGCCAAGGAGAAAGGTGTCTCCATGAGCAATGGCAAGCGTGCCGTTACCCTTGCCGTCATCAAGCAGGCGGACGAGAATATGGAAGACATGAAGCTTGCCATCAACAGCACGATGGACTACTTCAAGAAAGTATATCCCGACATTGATTTTAGCATCAGCCGTAACCAGACGGAGTTGCTGGACTATACCATCTCCAATCTTCAGCAAAATTTGTCGTTGGGTTTCCTGTTCATCTGCATTGTGGCGGTACTCTTCTTGGGGGATGTCAAGTCGCCGTTCATCATCGGCCTGAGCATGGTGGTGTCCATTGTAATCTGTTTCTTGTTCTTCTATCTGTTCAGGATGTCGCTCAATATAATTTCTCTGTCCGGATTGATTCTGGCGTTGGGTATGATGATTGACAGCAGCATCATTGTCACGGAAAATATTTCGCAGTACCGCGAACGGGGTTATTCGTTGAGGCGGGCTTGCGTGGCGGGTACGGGTGAGGTGGTGACGCCGATGCTGAGCTCATCCCTGACCACGGTTGCCGTGTTTGTGCCGCTGATATTTATGAGCGGCATTGCGGGAGCGCTTTTCTATGACCAGGCATTCTCTGTTACGGTGGGGCTGCTGGTTTCCTACTTCACGGGTATCATGCTGCTGCCGGTCCTCTATATGCTGGTCTACCGGACGGGGTTGCGCGGCAGGTCGTGGTTCTCCCGCATCCGCATCAACAATCCGTTGAAGGAACATACGCTGGACCGTTTTTATGATGTGGGCATCGACTGGGTATTTTCCCATAAGACGGTAAGTATCATATTCTGTGTGGTTTCTATTCCTCTTTGTGTCTTTCTGTTTTATTCCATAGCCAAGGAGCGTATGCCGCAGATAGACCAGAATGAACTGATAGTCCACGTGGAATGGAACGAAAACATACATGTGGACGAGAACCGGCATCGTGTGAATGTGCTGTTCGGACAGTTGCTGGACGAGACTGTGGAACAGACGGCTGCCATAGGCCAGCAGGACTATCTGCTGAACCGTGAGCAGGCTCTCTCTTCTTCGGAGGCAGAATTGTATTTCAAGACTTCCTCGCCTGACGGGATTGCTCCCTTGCAGAAGCAGGCGGGCGAGTGGCTGACACGGGAATATCCGTTGGCGACAGTCTCCTTTTCTCCACCCGAAACCGTGTTCGAGAAGCTTTTCGTGACCGGGGAGGCCGATGTGGTGGCGGAACTTTATGCCCGTAACAAGGAGAAGGCGCCGGCGGCGGAAGAATTGCGCGGACTGGAACAACAGTTTGCGGAGCTTACGGGGACAGCGCCCGTAGGTATCGCTTTCGAGAACCAGCTTGACATAAGCATCCTGCAGGAAAAGCTGTTGCTCTATGACGTTTCGTATGACGAGCTTTACCGTACGTTGCGGACAGCGTTCAAGGAGAACAGCGTAGCTATGCTCCATTCCTACCAGCAATACCTGCCTATCAGCATTGTGGGCGAGGAGCGGACAGTGAACGAGGTGCTGCAGCAGACATTGATACAGACCCGTCCGGACAGTAAGGGCGAAGTGGAGCATATTCCGCTTCGGGAGCTGGTAAAGGTGCGTCCGGCTGAGGACTTGAAGACGATTACGGCAGGACGCAACGGTGAATATATACCGTTCCGTTTCTATGAAGTGGACAATGCTCCGGAGTTGATGGAAAAGGTGAAGCGGGAGGCAGATGCCACGGGTGACTGGGATACGGCCTTCTCCGGCAGTTTCTTCTCCAACCGCCAGATGCTGGACGAGTTGGTGGTGATTCTTTTCATCTCTATCCTGCTGATGTATTTCATTCTTGCCGCCCAGTTCGAAAGCTTCGTGCAGCCGCTCATCGTGCTGCTGGAAATTCCGATAGATGTGGCGTTTGCCCTGCTTCTGTTGTGGATATGCGGGCATACCCTGAACCTGATGTCTGCCATCGGACTGATTGTGACGTGCGGTATCATCATCAACGACTCCATCCTGAAGCTGGATGCCATTAATGAATTACGGAAAGAGGGGATGCCGTTGCTCGAGGCCATCCACGAGGCGGGGCGCAGAAGGCTCCGGCCCATCATCATGACATCGCTCACCACCATTTTCGCTATGGTTCCGCTGCTGTTCTCGTTCGACATGGGCTCGGAGCTGCAGAAGCCGCTTTCCATAGCGATGATTGGGGCGATGTTCGTGGGGACACTGGTCAGTCTGTTCATCATCCCGTTGATATATTGGTTTATTTATAGAAAAGAAAGAGCATGAAGAAATCAAGTCTTATACTTTTGTTCAGTCTGGGAGCCTTTTCCGCTTTTGCCCAACAGCGGATAACGCTCGATTTGCAGCAGACCATTGCCCTGGCGAATGACAGTTCGCTGGAAGCCTTCCGCACCAAGAACATGTATCTGGCCGGTTATTGGGAATACCGCACCTATAAGGCAAACCGCCTTCCCAGCCTGACGCTGAACATGACTCCGGCACAGTACAACCGCGATATCACCAAGCGTTACGACTCCGAACAGGACCTTGACATCTATCGCAGCCAGCAATCCTTCTATGCATACGGCAATCTTGCCGTCAGACAGAATTTCGACTTGACGGGCGGTACGTTCTATCTGGATACGGAGCTGGGCTATATGCGGAGCTTCGGTGGAAACAAGTATACCCAGTTCACCAGTGTTCCGGTTCGTTTGGGCTACTCGCAGAGTCTGGTCGGTTACAATCCTTTCCGTTGGGAACGCAGGATTGAGCCGCTGAAGTACGAAAAGGTGAAGAAGGAGTATATTTACAATGCAGAGCGAGTATCCGAGCAGGCCACTACCTATTTCTTTGCGCTTGCCATGGCACAGGCGGAATATGACTTGGCCAAGGACAATGCCGTCTCCACCGATACCCTCTACCGCATCGGTATGCAGCGCCTGAAGATAGCCGCCATCAGCCGTGCCGACCTGCTGACGCTGAAACTCGACGTGGTGAACGCCCGCAATACTTTGCAGAATGCCGCCAGTGCCTTGAAGCGCGCCATGTTTTCGTTGGCATCTTTCCTGAATATGGAGAAGAACACGGATATCAGGGTGTCGCTTCCGGGACGTCCGAGGGCGCTGACCATACCGGTTGATGAGGCTTTGCTGGCCGCTCAAGCCAACAATCCGGAATTTCTGGGGCTTCGTCAGGAAGTGCTGGAAGCCGAGCAGACAGTAGACAAGACGAAGAAGGAATCGCGCTTCAACGCCAGCATCAACGCCAGCGTCGGCTTCAACCAGGTGGCAGAGAAATTCGGTGAAGCATACAGGCATCCCATGCAGCAGGAGATGGTGTCGGTCAGTGTCTCCATTCCACTGGTGGATTGGGGCGTGAGGAAAGGCAAATACAACATGGCGAGGAACAATCTGAACGTGGTGAAGACTTCTGCCCGGCAGAGTGAAATCAGCATTGAGGAGGAGGTTATCATGACCGTCAGCGACTTCAACGTCCAGCAAGCCCTCGTCGCCAGTGCCGAAGAGGCCCTCGACCTTGCCATCCTGGCGTATAACGAAACCCGCCAGCGCTTCATTATCGGCAAGGCAGACATCAACAGCCTGACCCTCTCGCTGAACCGCCAGCAGGAAGCGCAACGCAATTACATCTCCGCCTTGCAGGACTACTGGCTGAATTATTACAAGATACGGAAACTGACGTTGCACGACTTTGCCAGCGGATTTTCGCTGTCGGAAAAATTTGATTATAATAACTGATGAAACGAGTTTCTTCCTTCACCGTCATAGTGGCGTTTGTCTGCCTTGCTTTGGTAGGGGTGGCGTTGATACCGCTGCTCCCCGTCAAGCTGAATCCGTCACGCAGCCTGCCCGGCTTCACGGTGGGTTTCAGCATGCCTGGCACTTCGTCGCGGGTGGTGGAGATGGAAGTGACCAGCAAGCTGGAATCCATGCTGGCGCGTATCCGCGGAGTGAAGCGGCTGAACTCCACTTCGGGCAACGGCTACGGCAACATTACTGTGGAGCTGGACAAGCATGCCGATGTCGAGGCAGTCCGCTTCGAAGCTTCCACCATCATCCGGCAGACGTGGCCCCAATTGCCCGAAGGTGTCAGCTATCCCACCATTCACATGAAAGTGCCCGACGAGAACGCCTCACGCCCTTTCATGTCCTTCACACTGAATGCCCCTTCCACTCCGATATTGATTCAGCAGTATGCCGAGGAGCATATCAAGCCGCGGCTGGCAAATATTCCGGGTATCTATAAGGTGGAACTCAGCGGTGCCACGCCCATGGAGTGGAGACTGGAATATGACAGTGAACAGTTGCGCTTGCTGGGTGTGACCCTATCGGACATCAGCGAGGCAGTACAGCGGCATTACCGGAAGGAATTTCTGGGTACGCACAATGTGGATACAGGTAAAGGTAGCCGGGAATGGATACGCCTGGCACTGGTGCCGGAGAGCAACTCCCTTGGTTTTAATCCTGCTGCCATCACCGTGACGGCTACCGACGGGAAACTGCTCCGCTTGGACGAACTGGTGTCGGCTGTCCGTATGGAGGAGGAGCCGCAAAGCTATTACCGCATCAATGGGCTGAATTCCGTCTATCTATCCATTACTGCGGAAGAAACTGCCAACCAGTTGCAACTGAACCGTGCCGTGATGGACGAGATGGAAGCTGTTCGGCAGGTACTTCCTGTCGGATATGAAGTGCATACCAGCTATGATGCGACCGAGTACATACGGGAAGAACTGGACAAGATTTACTTCCGTACCGGTTTGACGGTACTCATCCTGCTTGTATTTGTATGGCTCATTACTCGTAAGTTGAAATATCTTTTTCTGATAGTTACCAGCCTGGCTGTAAATATAGCGGTGGCACTTATCTTCTACTACCTCTTCGGACTTGAGATGCAGCTTTATTCGCTGGCGGGTATCACTGTCTCGCTGAATCTGGTGATAGACAGCACCATTGTCATGACCGACCACATTCTGCATCGGCGTAATCTCAAGGCCTTCCTGTCGGTGTTGGCGGCAACCCTCACTACGATGGGTGCGCTTGTTATCATTTTCTTCCTTGACGAGAAGATACGGCTCAACCTGCAGGACTTTGCAGCGGTAGTGATCATCAATCTGGCTGTTTCCTTGATGGTGGCATTGTTTTTTGTTCCGTCGATGATTGAGAAGATAGGACTGGTGAGGCGGATTACGGGGAAGAAGAGGCGTCTTGTCTTGCCGGGGCTGACGCAAACATTCAAAACAAGGTTGGGACGGATTTTCAGACGTTTCCCCGTTTATTTCTCCTGCTGCTATTCTGCTCTCATCCGTTTTCTGTGCCGTTGGCGCTGGGCTGTATGCCTGCTGTTACTGTTGGGTTTCGGTCTGCCCGTTTTTCTGTTGCCCGACAAACTGGAAGGAGGGGGAAAATGGGAAGCTGCTTACAATAAGGTATTCGGTTCGGATACCTATAAGGAGTCGGTGAAACCCATTGTGGACAAGGCGCTGGGCGGCAGCTTGCGGCTTTTCATACAGAAGGTGTACGAAGGCAGTTACTTCACCCGTAATGAGGAGGTGGTGCTCTATGCCAACGCCAACCTTCCCAATGGCAGCACCCTCGAGCAGATGAACACTTTGATGAAACGTATGGAGACCTACCTCAGCCGGTTCAAGGAAATCAGGCAGTTTCATACTTCCATCTACAGCCCCCGGCGTGCCAGTATGCAGATTTATTTCAAGAAGGAAGCCCGGAACAGCGGTTTTCCCTATACACTGAAAGCCAATATGATAAGCAAGGCACTGGAACTGGGAGGCGGCAGCTGGGGCATCTACGGATTGCAGGACCAGGGGTTCAGTAATGACGTCCGCGAGAGTGCCGGCTCCTACCGCATCAGGATGTACGGCTACAACTACGACGAACTCTATGAGTGGGCGGAGAAGCTGAAGGCCAAGCTGCTGACGCACCGGCGTATCAAGGAAGTGCTCATCAATTCGGAGTTCTCCTGGTGGAAGGATGACTATCAGGAATTCTACTTCAACCTGAACAAGGAGCGCATGGCGCAAGAGGGCATCGACGCGCAAGTGCTTTTCTCTGCGGTGCGCCCCATCTTTGGCAAGAATCTGGAGATTGGTTCGGTAGCGGCCGAGCAGGGGATGGAGAAAATCAAGCTCTCTTCCCGCCAGTCTGCCGAATATGACATCTGGGCGATGCAGTTCTTCCCCTATGGAGTAGGAAACGGCAAGCATTACAAGCTTTCCGAACTGACTACTGTGGAAAAGGGACAGATGCCGCAGGAGATTGCCAAAGAAAACCAGCAGTACCGCCTCTGCCTGCAATACGAATATATCGGCTCCAATGAGATGGGCAACAAGATACAGAAACGTGACCTGGAGGAGTTCAACAAACTGTTGCCGATGGGTTATACAGCCGAGTCGGACAGCAACAGTTGGTCATGGGGCGAGAAGGACAACCGCCAATACCTGCTTCTGCTGGTGGTGATAGCCATCATCTTCTTTACGACCAGCGTTCTGTTCAACTCCCTGAAGCAGCCGCTTGCCATCATCTTTGTGATTCCGGTTTCTTATATCGGGGTATTTCTTACTTTCTATTGGTTCCGGCTGAACTTCGACCAGGGCGGTTTTGCCTCGTTCGTCCTGCTGTGCGGCATCACGGTGAATGCCAGCATCTATGTCCTGAACGAGTACAACAGCATCCGACGTCGTTTCCCCCGTCTTTCCGCTCTTCGTGCCTACGTCAAGGCGTGGAATGCGAAGGTCGTTCCTATTTTCCTCACGGTAGTTTCTACCATTCTGGGATTTATCCCTTTCATGATAGGTGAGGACAAGGAGGCTTTCTGGTTTCCATTGGCGGCGGGTACCATTGGCGGACTGGTGATGTCCGTCATCGGTATCTTCTTTTTCCTGCCGGTTTTTGTGCTGAAACAGCGTGATTTTCTTAGGAAATGATTACTTTTGCTCGATTTTGTTACCTGAATGGATACTTGAATTTTAAATATGGAAAGTGCGGAGTACTCTTTGGATGAGTTATTATGTCAGTCTCTTCTGTTGTTTCGTCAGTATCGGTTTTATGATGCTCCAGAATGTGGAGAAAAGGCATTCCGGATATTGGAGGAAGCCCATGTATGGATGGGGCGTACGCAAGAGTGTGTGGATATGGCGAAATGGGGGTGCGTGATAGAGTGTCTTGCGCAGAAATACTACATAGAAGATGATACGGATGCGATTCTGGAAGAAATTGATGCTGCCTTGGTTGCGCATTGGAAGAGGATAGAGAAAATCCATGCAGAAGTCACCACCGTTTATTTATGGCTGGGGTACTATTTCCTGCTACGTTTCAGAAACCGGGAATCCCGTTCCCATTCCCGTTGTAAACAGATAATGTCCAGCTTGTTGTGTGCTTTGGTCGAAATCTTCCGTAAGGTGGAGAAGGGGGGAGCCCCGACAGAAGTCTTGTCACATCTTTCGGTAGATGTTTGGGGAGAGACCGTCTGCTGGATGGAGCAGGTACATGATTCCCGTCTTTGCGAGAAGCAGTCGTCAGCTTTGCTGGCACAACTCTATAACCTGAAAAGTGTGGAGTTGGAAAAAGGTCTGGGAAAGCAGGATGCTTTGCTCCAGCAGATTCTGGAGTTTTATTGCTTTTAAGGGAAAATTATCTCTGCTTAGTTTTATCATTTCTGCTTCCACACTTCCACCTACTTCCTGCATCCCTTTATTCATCGGCATTACAAGTGCTGTGGAAGCAACTCAAAAAGGTGGAAGCAACTTTTGCTTCCACAGCGGAAATACGCCGAAAAGTAAGTTAATATCTTGTTTGTTAGTGTATTAATAGAATGTACAGCATTTTGCAAATATCTTGTTTACACGATATGCGTTTCGTGTAAACACGGTATTAACTTCGTAAAAGACCGTTTACCGATAGACTGCAGCTGGGCTCATAATAGGAATAAGATAGGTGCACAGTATGGGGAAACTATGAGTATAATAGGTGTTCAACGGTTATGAAGCACCTTGTTGACGGTCGTTAGTCGAGTGGTTGACGGCCGTTGGCAGAGCGCATCACGGCCGATAGGCGCTGATAACTCCGTACAGAAAATGGAAAGGAAGCCTATGTAAGGGGAAACAAGCTCTGAGCTATTTGTTTTGTTTGTCACATTTATCTTGTTTTTGTACATTGTTGAAGCGGTTTTTTGTATCTTTGAAGGGAGAGGCCGTAAAAAAGCTTATTCTCATCCAAAGTTTAATTATATATACATGGATTATGAAGCGATGTATAGTACTGTTCATAACATTCTGCTGTGCAGTTGTTTTTAATGCACAGGCAAATGGCATTGTGACTGATGGAGAAAAAGGATTGCCGTTGGCTGGTGTGAATATTTATCTCCAAAAGGATTCTGTGGGCATAGGAGTTATACGTAATGATAATCTGGTAAAGAACATGTTCATATGAAAAAACTGCTATATCTTGGGCTTTTGTCCGTTTGCGTACTGTTAGGTTCTTGCGTAGAGAAGAACGTATCCAATGTTTTTGATAAGGTAGAGAGGTATATGGATGTATAT
>OJON01001982.1_pt1 | contig 9600 bp, 10 predicted proteins | sample 1598031 | NCBI WGS metagenome assembly OJON01 (sample SAMN01915216, study PRJEB22387) | human gut metagenome | isolation source: stool | host: Homo sapiens | place: USA | reverse complement strand
GGGCATCGGCCGGCATTCTACCTATGCCCCCACGGTGTCCACCATTCTGGACCGTGAGTATGTGGTGAAGGAGGGCAAGTACCTCCACATCACCAATCTGGGCCGGGTCGTCACGCAGCTGATGGAGGAACGCTTCAGCGACATCGCCGACCTGAAATTCACCGCCAACATGGAGAAAAAGCTGGACGATGTGGAAGAGGGCACGGTGAACTGGAAGTCCGTGCTCCGGGATTTCTACGGCGATTTTGAGGAAAACCTCAAAAAGGCGGAGAAGGATCTGGAGGGCGTCTATATCAAGGTGCCTGACGAGGTCTCCGAGGAAATCTGCCCCGTCTGTGGGCGGAATCTGGTGGTGAAGTCCGGTCGGTTCGGGCGGTTTTTGGCCTGCCCCGGCTTCCCGGAGTGCAATTTCACCATGCCTCTGGTGGTGGAGATGCCGGGCCGCTGCCCCAAGTGCGGCGGGCGGCTGTTCAAGCGCACCGGCACCAGCCGGAAATCCGGCAAGCAGTACACCTACTACTGCTGCGAGCACACCAACAACCGGGTAGCCGGCGGCGCGACCTGCGATTTCATGACGTGGGACGTGCCGGTGAAGGATGATTGTCCTGTCTGCGGCAAGACCATGTTCAAGCGGGCAGGCAAGGGCTACAAGCGACCCTACTGCATCAATCCGGAGTGCGCCAACTTCCTGCCGGAGGACAAGCGGGGCTATCCCAAGAAGCAGGTGGAGGCATCCGCCAACGCGGAGGAGGCCCCCGGCGAGAGCGACGCGCCTGCTGAGGAAAAGCCCGCCAAGAAGACCGCTGCCAAAAAGACCGCAACCAAGACCGCCGCAAAGAAAACCACCGTGAAAAAGACCGCAAAAAAGGCGGAGGACGGCGACGCGGAAAAGAAACCCGCCGCTAAAAAGGCTGCGGTAAAGAAAGCGGCAGCCAAGACCACGACGAAAAAAACCACGACTAAAAAGACAACGAAAAAGGCCGAAACAACGGAGGAATGACCCCGTTCCGGCCCGGAGATAAAGGATTTTGAGCATGAACGTAACAGTCATCGGCGCGGGCCTTGCCGGCAGCGAATGCGCCTGGCAGCTGGCCCAGCGGGGAATTCAGGTAGAGCTTCACGAGATGAAACCGGAGAAAATGACCCCCGCCCACACAACGGAATACTTTGCGGAACTGTGCTGCTCCAACTCCCTCCGGGGCGCGGGTCTGGAAAACGCCGTGGGCCTTTTGAAAGAGGAGCTGCGGCGGCTGGACAGCCTGATCCTGCAATGCGCCGACGCCACCCGGGTGGAGGCCGGCGGCGCGTTGGCTGTGGACCGCCACGGCTTTGCCCGGCTGGTGACGGAGAAGATCCGCAGCCACCCCAATATCACGGTGGTGCCCGGCGAGGTGACGGAAATCCCGGAGGGGGAGGTCATTATCGCCTCCGGCCCCCTGACCTCCGACGCGCTGGCGGAAACGCTGCAAGGGCTGCTGGGGGAGCACAGCGATCTCCACTTCTTTGATGCGGCGGCACCCCTGGTGTCCGCCGAGAGTGTGGATATGGACTATGCCTGGATGGGCTCCCGGTATGACAAGGGCACGGACGATTATGTAAACTGCCCCATGAATCAGGAGGAATATGACGCCTTCTGGAAGGAATTGACCACCGCCCAGGAGGCGGAGGTCCACGGCTTTGAGGACAGTCAGGTGTTCGAGGGATGTATGCCGGTGGAGGTCATGGCCCGCCGGGGCCATGACACCCTGCTGTACGGCCCCCTGAAATCCCGGGGGCTGGACGATCCCCGGACAGGCCGGTGGCCCTACGCCGTGGTGCAACTTCGTCGGGACAACGCCGACGGCACCGTTTACAATCTGGTGGGCTTCCAGACCCATCTGAAATTCCCGGAGCAGCGGCGGGTATTTTCTATGATCCCCGCCCTGCGGAACGCAGAATTTCTGCGGTACGGCGTCATGCACCGGAATACGTTCCTGGATTCTCCCCGGCTGCTGGACCGGTACTACCGGCTGAAAAAGGAACCCCGTATTGCCTTTGCCGGACAGATGACCGGCGTGGAGGGCTACGTGGAGTCCGCCGCCAGTGGCTTCCTGGTGGGCATTGAAACGGCCCGCCGCCTGAAGGGACAGCCCCCTGTGGACTTCCCCCGGGAAATGGCCATCGGCGCGCTGGCACTGTATATTTCCAACGAGTCTGTGACCCAGTTCCAGCCTATGAACATCAACTTCGGCATCATCCCGCCTCTTGACCACTTCGTCAAGGGCAAGAGAAATAAAAACGCCGAGATCTCCCAGCGGGCGCTTGCCATTCTGGAGGAGAAAAAAGCAGATATTTTAGCCTGACCATCCGCAACACAGAAGAGTAAACCTGCCGACCGGGAAACCGGACGGCGGCCGTCCCCCTGAAAGGAGGAACCTGCCAATGAAGATCATTTTGGACGCCATGGGCGGCGACAACGCCCCTCAGGCGGTGGTACAGGGCGCTTTGGAGGCCCATGCCCAGTGCGGCGCGGACATCGTGCTGGTGGGCCGTGAGGAGGCCATCCGGGCCTGCCTGACCGGCCCCCTGCCGGAGGGCGTGGAGATCGTGAACGCTACGGAAGTGGTGGAAATGTGCGACGATCCCGCCACTGCCTTCAAGCGCAAAAAGGATTCCTCCCTGACCGTGGGCCTGACCATGCTGAAAAACGGGGAGGGAGACGCCTTCATCTCCGCCGGTTCCACCGGCGCGCTGCTGGCGGGGGCCACCCTGCTGGTGAAGCGGATCCGGGGTGTTCGCCGGGCGGCCATGGGGCCTGTGCTCCCCACCGCTACGGGCCGCGCCCTGCTCTGCGACTGCGGCGCCAACGCCGACTGTACGCCGGAATATCTGCTGCAATTTGCGTATCTGGGCAATTTTTACGCCCAGCGGCTCATGGGGGTGGAGAAGCCCCGGGTGGGCCTGCTGAACATCGGCTCCGAGCCGTCCAAGGGCGATACCCTCCGCCATGAGACCTACGCCCTGTTGGAGGAGGCGGGCCGGGAGGGCCGTCTGAACTTCATCGGCAACATCGAGGCCAACACCGCCCTGCTGGGCGGGGCCGACGTCATCGTGGCCGACGGCTATTCCGGCAATATCCTGCTGAAAACCGTGGAGGGCGCCGCCAAGCTGCTGCTGGGCGAGATGAAGAAGGCGTTTCTGTCCAGCACGAAGAGCAAGCTGGGCGCCCTGCTGGTCAAGGACAGCTTGGGCGACGTGAAAAAGCTGCTGGACCCCAGCGAGGTAGGCGGAACGCCCTTCCTTGGCATCAGCAAGCCTGTGCTGAAGGCCCACGGCTCCTCCGATGCCCGGGCCATCCGCAACGCCGTGTTCCGGGCGGTGGAATACGCCCAGAGCGGGATCATCGCGGACGTGGAGGCCCACATCGACGTGATGAAGGTGGAAAAGAACGGATAAAAGAGGGTTGCCCTCTTGACAGGGCTATGGGATTGCCGTATGATTGCTTCATGCTAAGAAGCAAATGAATTTTGAAATGTTTCATAGGGGTGAATTTGGTATGTCAGTTGATGAAATCTTTCAGACCATGCGGGATCTGGTGTCCGAGCAGTTTGCAATGGAGCCTGCGGAGGTGACCATGGATACTTCTTTCGAGGAGGATCTGGGCGCTGATTCCGTGGACCTGGTGGAGCTGGTCATGGCCATGGAAGAGGAATTTGATATGGGTGAGGCCAACGAGGACGAGTTGGCCGGACTCAAGACCGTGGGCGACGCGGTGAATTTTGTCGCTTCCAAGCTGAAGTAAAAAAGAGTGGCCCCGCCATGCGCGGGGCTTCCTTATGAGGTGAACAGGGATGCAGGAACTGGAGAAAAAATTAAATTATACCTTCCGGAACCAAGAACTGCTGCGGGAGGCGCTGAATCACAGCTCCTACGCGAATGAGCATCGCTCCCAGGGGCTTGGCAGCAACGAACGGCTGGAGTTTTTGGGCGACAGCGTGCTGGGCTTTGTGACGGCGGAGTATCTCTTCGCCCGGCACCCGGACCTGCCGGAGGGGGATCTGACCCGGATCCGGGCAGCGCTGGTGTGCGAGCAGAGCCTTCACGAGGTGGCCCAGAAGCTGAATTTGGGCAGCTATCTGAAGCTGGGCAAGGGTGAGGAGGCCGGCGGCGGCCGCCATCGGGCCTCCATTCTGGCGGATGCAACCGAGGCTGTGTTCGCCGCCGTGTATCTGGACGGCGGCATTACCGCCGCGTCGGAGCTGATCCACCGCGTTCTGCTGGACGTGGAGAGGGAAGAGGTGGTGGAGGAGCGCCGCCGGGACTACAAGACCCTGCTCCAGGAGCACATCCAGCGGAAGGCCGGTCAGGAGCTGACCTACTGCATGGTGCGGGAGGAAGGCCCCGACCACGCCAAGACCTTCGTTACCGAGGTGCGGCTCAACGGCGCCGCCATCGGCGAGGGCAGCGGCCACAGCAAGAAGGAATCGGAGCAGATGGCCGCCAAGTCTGCCCTGGAAAAGCTGGACAATCAATAAGTGTAACGAAAACCACTACCCGGAGCAGATCGCTCCGGGTAGTGGTTTTTTTGTATGGAACTTTCGTCAGGACAGCGGCCTGCTGCCCAATACCGTTCCCACCAGCGCCATTTGCTTTTCAGTGGGCGCGGCTCCGTCATACCAGGGGTCAAACCGGATCTCCACGAAGCGGTCGGCGTAGCAGAGCAGGAAATTCCCGATGGGCGTGTTGTCCTCCCGGATGAACCGGTAAGCGTCCAAAGCGCCCCAGGGGGCGGCGTCCACCGGCGTCCAGTTTTGGGAAACCGTAAATTTGAATTTGCCGGGGATACTGAATGTTTTGTCCTTGAAGAAAGACTGCTTCACCGGCTCGTAGAGACAGCCCAGCTTCACCTCATAGATCTCATAGAGCAGCTCCGGGCCGTCCTCCTCGGAAACGATGTCGAACACGTAGGGAACCTCCTGCCGGAAGTTGTATGCCGTCATCAGCGGTGTGCCTTCAACGGCCCGGTAGCAGGAATAGTCCGTATAGGTGGTTTCTCCCACCAGATCCTCCACCGTCAGGGGCAGGGGATCGTGGTAGACGGTGTAGGTGTGCTCCGTGTCACCGGCAGGGTAGGCGGGAGAGGTGCGGGTCTCCGCGTTGACATGGCCTTGGAGCGTGGGGGCCTTGGCAACGCGAAGGCCCGTCCAGACAAGGCCGCCCATAAGGACAAGGGAGCCGATCACGGCGATCAGGATGTTAAACCCCATATTGGCTTCGGCGGAGAAGCCCTTTTTCTTCATGAGCTGCCGGCTGCCGTAGATGATCAGTAGCAGTACTGCGTAGCAGAAAAAGCTGACCAAAATGACCATACGGGTGGACGGACTGAGGGAAGGACTCAGCAGCAGGAGCGGCAGGTCAACAGTGAAAATAACGAGGAGACCAAGGATCTGCAAAATCTGCCACCATTTACGGGTCCGGGGCGAGAGCAGAACGCCTTCTTCCTCGGCGGCGGTCCGGGCCTTTCGGCACCAGCGGTAGTAGCCGATCAGCTCCACGACGGCCTTGATGCCCAGCATCAGCCAGATGAGAATAGCCGACAGGGTAAAAGTGCTTAGCAGCAGATCCCGGATGGTGTAGGCAGAGCGGAATTGCAGCCAGAGCTGAAGCAGGGAACCGGCCAGCAGCCACCAGTTGCCCCGGACGGAGCCTTTTTTCATGGCGGCGCGGACATTTTCCACCTGTACCACAGGGTCCGTCTCAATAGGGATGGCGTCCGGCGCGGGATTGCGGAAGATCTGCATCTGATAGCGGTTGGTCACCAGCTCCCAGCCGGTGGCTTTGCACAGCTCCCAGAATTCCCGCTGCTCCGCCGGCGGCTCCGGGTCAAACTGACTGGCCTTGGAAAAGTACACCACGGCATAGCGCAGTTCTGCCGGCTTGCACCGCCGGTAGGTCCAGAACACGGACCCGGCCTTTTCCAGCTGCCAGCCCTGACGGGCCATGTCCTCCAGATGGCGGACGATCCCGGCGTGGTCATAGTAGGAATAGAGATTGATCTCCCATTTTTTCTGTCTGTCAAAAAGCTTCATGATTCGATCTCTCCTCTCCGGCCCATGTAGCTGCGGTAATCCTCCGAGAGAATTTGCAGCCGCTGGTATTCCTCAGCCAAGGCCTGTTCCCCGGCGGGGGTGATGAGATAGCTCCGCCTGCGGCCCTCAGTTTTCGTTTCCATGATCCAGCCGGCGGCCTGAAAGTTGTCCAGCAGGTTGTAGAGGGTGCCGGGGCCTACCGTCACCCGGCCCTGGGTGAGATTGGAGATGCGGGCCATCACGTCGGTGCCGCAGCATTCCTCCCGGAGGGTCAGCAGCACATAGAACATCTGCTCCGTCAGTGTTTGAAATTTCTCCCGGGCCACAGTCCCGCCTCCCTACTATCGATATTCGATATTTCTGTTTACAGCATACTATCGAATATCGATAATGTCAAGAGGAAGATGAAAAACCGGACTGCGAAAAGCAGTCCGGTTTGTAAAACAGAAAGGGAAGCGCCTCAGCGGACGCCCGCCAGCTTACCCTCCAGCCAGCGGTCGATGTCATCGTAGACCTGCTCCCGGCAATCCTCCTTCAAGACCTCATGGCGCAGGTCCGGGTAGAGCTTCACCGTCACATCCCGCATCCCGGCCCGCTGGAACGCGGCAGCGGCCCGCTCCACGCCCTTGGAGCAGTCGCCCACCATATCCATGGCCCCGGAGATGAAGAGGATGGGGGTATGGTGGTTCATTTTGCGGATGTTGTCCTCCTTGCAGACAAAGCGGATGCCGGAGAGCATCTCCCGGAACAGCCCCGCCGAGGCATTGCCCTGACACAGCGGGTCCTTCAGGTAAGCGTCCACGTTGTCCGGGTTCAGGGACAGCCAATCCATGCTTGTGCGGTTGGGGGCGAAGCGGCGGTTGTAAATGCCGAAGGAGGCCTTTGTGGCCACGGCGCTGGGCCTGGACTCGCCGTTTCGCAGACATTCGGCGTTGATGACGGCCAGACTGGCCGCCGTGGATGCGGCGCTCATGTAGCCGGTGCCCATGATAATAGCACCGTCCACCGTGCCGGGATAGCGGATGAGATAAGTCCGGGTCAGGAAGGAACCCATGGAGTGCCCCAGCAGGAAATAGGGCAGGTTGGGGAAGTGCCGGTGGGTCAGCTTCCGGAGCTGCTCCATGTCCTCCACTACCCAGTTCCAGCTGCCTTTGGGACCGAAGTACAGCCGGGGCGCACCGTCAGAGACTGACAGGCCGTGGCCCAAATGGTCATTGCCCACCACGGCAAAGCCCCGCTCTGTCAGATACCCGGCGAAGTCCTCGTACCGCAGCACGTATTCCGAAACGCCGTGGGCGATTTGTAGGACGGCTCGGGGCGCGCCCTCCGGCAGCCACTCCACGGCGTGAATGGCGGTTTTGCCGTCGGCGGACGGAAAGGTAAATTCACGTTTCACCATGGAAATTTCCTCCTGTGTATGATAAAATGCGGTTTATCATAGTGTAACACGCTTTTTTGAAAATTACCAGAGGAGGAAACCCAATGGAGACCTATATCGCTGCACTGGATCAAGGGACCACCACCTCCCGGGCCATTCTGTTCAACAGCCGGGGAGAGATCGTATCAAAGGCCCAATATCCCTTCCGGCAGATCTTCCCTCAGCCGGGATGGGTGGAGCACGATCCCATGGAGATCTGGGCCACCACGGTCCGGGCGCTGTCTGAGGCTGTGGACGCCGCCCATATCGACCCCAAGGCCATTGCCGGCGTCGGCATCACCAACCAGCGGGAGACGGCGATCCTGTGGGACCGCCGGACAGGACAGCCGGTGTACAACGCCATCGTGTGGCAGTGCCGTCGGACGGCGGAGATCTGCGACCGGCTGAAGGCCGACGGCCTTGGAGAAACGGTGACGGAAAAGACCGGCCTGCTGATCGACGCCTATTTTTCCGGTACGAAGCTGAAGTGGATCATGGATCACGTTCCCGGCGTCCGCCAGCGGGCGGAGCGGGGAGAACTGTGCGCCGGGACAGTGGACAGCTGGCTTATCTGGAACCTGACCGGCGGGAAGGCCCATGTGACGGACTATTCCAACGCCAGCCGTACCATGCTGTTCAATATCCATACCCTGCAATGGGACCCGGCGCTCTGTGCCGCGCTGGACATTCCCATGGAGCTGCTGCCGGAGCCGAAGTCCAACAGCGAGGTCTACGGCCATCTGGCTTCCGGCTTGCCGGGATTGGAGGATCTGGCGGGCATCCCGGTGTGCGGCAGCGCGGGCGATCAGCAGTCCGCCCTGTTCGGACAGGCCTGCTTTACTCCCGGTCAGGCGAAGAACACCTACGGGACCGGCTGCTTTACCCTGATGAACACGGGGGAGACCCCGGTGCTGTCGCAAAATGGCCTGCTCACCTGTATTGGATGGGGTCTGGAGGGGAAGACTACCTATATCCTGGAGGGGAGCGTGTTCAACGCCGGCTCCTCCATTCAGTGGTTGCGGGACGAGCTGGGGATCATCCGGCAGGCCAGCGACTGTGACAGGCTGGCCGAACAGGTGCCGGACAACGGCGGCGTGTACCTGGTCTCTGCCTTTACCGGGCTGGGGGCGCCCCACTGGGACATGTATGCCCGAGGCTGCATTGTGGGGCTGACCCGCGGCACCCGGCGCGAGCACATCATCCGCGCCGCACAGGAATCCATCGCGTACCAGTCGGCCGACCTTGTGGAGGCAATGGAAAAGGACACAGGCCTGCCCATCACCGAGCTGCGGGTGGACGGCGGCGCCTCGCGCGACCGCTTTTTGATGCAGTTCCAGGCCGATATCCTGCATAAGGAGGCCCGGCGGCCCATGATCCGCGAGACCACGGCCTTGGGCGCGGCGTACTTAGCGGGCCTTGCCACCGGTGTGTGGCAGAGCACCAGCGAGATCAGCCGTTTGTGGAGCTGCGACGTGACCTTTGCCCCCAAAATGGAGGAGGAAAAGCGCCGCGCCCTGCTGGGCAAATGGCACAAGGCTGTGGGCCGCAGCCTGGACTGGGAAGAGCACACATAAGGAGGCACATCCATGTTAAAACCCATTGAGCTGCCCCCCCTCCTCTTTTGGGAGAATGGCAACAGCTGGTACGGGAGCAAGGGCCTGGCCCGCTTTTTTATCAAGCCTGAAACATTCATTAAGAAGCTTTACTATTTTCTCCGAGCTGTTAAGCCTTTCGTCCGGACATTCATAAGAGCTTTCTTCTACCATTAACGGATGTTTAAGTTCATCCAATTCCATTTCATATTTTCTAAGCATACTTTTCCTCCCATTCTTCCAATGCACTTTCAATTGCATAATGTTCATTCTCATCATCAACATCTTCCTGAAGTATTTCATATGCTCTACCGGCCACAAATTCAATCTTTTCATCGGGCCAGTTGCAATTATTGTTTCCAACATATTCAAGCATGCATTGTCTTTCAAAAAAGTTGTGTATGGCAACAATCTGCTTATCACAAAGAATTAGTTCATTGCCACTAATTCTGCAGTTCTTTAAATTCAGCTTAAACTCCATGATTTTTCTCCTTTCCTGAAAGCAGGAGAGAAGCAAAGCTTT
>OJON01001981.1_pt1 | contig 9601 bp, 8 predicted proteins | sample 1598031 | NCBI WGS metagenome assembly OJON01 (sample SAMN01915216, study PRJEB22387) | human gut metagenome | isolation source: stool | host: Homo sapiens | place: USA | reverse complement strand
GCTGTCGCCGGATACGCTGAAGGAATCCTGCTGGAGTCAGGCGGATCAACTCTGGCTGGCTAATATAGACCCCAATCGAGCAAAGCCCTTACAAATTGGGGCTTTGCTCGTTGTTGATATGTTCACAACGATGGGAAACAGTTCAATATTTTTCGTATTCTTTCGCATAGAAACTTTTTAGGATAGAAGATAGCCGATCCACCTCTGCTTCTAATTCGCGGATGCGTTTATTCTTTGCAGCAATTATGACATCTTTGCCTTTGTCAGTAACAGAGGGTTTCATAAGCAGCTTTGGGGCAATGCAGTTGCAACGCAGAGATTCAATTCGAGTGCGATACTCCGGATGGTTATATAATGTTGTTTTTGACACGCAGGCACGTGCAGCCACAGAATTAAAGTTCACCGCAAGATTTTCACGCATGAGGGATTCAATTGCCAAATCGATCCGCTGCTTAACGGTTTCACTTTTAGCTTTTGCGTGCGATAAGATTCCGCTTATATTGCGAACATGGTCAGTTGACATTTTTTCTTTCCTCTCCAATATATTCACGTCCCTTTTTTCCTGCAAGATGCCTTGTTTGACCGGATCTTAGAATGGATACAATTTCCTCATATCTTTCCAAAAGGTGCTGATTCTTTTCAACCCATACCTCACGCCCTTGGGCTTTGCCGCGCTCAATTAGCAGCTTGGTTTCTTGAATCTCGTGCTCATATTGCGGCAGAAAATCTGGCGTAGTACAGAGATTGCGGCAAGTAAGGCATGGGTTCAGCTGCGTAAAACAGTCCTGCTTTTTGGGCTTCATGCAAAATCCAAGCGGCATTCTGACAGCGTCCAGATTGTACCTGATGTACTCCCATTCAATTAAATCTTCATTTTCAATACCGGAAATGTCGATTTGTTTGAGCTGTCCAGAGGATGTTATTTTGAATAGACCATTCTTGACTGCCTGCTCCCATGATTTTCGCAATGTAGTATCTAATACCTTTGCATAAACAAGGGTCATCTCAGGGGACATATGCGCCATCCATTTCTGAACATGTACTAAACTCATGCCGTTGTTTATCAGCTCTACGCCCTTTGTATGACGGAATGCATGGAGTCTAAAATGATATGGATTACCCTGATCGTCGACGATGTTATGATTTCGAGCCAATTTGTTCAAGGCTTCGCTGATCCTGCAGGGATCTGGCGCCATCCCCATGCGCGATCCGCTATAACGATTAAACAACAAATGCCGAGGATTGTTCGTCTCCGTACTCTTTTGCCGGGCGATTTGAGCCACGGATTCCACAACAGCTTTAACCTCGTCAGAGATCGGGATGCGGTGCCCTATAGTACGCGTTTTTCTGATGTCGCCTTTCAAATACCAGCCTTGCTCTGTATATTCAAGACAGGTATCATACCGGAGATTTAATACATCAGAAATCCGCCACCCAGACGCAATTAGAATAATTACGACAGGAATGTGTTCGGAGGGTGTCAGAAATTCCAAGTTTTCCTTTAACTGTGCCATTACACCATCTGGTATGTACTTGATTCGCTCTGATTTTGGTGGCAATGTTCCAAATAAGGGAATATCCTCATGAAAAAATAGTGAGGGGACTGGAATCAATGGGGCTTCAGGATAGTCAAACTGTTGTATTCGAAGAAGAAAATTTCGTGTGCTTAAGAGCTTGTCTAACTGCCGCCTGGTTTTAGCCGGGAAAGCGTTCAGATATTTCTGAATAAAATCTTCAATATAGCGACGAGTAAGATGTCTCAGGCTTGTCCACGTAGGCTCCACTTCTGCAATAAACTGTAGAAAATATGTAATTGCCTCTAATTCCAAACGTACTGTTGATAAGGCGCAGATTACCAATCTCGTTTTTATATATTTTTTTGCCAGTCGTTGAAATGCTGCGGGTATAAATGTGAAATTAATCAGGTGATTCACGGCATGTACAGGAATATCTACTGAAGGGATTTTTCGGCAATCCCATATATCCTTTTCATATTCGTCTCGTGTATCGTAAAAATCAGAGAAGAATAAATACAGTTGATAAATTTGGGCACGATAGCCTTGCCTTGATGACTTGCGCCCTGACAGCGCTACATAATTGAGCCATGCGGGAACCATTTCATCAATCGAGATTTCAGAAAAACTGTTAATTTGGGGATAGGCTTCTTGAAGAAAACACACGAATTTTTTGAGCATAAACTGATAATCTGACCAGAGCGATGATGGGTTGAGAGTTTTCCTTAAAAGCCTTGTTGCCAGATAATACTTCATTTCCAAACGAAAGAGATGCGGATATTCAAAAAAAGTTATGCGGCGTGAAGTGAATGATTTTTTTCCAATACTGTAATCATCCCAAAATGGGTCGTTTAAATTCCATACGTCATTTTCCCAGTAAGACCCAGCTATAAAGCGTTCCATGTCTTTTACCTTCCTCAAATCCGGTATTAGCTGATAGTTATAAGCCAGATTCATTTTTTGTACTTCCTTTCCTCAACAGCATCTGATTTTCTGTGCGTATCCATTCCTGACGCATCTCCTCGTCATCAGCATGAAGATACACATATGTCGATTGCACGAAATGATGTCCTGCACGGATTCTTAATTGTTCTACTGGCCATCCAAGACGCCGAAGCTCTGAAAGTGAGGAATGCCTGAGCATATGTACTGTGAAATAGATGCCTGTTCTTTTCTGAAGTCTACGAACCAGCGCGGACACATCGCTATATTCAAGAGGGGAATGTTTATGAGCCCCACTCAGTTTGATAAAAACATGGTTTGTGTCAACATCATCGGTGTGTGCTTCGACAATATATTCAAAAAATAGATTGATAAGATCTGCAGATACATCAACGATCCTTGGACTGCATACCGTTTTGATCTCCGAAAGGTTGGTCAGTTCTCCCCGATCAACAATATGAATTCGATGCGCGTCAGGCTCAATGTCTTCGAGCCATAGCGCCAACGCCTCCCCAATCCGCAGCCCACTTTCCCAAAGCAATTGTATCAGGAATCGATCTCGCGTTGTCAGGCATGCCGACAGGAGATTCTCCACTTCAGACTTTTTAAGTGTTTTGATACGCTTTTGGGGTTCTATCAGTCTGATGACCCGCGTGTCATACTGTCTTGTCCTGTTAATATGGTAGAGAAAATCTTTAAAGCCTCGCCTTGAACCCATTATTGTGCGTGTGAGTTTATCTGACAACCGCAGTCGATATTCTTCGTGGCGAGATAGATAATCATAGAACGCATATATCGTTGACAGGTAGACATTAATTGTTTGGGCGGAGCATGTGGAAACTGTCGCCGCAGGGAAGGACATAATTTTCTTCTGCCTGTGATTGTTTTGAAGCCATCGAATAAACCCCGCCAGTTCGTCCATGCCGATCTGCGGAAAAGACATTCCAATGAATTCCAAGTATTCAAAATAGGATTTCAAGTGGAAGCAATATGCCCTCAGTGTATTTCGGGCACGACCGCAATTATCTTTGAAACGTAAAAATCTAAGCACCACATCGACTGGCACCCCCGAAGAGTCTACAAGTATATATCTTGTCAGTCCATTTGTACTTGTGAATGATTCAACTCGCATTTGTACCTCCTAACAAAATTGGCAGCGCTTTGGGCTCTTATTTGCTGCCGAATACCCGTCCCCTATACAATTATACAAGAAAATGAGAGAGCAATGGGTGTATACCGTTGCTCTCTCTGTTTTTGAAGGGAAGTGGTTGAAATGACTCGCTAAAACGACACTCATGTTTTGTACTATGAGTACTATGAAATCTCAGTCAAGCTTATGGTGCATTAATGAACAAAAAGGAAGTGATTTTTATTCTTAAACTACTATCTGAACGCTTATTTTTCCCAGTCCATATTAGGTATGCTCGGAGCGGCTTTGGATGCGAGCCGCATTCCAGTGGTCGAGCAGTCTTTGCCACCTGCCTCTCGGACGGTGAAACAGCCAGATGGAACCAGGAGGATTTCATCGGTGTGCTGGATGACAAGTTCCTTCCGGAATGGGCGCGGGAAAAGCTGGCGGAGCTGATGACGCAGGAACAGGCGGACGCCCCCACGATGGGCGGCATGAATATGAAGTGAGGAGGATGTCTGAATGTGCATGACCTATTACACCGTGGACGATCTTCGGCCCGGAAGATCCGGCTGGGGTGTGAAACGTTTTTCCGCGTTGAATGACGCGATCTCCCATTACCGGTCTCTCCCTATGGATGGGGTCCGCGTCCTCGGCATGGCGGATGACGCCCACGTCTATGAGCTCATCCGTTGTGTACGTCTTTTCCCCGGCGATGCCCAGGGCGAGGATGTTCTGGCGGCAGATTACCGGTGCGACGGCTTGACGAAAAAGAACGCTGCCCTGAAAGACGCGCTGGATGTTTGCTTGGAAAGCCTGCGTCCCCGTTTTCTGCTGGAGCCGGAGCGTCTGATCCCCATTCCCCAGCACAAGAAGCCGCGGAAAGAACTGCGGGAGGCCCTTCTCTGGCAGGGCTATGAGGAAAACTATGAGTCTGCCATTCGCGCTGTTTTTGTAGAAGGTGCTGGCTGGATCTCGCCCCAGGATGTGAAAAAGCAGCGGCAGCTTCCTCTGGTGTTGAGTTATCGGGTGGATGGTATGACAAAGGATGGGGCCTACCTCTCCTTAGAAGTGGAGCCTTGGGAATATGACCTTCTGCTGGAGCAGACAAGAAATCACTATAAAATGAAGAAACATTAAGGAGGAACACAAAATGAAACGAATGCTTTCCCTTTGCGCCGCGGCGCTGTGCCTGACCTTGACGCTGACGCCCACCGCGCTGGCGGCGGACTTTGAACCTGCGGTACCGAACGCCAAGGTTTGCTACCCCACCGCCATCGTTCGCGGTGACGATGGTACGGAACTGAAAAAGATCTATGACCTGAGCCCCGAAGACGATCCTGCCGGTATCCCCCGCTCGGACTTCCGTCAGGACGGCTTCCACTACACCCTGACGGACCTTCTGAAACAGGAATTGCCGGAAAATGAGAGCCGCCAGCACACGGAGCATGTTTCTATCGAGAGCGCTAAAAAGGATATGGAATCTGTGTTGGCGCTGCTGCCGCAGGAGCGGGAATTCATCACGGATGACGGCCTCATGGGGACCCTGACGCTCCGACTTGATACCGTGCAGGTGGAGCCGTCCGGCTATGGCAGCTCCACCAAGGAAGTGGCTGCCACACGCTCCTACCCCAATCTGGCTGGTCAGGATACCCAGTACATCCCCAAGACTATTGAAGAGGATGGCCGGACTCTGACGCTTCAAACGGTCAATTGGCAGACAGACAATACCGCAAACATGGATGGATATGCCGTTGGCGACCGTTTCACCGCTGTCGCCACCTATACCGGAACTGCGACCAGCTCCTATGTGAAAGGTTATACCGTGACTGCGGACTATACCGGAACCGTCAGCCGCATCGCCCTGAATAAGGTGCGCTATGTGGCTATTTTTGAAGGAACACCGCTGGAGCCTATTCTGCCAACGGAGGATGAAAGCACTGGCCCCGCCCAGTTTAATTGGTTGGCCATTGCAGTCCCCTTCGGTATCGTAGCCCTAGTCGGTGCAGGAACAGGTGCCGCTCTATTTATGAAGCGTCGCCACGAGACAACAGAGGAGGAGAGCGAATGAAACGAGTAATTTCCACTTGCCTGACGCTTTGCCTGTCTGCGGCATTGGCCTTGCCTGCCAGCGCCTTAGACTACAGCATTGACGCCCCTGGTAATCCGGATTACGGGGATCCTACTTCTATCGAGGTAGTCCACACGGCTGATGGTGGGGCAATGAAGAATGAGGATGTGAGCAAAAACGCAGCCCTGATCCCGCCTTCCTTTGGCAGCCCCAGCGCAGATGCCCTTGGAACAGGTACCTATCTTACCCCCAACTTGGCCCCTGGCGGCATGGCGGTTGGTACTATCTCCGGCGGCAATATGCCCATCGTATTCCCGCCTACGTCTGGCGAAAACACAGGCAATACCAGCTCTGGCAGTTCTGGCGGATCCAGTACCTCTGGCGGTTATACCTATGTGACCGATGATCTCTACTATTCTGGTGGTTATCTGGGAACTCTGAAAATCTCCGCCATTGGCCTCAGTGTGAAGATTTATCAGGGCACCGGGAGCAGCACACTGGCCAAGGGAGCAGGCCACTTCACAGACACGAGTATCTGGGACGGCACTGTTGCCCTGGCTGGCCACAATCGGGGTGTCAACAACCATTTCGGCAAGATCCATACCCTGGAGATCGGGGATAAGATCACCCTGACCACTAAGCTGGGCACCCGTACCTATAAAGTCACCTCCGTCAGCAAGGTCAGCGAAACGGACCGCAGTGCCATGACGCCTACCGGCGAGGACCGGATCGTGCTGTACACCTGCGTGATGAATCAGAGTGCTTACCGCTGGTGCGTCCAGGCGACTGCTGTGTAAACTGATCTGCTGCGCCGCCATTTGTTCTCTGCCCACACGGAAGATTCTGCTTGACTTCTACCTCCTTCTTGGATATTGTGTGCTTGCAAAGATCCACATAATGCAAAGGAGGAATGAATATGAAGGCAAAAAAGAATCTGGCCCTGGTAGCGGCAGGTATCGTAATCGGCGCGTTTCTGGCATTCCCCACAGCACACGCCGCTGAAGAACTATTCACTGCAGTTCGCAGCTCCCACCAGTTCTTCCTGGATGGGAAACAAGTTCAGATGGAAGCATATATCATCAACGGCAACAACTATGTCAAACTTGCAGATGTGGGCAAGATGGTCGGGTTCAATGTGTATTGGGACGGAGCGGTGTACATGGACAGCGATGCTCCTTACACTGGAAAAGCACCGGAAGCCTCCTCCACACTTGAGGAGGTGCGAGAAGAGATCGCCGTCCTCGTGAACGAGGTACGACGCGAGAATGGTCTCAAGGAACTGACTATCGATCAGCGCCTGATGGCAGCAGCGCAGAACTGCAGCGATCAAAAGTTTACCTGGCATCACACGAAAGAAGAGTGTGAAGCGGTGGCGGCATCTGGATATCCCTATGGCTTCGGCTCAAATCTCACCGTATTCACTGGTGCGGCAATAGCAGATATTGCACAGCGCGCAGTGGATAACTGGGAAAAGTCTCCTGGTCACTTCCAAACCATGACGGATCCAGACGCAACAACTCTTGGTGTAGGTGTTACCAAGGACAATGGCGTTACGTACTGCTATCTGTTTCTCGGAAAGCCTAATACCAATAATCCCTACGGATAAATCCATGTAGAGTGTGGCCCCTCCAAAACTGGAGGGGTCGTTTTTTTGTGCCTATACAAGAAAGAAGGTGAGTAAAATGATGTAATGCAATAGCATATCTGCCTATTTTCCAAGTTCAAGAAGAATAACCGCAAAAAATAATATCGAGAAAAGCAACAGGCCGTAGGGATACAGGACCCGACAGTCTGTTTTGACTGGAATGCTCCATCCCTGCGGCCCTTTCTTTTTTCGAGGAAAGGACAAAAAATGAAGATGAAAACGCATTCCGTATATATTCGCATGATGTCCTTGCTGCTCGCTGTTCTGTGTATTGTGGGCCTGTTCCCTGCCAGTGCGCTGGCTGCCAGCCCCAACACCATTAAGTTGGAGGACTGCACCTACAACGGGGTCCACTATGACTCTCCCGCATTAGGGATTTGCTATATGCACCAGATGCAGTTTGATTTCAACGGCGACAGCGTCATGGGCTTTTGCTCCGAAAAAGGCAAAGGCATGGGCTGGTCTTTGGAAGGCCATGAGTGGAACAGCCCCAAAGAAATCAACGACTCCACAGTGAAAATTATGATGGCATATTTCTATTGTCATACCAAAGGTATTTTCACTGACCGGGCACAAGCACTGGGCCTGGATGAAGTATGGGGCTCCGACTATACCTGGACTATGAATGCATGGGTGCAGGCAGTAGTTTGGCGGTATAAGGCCGGTCTGCTCTCTGATCCTGTGGTCGCCTGCGCGGAAGAATTGATGTATGTTTTCAACAACCTCAAACACACCAACTACACCAGCATCGATGAGGAACTGGATGGCTGGTCTTTCCGCGACAGGGCCCAGTACACTCTCGACCTCGGTGCAGAGGGTGTTTGGGGTGATTGCGCAGTATATGAATACAAATATGCTGGTCCCGGCTCCAATTACCACCCCGCCAATGATGTTCAGGCTGTCTTCGTTGGCGAACTCACCATCACCCGCGAGCAGTACGAGCTGACCGTAAAGAAGGTAGACTCCACCAACCCCAGCAAGGGCCTTTCCGGTGCTCGATTCCTCATCCAGTCCGCCAATGGCACCTACTCCAAGGAGGTTGTTACCGGGAGCGATGGAACCTATACGCTGTCGCCTCTGGATGCGGGCACTTATTCCGTAACTGAAATGGCCCCTCCGGAGGGCTACGAAATTGATAACGCAGGACCTCAGTATGTTGTTCTCCCCAACGAGAGCGGTACCACCGTCACGGTTACCTTTACTGATACCCCTGTCATCACCAGTGAGGGCAGCATCCGCAAAGTGGATTCCGACGATCCTAGCAAGGGACTGGCTGGTGCTGTAATTAAGATCGAGGGTGTCGATAACAGCTTTACCGGCACCTACACCACGGGTGTTGGCGGATATCTACAGGATGTACCCTGGGATACGATGCCCATCGGCTCTTATGTAGCCACTGAAGTCACCCCTCCCAATGGGTACACCATCAGCAAAGATCCTGATAAGGTCCGGCAGGAGTTCTATTGGGACGGCAAGAGCGATGTTGACCTTGTGTTCGAGAACGACGCAAAAGTAAAGCTCGAACTTTTGAAGGTAAACGACTCCGACCAGCCCATCGAAGGCGCAGTATTCAATGTCCTGAAAGATGGGCAGATCATTGCCACAGAGAAAACCGATGCCTCTGGAATTATTACCGTTACCAATATCACCGAGGGCCTCTACGCTTTTGTTGAGGTCTATGTCCCGGCTCCCTATGCCCGACTCGAAGAGCCTGTAACCGTCCATGTGGATCAGGAAGATGTGGACGGTGGCGGCACGATTTCGGTCTCCGCAGTAGATGAAGAACTTCCTACCCTTACCATCCTTAAGCGAGATGGCCAGACCGGACAGGTTGTTCCTGGAGCCGTCTTTGAAGTAAAGGGCATTCATCACGGCTACCACACGGATGTTACTACTGGTGAAGACGGCACGGCCACTTTGACTGGCCTTCCCGTAGACAGCTATGAAGTGACTGAAATCTCCGTACCTGACCCCTATGTGGTGGCTGCGGAACCCACCCAGACGATCTGGCTGGGTCCCGGCGATGAGAAGCAGCTGATCTTTGATAACTTGAAGCAGCCTCAGCTTACCATCGCCAAAGTCGATGCTGCAGACTCCACTACCCCCATTTCCGGCACCGTCTTCCGGATTGAAGCCATTGATGGTGATTACCAGAATGATGTCACCACCGGCCAGGATGGTACTGTTACCCTCCGTGTGGCACCTGGTACTTACCGTGTCACTGAATTGTCCGTACCGGCCCCCTACTTCCTCCCCGATAAAGACGCAGATCGGGTCCAGACGATCTCTCTGAATGCAGG
>OJON01001980.1_pt1 | contig 9602 bp, 9 predicted proteins | sample 1598031 | NCBI WGS metagenome assembly OJON01 (sample SAMN01915216, study PRJEB22387) | human gut metagenome | isolation source: stool | host: Homo sapiens | place: USA | reverse complement strand
TTATATTTTTCTTTATGATATAACAAATATGTCGAAATTTGGAGGGAGAATTTATATGGAAATAAATGAAGAAAAAAGAATGAAATTTATGGAAAATGCAGGTAAAAGAGTAAACAAGGTAATGCATGATATACAAATACTAGAACCAATGTCAAGAAGTAGTGTGTATGATTTTACTAAAGAAGACGTTGAGGAAATGTTTTTTGCAATGCAAGAAACTTTAGATAATGCAAAAGCAGAATTCAATAAAAAATTTGAAGAAAAATCAAGGACAGAAAAGAAAGTGTTTTCATTTGGAAATACAGTAATGCCTAAAACTGAAGTTGAAGAAAATATAGAAGAAAAAGTTGCAGAATTAAGTAATGAATAATTGTTATAGAAAGGTCGCTTTAACTTATAGCGACTTTTTTATTTTTTGTCGAATTTTACTATATAAAAAATATATAAACTTAGCTCTATCAGTGCATTTTACCTTGACTTATTTATATATTTAAAGTATAATAAAGAGGAAATTTTAATTGAATGGAGGAGATAAAATGAGTGTTTCAAAAGAAGAAGTAAAACATCTTGCAAAATTATCAAGATTAGAATTTGATGATAAAGAGCTTGATAAAATTACAAATGATTTATCAAGTATAGTTGAATTTGCAAATCAACTATCAAAAGTTGATGTAGAAGGAGTAAAACCTACTGCACATATTTTGGATATAAAAAATGTATTTAGAGAAGATAATGTAGAAAAATCTTATGATAGAGAATTGATACTAAAAAATGCACCAGAAAAAGAAGCTGGATGTGTAAGTGTACCTCAAACTGTAGAATAGGAGTGATAAAATGGAACTATATAGTAAAACTTTAAGTAGTATAGCAAGTGATATAAAAGAAAAAAAAGTAACTATCAAAGAAGTGTTAGATAGTGTATATAAAAGAATTGAAGAAGTTGAACCAAAAGTTGGAGCATATATAACTTTAACAAAGACACAAGCATATGAAAGAGCTGAAGAACTTCAAAAAAGATTAGATAATGGGGAAGATATCGGCATGCTTGGTGGAGTACCAATTGCAATAAAAGATAACATATGTACTGAAAATGTTAAAACTACATGTGCTTCAAGAATGCTAGAAGATTTTGTACCAATATATAATGCAACAGTTATTGAAAAATTAGAAGAAGCTGGAGCAATTATGCTTGGTAAAACAAATATGGATGAATTTGCAATGGGGTCATCTACAGAAACTTCATACATTAAAAAGACTGCTAATCCATGGGATGTAAATAGAGTGCCTGGTGGATCAAGCGGTGGTAGTGCGGCTGCAGTATCTGCTGATATGGCGTATGCTGCTCTAGGTTCAGATACAGGTGGATCTATAAGACAACCAGCATCATATTGTAGTGTTGTAGGTTTAAAACCAACTTACGGATTAATATCAAGATATGGATTAATTGCTTTTGCATCATCTCTTGATCAAATAGGACCTTTTGCAAAAACTGTTGAGGATGCAGCATTAATGCTAAATGTAATAGCAGGCCATGATAGTAAAGATACTACATCTGCAGATTTAGAAAAGAAAGATTATAAAAAGGCTTTGGTAAATAGTGTAAAAGGAATGAATATAGCTGTACCATCAGATTTTGTAAATGATGGAATAAATGAAGATGTAAAAAAAGCATATGATGCATCTATAAAAACATTAGAAGATTTAGGAGCTAATATTGTAGATGTAAAACTTGAATACGCAAAATATTCTCTTGCAACATACTACATTATAGCTACAGCTGAAGCATCATCAAATCTTGGAAGATATGATGGAATAAGATACGGACACAGAGCAAAAGAATTTTCTGATTTAATTGATTTATATACAAAATCAAGAACTGAAGGTTTTGGTGATGAAGTAAAAAGAAGAATTATGTTAGGTACATATGTATTATCATCAGGGTATTACGATGCATATTACAAACGTGCACAACAAGTAAGAACACTTATAGTAAATGACTTCAAAAAAGCATTTGAAAGTTGTGATGTAATAATGATACCTACAGCACCTAATACATCATTTAAAATGGGTGAACACTCAACTAACCCACTTGAAATGTATTTGGAAGATATATTTACAGTGCCAGTAAATATTGCAGGATTACCAGCAATATCTGTGCCTGGTGGATTTGCATCAAATAATATGCCAATTGGTTTACAATTTATTGCAAAGTCATTTGATGAAGAAAAATTACTTCAAGTTGCATATACATATGAGCAAAATACACAGTTTCATGATAAAAAACCTAATATTTAGGAAGGGGATAATATGTTACAATCAAAACTTATAGCAAATACAAAAAAAGAATGGCCAAGTGAAGCTTTAGTAAAATCGCATGGACTTTTGATAAAAGGTGGATATATAAAGCAAATGGCAAGTGGAATTTATACACTTTTGCCACTTGCAAAAAAGGTTACATCTAAAATAGAAAATATAATAAGAGAAGAAATGAATAATATTGACTCTCAAGAAATACTTATGCCACTTGTTGCAACAAAGAAATTATGGGATATGTCAGGAAGATATGATAGTGTTGGTTCTGAACTTCTAAGATTTAAAGATAGAAATGATGTTGATATGGTTCTTTCAATGACACATGAGGAAGCAACTGTATTTTCACTTTTAAATGAAGCAACGTCTTATCAAAAATATCCATTTAGTGTTTATCAAATTCAAACTAAATTTAGAGATGAGGCAAGGCCACGTGCGGGTCTTATCCGTGTTAGAGAATTTACAATGAAAGATGCATATTCTTTTCATACCTCAGAAGAAAGCTTAAATGAAGAATATGATAAATTCTATAACGCATATGAAAATATATATAGAAGAGTTGGTATTCCTGAAACTGTAGCTGTTGCATCTGATACTGGTATGATGGGCGGAAACGGTGCTCATGAATTTATGCTTTTATGTGATGCAGGGGAAGATAAAATTGTAATATGTAAGGATTGTGGATATAGCGCTAATATGGAAGTTGCATATACAACAAAATATGATATTTCATCTTCTAAAGAGGAAACTCTTACTAAAATACATACTCCAGGTATAAAAACAATAGAGTCGCTTCATGAGTTTACAGGTATTGATATATCAAAAATGGGTAAAGCAGTTATTTATACAAGACTTGATACAAATGAAATTATTGTTGTATTTATACGTGCTGATAAAGAGGTTAACGAAACAAAACTTCGTAATTTCTTAAAAGTAGATGATGAAAAATTAGTACCAAGAAAAGAAGAAAAAGGAGATAATATAACATATGGATTTGTTGGTCCAAAAGATTTGACAAAAAACGCCATAGTTATATTTGATAAATCATTAGAAAATGAAAAAAGTCTTGTCTTTGGTGCAAATAAAGTAGACTATCACTATACTGGACTTAGTATCAAAAGGGATATTGGAGATGTAGAGTATATTGATGTTGCAAAAGTTTGTGATGATGATTATTGCCCTGTATGTAACAAAAGAGCTTTAAAAATTGAAAAAGGAATAGAAGTAGGTAATATATTTAAACTTGGAACAAAATATACAAAAATGATGCAAATGACATATTCAGATGAAAATGAAAAAATTAACAATCCAATAATGGGGTGCTACGGAATTGGTGTTGGACGTTTAATGGCTTCAGTCCTAGAAAAGAGAGGAACAGAAAGTGCTGTAAATTGGCCTGTAAGTATTGCACCATTTGATATTCATATTTGTCCAATTGACTATACTAAAAATGAAGAAGTAAAAGTAGAGAGTGATAAACTATATTCTAACTTAAAAGAAAACGGATTTGATGTTTTACTAGATGATAGAAAAAAAAGTCCAGGAGTTAAGTTCAAAGATTCAGATTTAATAGGAGCACCAATTAGAGTAGTAATAAGTCCTCGTAACTTAGAAAATAACAAAGCTGAAGTAAAAATATCTTCTGAGACTGAGGCAAATATTGTTGATTTAAAAGATTTAGTAAGTTATGTAACAAATAAATATGAAGAGCTATTAGAGGAGGTAAAATAATGAGAGATGATTATGAAGTAGTTATTGGTCTTGAAGTTCATGCCGAACTTTCAACTAATACAAAAATATATTGTAATTGTTCAACAGAGTTTGGAGCTGATCCAAATACTCATTGCTGTCCAATTTGTACGGGAATGCCTGGAGTACTTCCTGTACTAAATAAAAAGGTTGTAGAATATGCTGTAAAAGCAGGACTTGCAACTAATTGTGAAATATCAAGATTTTCTAAACAAGATAGAAAAAATTATTTTTATCCAGATTTACCAAAAGCATTTCAGACTTCACAATATGATTTACCATTATGTGAACATGGATATTTAGAGTTTAATGTTGATGGTTACAAGAAAAAAGTTGGAATTACAAGAATTCATATTGAAGAAGATGCTGGAAAACTTATACATGATGCATATACAGGAGCAACTTTAGTTGATATGAATAGATGTGCCGTTCCTTTAATAGAAATAGTATCAGAACCAGATATAAGAACAGCAGATGAAGCTGTTATGTATATGCAAACTTTAAAATCAATACTTGAATATCTTGAAGTATGTGATTGTAAGATGCAGGAAGGATCTTTAAGATGTGATGTAAATCTATCTGTAAGAAAAAAAGGTAGCACAGAATTTGGTACAAGAACCGAAACTAAGAATTTAAACTCATTTAAATCAATTAAAGATTCTATAGAATTTGAAACAAAAAGACAAATTGAAGAATTAGAAAATGGCGGGGTTATTTACCAAGAAACAAGAAGATTTGATGATGCAAAAGGTATTGGTTATGCTATGCGTACAAAAGAAGATGCAAATGACTATAGATACTTCCCAGAACCAGACCTTGCACCGATTGTTTTATCTGATGAGTATATAGAAAATATAAAAAATAATTTACCAGAGCTTCCACATATTAGAAAAGAAAGATATGTAAAAGAATACAATCTTCCAGAATATGATGCACAGATCCTTACATCTTCAAAAAATACAGCTAATTTCTTTGAAGAAGCAACAAAGATATGTAATAATCCAAAAGCAGTTTCTAACTGGATTATGGTTGATTTTACTAAGAAATTAAATGATGAAGAAATTGAAATTCAAAATTCAAAAGTAACACCAGAAAATTTAGCACACTTAATTGAACTTATAGATAAAGGAACTATTAGTTCAAAAATTGCTAAAAAAGTATTTGATGAAATGTTTGAAACAGGAAAAGATGCAAAGAAAATAGTTGAAGATAATGGTATGACTCAAATGTCTGATGAAGGGGCTATAAAAGAGATAGTCGAAAAGATTGTTGCAGCAAATCCAAAATCAGTTGAAGACTATAAAGCGGGAAAAGATAGAGCAATAGGTTTCTTAGTAGGTCAAGTTATGAAAGAAACACACGGTAAAGCAAATCCAGGTATTGTAAACAAATTCTTACTTGAAATTTTAAATAAATAGAGTATGAGGTGGAGTAAATGAAAAAAAGAAGCATCATGTTGATAATTACCTTGACGGTTTTAATTATAGCTATATGTGTATGCTTGGTTGTTTTTTTAGTTAACAAAAATGCAATAAAAAAGGATGAGAAGATTTCAATTTCTTTAGATGAACTTGATAAAAAAATAGATCAATCTAATGAATTTGAGTTTTCAAAAATGAACCAGATAAACGGTGAGGAAGCATCCGCAAAACTTTTAATTGATAAATCAAAAATCAAAAATATAATTGGAAGGGAGCCTATTGTACACACAAAATCTAGTATGTATATGATTATCGAAACAGATTCTGATAGTATACAGGATGTAAAGCTTGCTCTTGAAAGCTATGGTAGCGAATATGATGAGGAGTGGAAATCTTATCTTCCAGATCAATACGAATTAGTTAAAAATAGAGAAATTGGTATAAGAGGTAATTATGTATATATGATTGTTTCTGAAAATCCAGAAAAAATACTTGAATTGATAAAATAAAAGATAATTAAATCTAGTTTAGCATTGTAAGTGCTGGCTAGATTTTTTATTTAAATTTAAAATATAAGGTAATATATTTTAATTACATATAGGATTTTAAAATAAAGAAATAATGTTGACAAACTATACATAAATTGATATAATGCTTCTGAGAAAAAGTTTGGTAGCTCTCAAAATTTTGGGAGGGCTAAACCTCCCGTATTTTAATAAGGAGGATTCTATGATAGAAGTGGAAAATTTAATTTCAGAAATTTATGAAGATGCAGATTGTGGAGAGGAAGAATTTTTATATAAACTTGGAATGGATAATAATAGTTTAGACATTCAGCAGTGTATAGGTATTATGGCTGCAGCCGCAAGTAGAGGTTTTGATAAAATAATTGAAAGATTTGAAAGTGTATTTAGTACAGGTATTATAGATCTTAATTTAATTTTATTGGAAGCAATATCATATACAGGAGAACATTCTAATGAATTATTTGACTATATAATGGAGCTAGCAAGAAATTATGATTTCAGGTTTAGCTTTGAAACATATAAGTATAATAAAGAGTCATTTATTACGTATGCTTTTATATTTGAAAATAATTACGCTATAAGCGAAATTATGTGTAATCTGAACATATATTATAAATTAGATGAATATGAGATTGAATGTTTTGAGGATTATATAAAAAACCATTCTAATTTGCCTCGTCAAGTATTTAATAAGATACTTAGACATATAGAAGAGGAGGATAAAGAGAATCTCTTTTACGATTTGTTGTGTGGCAACAAGTAAATGAAATTTAGTGCTTAGAATAATATTTCTAGGCACTTTTTCTTTAAACTTTATATAAAATATTGAATAAACAAATGTTTTTTGATATAATTTTACTGGTGGTTATATGAGTGAGAAAATGTGCATAGATTTTGATAAAAATATTCAGTTTTTGAAAGGTGTTGGACCTAAAAAAGCAGAACTTTTAAATAAAATGGGAATATATAATATAAAGGATCTAATTGAATATTATCCAAGAAATTATGAAGATAGAACTAAACTTTCAAATATTATACAATTTGTAGATGGAGAAAGTTATTTGTTTATCGGAACACTAAGCGATAGTATCCATATACAAAGAATAAGGAAAAATCTTACTATATATTCAACTTTTGTGTATGATGAAACTGGAGAGTGTAAGATGACTTGGTTTAACCAAAAGTATATAAATACCAAACTTCATAAAGGTGATAAATATTTATTTTATGGTAAAGCAGTAAAAAACTATGGAATGGTTTCAATGGAATCTCCTCAAATATATAATTTAAATGATATTGATAAAATTCAAGGACTTTATCCAATATATCCTTTAACAGCAGGTATAACACAAAATTATTTATTTAAATTAGAAAATGATGTGTTTAAGCAAAAGCCAATCATACCTGAGTTTTTAAGCAATGAGTTTAGAAAAAAATATGGACTTTGTGAAATTAATTATGCTACAGAAAATATTCATTTTCCAAAAACGTTTAATGCAGTAAATGATGCTCGTAATAGACTTATATTTGATGAATTATTCTTACTTGAACTTGCACTAATGTCTGTAAAAGAAAGTTCAGATTTAGTAAAAAAAACAAATAAATTTAAAAAAGTAGATATATCAAAATTTTTGGAATTATTGCCATTTTCTTTAACAAATGCACAAAAAAGAGTGGTAGATGAAATTGAAAAAGATATGTTAAGCGATAGAGTTATGAATAGATTGATACAAGGAGATGTTGGTAGTGGTAAAACAATGGTTGCTGCTATTTCAATGTATATTGCAGTTAAAAATGGATATCAAGCTGCAATGATGGCTCCAACAACTATTCTTGCAAATCAACACTTTGATGAACTTAGTAAGTATTTTGAAAAACTTGGCATTAAAACAGAGATTATTACATCAAGTACAACAAAGAAAAACAAAAGAATTATATGTGAAAAACTAATAAATAAAGAAATAGATATAATTATTGGGACACACTCTTTAATAGAAGATGATATAGAATTTAATAATTTAGGACTTGTTATAACTGATGAACAGCATAGATTTGGAGTAAAACAAAGATTAAAGTTAACTAATAAAGGAAAATCCGTAGAAACATTAGTTATGACAGCAACTCCTATTCCAAGAACACTTGCAATAATGCTTTATGGTGATCTTGATTTGTCTGTAATAGATGAAATGCCACCAGGTAGAAAACCTGTAAAAACATATGCTGTAGATGAAAGCTATGAACAAAGAATTGTTAATTTTATGAAAAAAAATATTGATGAGGGAAGACAAGCATATGTTGTATGTCCACTTGTTGAAGAAAATGAGGACTTGAATTTAAAATCAGTTGAAAAGATTTATGAAAAATATAAAGATGAGTATTTTAAAGAATATAGTGTTGCATTTATTCATGGGAAGATGAAGAATAAAGAGAAAGATGAAATAATGCAAAAATTTAAAGAAAATGAAATTAATATATTGATATCAACAACAGTAATTGAAGTAGGAATAAGTGTAAGTAATGCAACTCTTATGATAATTGAAAACGCAGATAGGTTCGGTCTTGCTGCACTTCATCAACTACGAGGACGTGTAGGTAGAGGAAACTATCAGTCATACTGTATTTTAAAATCAAATAATCGATCAGTAGCATCAAGAGAAAGATTAAAGATAATGGAAAAAAGCAACAATGGATTTGATGTTGCTAGAAAAGATTTAGAATTAAGAGGGCCAGGTGATTTTTTTGGAATAAGGCAATCAGGCCTTCCTGAATTTAAACTTGCAGATCTATTAAAGGATGTTAAAGTATTAGAAAATGCTCAGAATGCTGCAAAATATATGCTTAATGAAGATAAATTTCTAGAAAAGCCAGAAAATAATTTGTTAAAAATAGAATTATATAATAAATTTGGAGAAATGTTAAAAAATATTGGTGCATAAACTTTAATTGTTATAATAATTCATCAATAATATTTACTTTTTATTAAATAAATGATAAAATTATTTTGGTTAATTTAATAAGTTATTCCTATTATTCAAAATAAAATTTTAGAGGAGGATTAAAGAAATGAGCAAAACTTTAATTGTTTTAGATAATCATAGGCAACTTCGGATAGGACATATCGTATGTACGGTTTATGAAATACATAAAGAAGAAACAATATATAATGGTACAGTTTTGGGAGGTTATAGCGTTATTTATTTAAATTCTTTGTGTTATATAAAAGCATTGGATACTTTTGGAATATGCAATATAGCTTTGCTTCCATTAAGCATTATTTCAAAATTCGATGGAAGAAGTGAAAATATAGAAAAAAAGATAAAAGAGATGGATAATATTGGATTAGTAGATTTGAATCTTATAAAGAAAAAATGTTTTTTGTTTGAAGAGTATAAAGCAAGATTTTCAAAAAGCTCTGAAAATAAATACTTTTCAATAGCAAATAAGATAAAAGAAAATATCATTAATTGTCCAAAGGACAACTCAATATTTGATTCTCTAAATCTAAAAGAATAAAAACTACCAATTGGTAGTTTTTTTCTTTAAAATATATTTCTGCTAATTATATATCCTATAAAAAATAATATGAAAATCATTA
>OJON01001979.1_pt1 | contig 9609 bp, 8 predicted proteins | sample 1598031 | NCBI WGS metagenome assembly OJON01 (sample SAMN01915216, study PRJEB22387) | human gut metagenome | isolation source: stool | host: Homo sapiens | place: USA | reverse complement strand
CAGCCTCAAAGCAACGCTTTCGCGGTGCTTTTCGCATTTCTTTAGAAGAACTTATCCTTAATGCCGAGTGCAAAGATGATGAGCACGATAACCGGCAGGATATAGCTTACATAAAATTTCGCCCATTTCGGGAATTTCAATCCTTCTCCGGTATCCGCTTCTTTCAGGAAGTTCTTCCATCCCCATCCATAACGGCTTGTACAGAACAGAAGATAGATCAGACTTCCAAGTGGAAGCAGGTTGTTACTTACCAGGAAATCCTCCAGATCCAGTACTCCGGAACCTTTTCCGAACGGCATAAATCCACTCCATACATTAAATCCGAGAACGCAAGGCATGGAAAGTACCGCCACAACCACGATATTGACGATTACAGCCTTTTTCCGGCTGCATCCGGTCAAATCAATGGCAAAGGATAAAATGTTCTCAAAAACGGCGATTACGGTCGATGCCGCAGCAAAAATCATAAATAAGAAGAATAAGGCTCCCCAGATTCTTCCGCCTGCCATGGAATTAAATACATTCGGAAGTGTAATAAAGATCAGACTCGGACCTTCTCCCGGATCCACCCCATATGCGAAGCATGACGGGAAAATGATCAGACCCGCGATCAAAGCAACAAAGGTATCCAGAAGTGTTACCAGGACTGCTTCTCCTGTAAGACTGCGGGATTTGTCGATATAGCTTCCGAAAATAGCAATTGCGCCGATTCCAAGGCTTAATGTGAAGAAAGCCTGTCCCATAGCAGCAAAAATCGTGTCAAATAAGCCATATTCCACGACTTTGTGGAAATCCGGTGCCAGATAGAAGCGAAGCCCCTCAGAAGCCCCATTAAGCGTTACAGAACGTACTGCAAGGATCAACATCAGTGCAAGCAGAAGCAGCATCATAACCTTTGTGATCTTTTCCACTCCATTTTGAAGCCCCATTCCACAAATTGCAAAACATCCAACAACAACAATGATCATAAAGAAAGTCATTGTTCCGGGTTTTGCAAGCATATCGGAAAACACACCTGCAACAGCGGCAGTATCCTTTCCCTCAAATTCACCAGTCATCATCTTGATGAAATACTGGACCATCCAGCCTGCAATTGTTGTGTAGAACATCATCAGCAGATAGTTTCCGGCCATAGCTCCATACTTATACCAATGCCATTTCGTTCCTTTTGGCTCCAGACGGTCAAAGGAAAGCGCCGCACTTACTTTACTGGCTCTTCCGACAGAAAATTCCATTACCATGATCGGAAGTCCAAGAATCAGTAAAAATGCAAGGTAAATAAGAACAAATGCTGCTCCACCATATTTTCCTACAATATAAGGAAAACGCCAGACATTACCAAGACCGATCGCACATCCTGCAGAAATAAGGATGAATCCGAGTCTTGAAGAAAATTTTTCTCGTTGCATAAAAAATCCTCTCATTCTATTAAATTGTGGATAACTTGCCAAAATGATACTTATCCCCATTTTTCGACAAGCTTGTGGATAATTTTTTTCCAGAATATCCACAGAGGAATTATACTGAATTACTGGGAAATTGTCTATGATTGTTTATATTTTCATTGGCGCAGCCACTTGATAATTTTAATTTTCCCCTTTTTAGTACACGAAATTGCCAGATGTGTACCTTTTGGGGTAAAAATTTGCATGTATATATATATTAAAGATGACAACAGCTTATTAAAATTCCTTTGTTTATATTAGGAGGGCTGAAAAAGCCCGTGGTTGACGCATTTCGGGGCATATTTTGTGTACGGAAACGGGGGAAGTTGTTTACTTCAGAGGGCAAAGAGGTGTACATATATGGGGGTTGTTGTTTACTTTGCGGGGTTACGTAGTGTACTTGAAGGGTTTGCGATTTTACCTTTTCTGTACACAAGTGTCGAAAAAATTTAAAAAAAGGCTTTACAAGAGGGGGGTTCTTGTATATAATCAACCTAGACGTACCGTTTTGGTACACAATTTTTATCAAAAAAGGTACCTTAATGGTACACGAAAAGAACAATACACACCTTAAACGTACACAAAACGTAAAAAAAGACAGAAACCCCATTTTATGGGGTACTTTTTAGGGGAGGGTGTTCCTTTTTGGTACACAAATCCCCAATATAAAGGGGTTGGTTACCCCGAATGGTACACAATAAAGGATTATATGGGGTGTAGAGGGGATTTTAATACACCTCAAAAGTACACAATAATACAGAAGAAAACAATTAAGGGGTATGAGCGATGAAGGAAACACAGAAAAAACCAAAAGAGAAACAACTGCTGGATCATGATACGGTCTCCCGGTCCAATGTGCTGATCGAAAGTAAATCCAGTACATCATTATTTGAAAGAAAGCTTCTTAATATTGCAATCGCAAAAGCATATGTAGAAGACGGTGAGCTGATCGCAAAGGTTTCCACCAAGGATGTTAAGAATTATCTTCATATAACAGGAAACTCCATCTATTCCCGTCTGAAAGAAGTATCAAAAGAGACATTGGGACATGTAGTAAGTATCGAGGACGACGAAAAAGAGAACTTCATCATGTTCAATGTAGTGAATAAATGTGAATATAGAGATGGCGTGTTTACAACCAGATTTACTAAAGAGATGAAACCTCATATCTATAACCTGAAAAAAGACTATACCCGTATGAGTCTTGATGTATTGTGCTCTTTTAAATCCCTGTTCACAACCCGTGTTTACGAAATCCTGAGAACCCAGTATTATCGTTTTGACAGGGAACAGTGTGACCAGCTGATCGTACCGAGACCGCCGAAGAATCCATACACGATCGCAGAGCTTAAATTTACACTGAATGTAGTGGATGCAAATGCATCTAAAGCAGTAAAACGTCTTGTTGAGCAGGGTCGTTTTGAAGAAGCGCTTGCAGAGATTAAGGATGCACCGTTTGAAGATTGGCGTAATTTCCGTAGAAAAGTACTTGAAGTTGCGAAAAAAGAGCTGGAAGAATCCGAGTATTCCGAGATCTGCTTTGATTATGAGCCGGTTAAGAGCGGGAAGGGTGGAAAGGTTACAGGAATCCGTTTCTTTGTGAAGAAGAATCCGAAGTGTATCCATCATTCAGATCTTCAGCGTATGCCATCCGGAGAAGACGAGGGCGAAGAGATTGCGCCAAATGTACTGGCTGCAAAGAAAACTCCGGTTAATGAAAAACTGATTTTAGAAGTTGCCGATATTTTTGGAAATGAACCGATCACGATTCAGGAGATTAAGGTGCTGCTTCAGGTATCCGATAACCAGCCGGAGGTGATCCGGAAAGCTTTTAAGCTGTCACAGGAGCAGGCATACATCAATAATCTGGTCGGATGGCTCAGAAAATGTATCGAAGAAAAGTGGTATGAGAACGAAAAAGTATCCAAGTTCAAAGGAAAGACGCTGGAAGAAGCGCAGATGACACTGGATCTTTATCAGGAATACATAGAAGAGCGCGAAAAAGTGAAAAAAGAGTAGGGTATTTTCTGCGAAAAGCAGAGTTATTACCTAAATGGTACACAAGTTAAGTGGAAGAATGTGTCCCTGGGATGGTATTTGCAAAGAGGCAGGTAGCATCCCGGGGATTTTGTGTATACGATGAGCCAAGTACAGATTTGTGCTTGCACAAGAATCTGTACTTGGCGAATGTACATCATCGAGCTGTTAAGCGAGATAGTGTACAAAGTATACGAATCGAGTAGGAGTCAGCCTACTCGATTGTCTTATTTTATGATGGAAAATTAAATTAGATGTTGGGGTCAAGAGGTATTTTGACGCTGGTATCTTAAATTATGGAGGAACGGAAGAAAATTATGGAAATAGGAAGATTACTGGATTTTTTAAAGACAGCGGAACAACTGAAATGTAACACCAGACATTCGTATACTTCAAGTGGCAGGTTGGAGAGTGTGGCAGAGCACAGTTGGCGGCTGGCTTTGATGGCAATGTTGGTTGGGGATGAATTTCCGGAGCTGGATCTGGATAAGGTGATAAAAATGTGTCTGATCCATGATATGGGTGAGGCGATCACCGGAGATATTCCGGCATTTGAAAAGACGGATAAAGACCGAAAGGTTGAGAATAAAAAGGTGGAGCAGCTGACGGATATACTTCCGGAACCGGTCCGTGCAGAATGGAAGGCATTATTTGAAGAGATGGAAGCGATGGAGACACAGGAGGCGAGGCTTTATAAATCACTGGATAAGCTGGAGGCGCTGATCCAGCATAATGAGGCGGATATCTCGACATGGATTCCGTTGGAGTATGATCTTCAGATGACGTATGGGAATGAAGAATGTAAGTTTACGGAATATATCCAAAGGCTTCGGGATGAAGTGAGGAAAGATTCCAAGCGGAAGATTGAAGAAAGCAAACAGAAAGACTAATAAAAAATTTTCATAATAGTTGCATTGGAAATGTAATACTGCATATTCATGCTGAGCCGGGGCGAATGTCCCGGCTTATTTTCTATATATGATAAGTAAAAATTTAGTTATAAATCGGGGTAACAGGATTCGAACCTGCGACCTCACGGCCCCCAGCCGTGCGCTCTGACCAAGCTGAGCCATACCCCGAGGGGTTATTTCATTATAGTATAAATTGTTTTAAATCTCAATCATTCTTTTGATGTGAGAAAATGCTGTTGACAGGTTTCTGGAAAGAGTTCAAAATAACGATATGCAAATATAAATGAGTAGGATGAGGAACGATTATGGAAAATTTAATTTTCAGTTTGAATGCAACGATTCCGATTTTTTTGATGATGTTACTTGGAATGTTATTCAGAAAACTGGGGTGGATGGATGAAGTCTTTGCAGTAAAGATGAACAAGTTTGTATTTTTGGTTCCGCTTCCGGTGTTGCTGTTTGAACAGCTGGCGACCGTGGATTTTTCGGAAGTATGGGATATTAAGTTTATTCTTTTTTGTTTTGTGGTGACGGCGATCAGTATTACGATATCAACTTTGATTTCACTGCTGTGGAAAGACCGGAGCATTAAAGGTGAATTTATACAGGCGACTTACCGGAGCAGTGCGGCGCTTCTTGGAATTGCTTTTATCCAGAATATTTACGGAACTGTGGGAATGGCACCGCTTATGATCATCGGAAGTGTGCCGCTTTATAATATTATGGCGGTTGTGGTGCTTTCAGTGTTTAAACCGGGGAATAATTCTTTTGATAAGGCGCTGGTAAAGAAAACGCTGAAGGGGATTGCAACGAATCCGATCATTATTGGAATTGTGGCGGGATTTGTCTGGTCTGCACTTAAGCTTCCGATGCCGACAATTTTACATAAGGTTGTATCCAATGTCGGGGCGACAGCGACGCCGATGGGACTGATGTCGATGGGTGCAACCTTTGAGATGAAAAAGGCAACATCGAAGATGAAGCCTACACTTGTTGCTGTGTTTATGAAGCTGGTTGGATTCTGTGCGATATTTTTGCCGATGGCGGCACTTCTTGGATTTAGGAATGAGGAGATGATTGCGATTTTGGTGATGCTTGGATCTGCTACGACGGTCAGCTGTTTTGTTATGGCAAGAAATATGGGACATGAGGGGACGCTTAGTTCCGGAGTGATTATGATGACGACGTTGTTGAGTGCGTTTACGCTTACGATGTGGCTGGATGTGCTGAGGTCATTTGGGTTGGTGTAAGAAGAATAAAAATAGAAGCAGCTAGTTAAAATGGGAATTGTGGTAGCACACCATTGACTAGTTGCTTCTATTTTTTAAAGATTAAATAAGTCGCTGTGACTGCCGGTTCAAGTAAGAGTGAGGACAAGGACATCATCATCGTAGCGATAGATGAGCAGCCAATCTGGGGAGATGGGTGCCGGGGCGGGGAAGGCGCTGGCGCTGTTCCCCTTGGATGGATGTGTGTTGTAGGTAAGAGGGGTTTGTTGGTCGAATGATCTAGGGGAGGAGCAGTGCACCACAGCTCGTGAACCTGGCGGTTCATTCGCTGTGCGAGCTATCGCTCTATCAAAATAAAAAAATAGCCAAATTTTCATGCGAGCATGAAATTTGGCTATTCCTTTATTTTGGCACTGCTCTATCTGAGGACAAAGTACTGTTCATACCACAGTAAGAATGAATATACGGTATAAATCTTTCTATGATAATTTCCGACTTTATTCTTATGATCTTCCAGCCATTTCAGCAGTAATTCCTGATTGAAGAATTCGGATACGAAATCTTTCTGGAACATTTCTTTTACTTTATTATAGTATTTATCTTCTCGGAGCCATACTCTGAATGGTACGAGGAATCCGAGTTTTTTACGTTTTGCCCAGTCCATTGGGATGTGGGAGAGGGCGGAGGTACGGAAGGCTTTTTTTGTTTCCATGCCGTCTACGCAGTATTTGCTGTCGATGCTGCGGGCGAGTTCCCAGACTTTTTTGTCGAGGTATGGTACACGCAGTTCGAGGGAGTGTGCCATTGTCATCTTATCTGCTTTGAGCAGGATGTCGTGTGGCAGCCACAGATGCATATCGAGGAAGAGCTTTTTATGAAGGTCGTCCTGATCTTTTACCTGGTCGAAGTACGGTTTGGTTACGTCCTGGTAGCGCATCTTGCTCTTATATGCAGGAGAGAGTACTTCATCTGCTTCTTCGTTGTCCATGATGAATGCCTGACCGATGTAGGAATCTTCTACGGAAGTTGCATTTCTCTTGAGGAAGTTAAGTCCTCTCTTGTCTGGCTGGTGTTTTGCCCAGTCTCCGAGTTTTTTACGGATAGATGCCGGTACGATCTTGCGGTACATATCACCGGATTTGCTTGGGATATATGTCTCGTATCCACCGAACATCTCATCTGCGCCTTCTCCACTTAAGACTACTTTTACATCTTTGGCTGCGAGCTGTGACAGATAGTACAGCGGTACAGCGGAAAGGTTGGCATGTGGTTCATCGGAATGATACTGAACCTCCGGCAGAGCATCGAAAAATTCGTCAGAAGAGATTTCTTTCTTTGCATTGCTCATATGAAGGATATCGCACAGATCCTTGGAGAAGGTTGTCTCATCGAATCCGCCGACTTCAAATCCTACGGAATAGGTCTTCATCGGTTTTACAGTAGATGCGATGTAGCTTGAATCAACACCACCTGAAAGGAAAGATCCTACTTCTACATCAGCAATCTGATGGTAATCGACAGAATCCTGAATTGTCTCACCGATGAGTTTTACTGTCTCGTCAAAGCTGCGGTCTTTCTTTGCATAAGTCGGATCGAAGTATTTTGTTTTCTTAAGTTCTTTTCCATCATAAGTGAAGTATGTTCCCGGTTCTAGTTTGAATACACCTTTGAACATGGTTTCAAGAAGTGGGGTGTACTGGAAAATCAGGTACATCTTGAGGGCATCTTTGTTGACCTCTTTATGGAAATGTGGGTGAGCCAGGAAGGACTTGATCTCAGAACCAAATAAAAGGCTTCCATTCATCTGTGCATAGTAGAATGGTTTGATTCCGAAGTAGTCTCTTGCTCCGAATAAGTTGTGAGTTTCTTTATCGTAAATTACAAATGCGAACATTCCGCGGAGCATAGAAGCAATTTTTTCGCCATAGGTTTTGTATCCCTGAAGAATAACTTCTGTATCGGAGTTTGTCTGGAACTGACATCCGTGTTTCTCAATCAGTTCTTTACGGATTTCCTGATAGTTGTAAATTTCTCCGTTGAAAATAATGACATGTTTGCCATCTGCACTGTGAATCGGCTGAGATCCGCCTTCAAGGTCGATGATACTCAGACGGCGGAAGCCAAGGGCTACATAGTCATCAACAAAGCTTCCCTTGCTGTCAGGTCCACGGTGGGCAATGCGTTCACCCATCTGGTCGATGACTTCTTCTCTATTAAAATCGCCGGCGCCATAATAGCCTGCAAATCCACACATAAATTGCACATCCTTTCTGAATTGATACATATTAAAAATATTACTGCTCTGTCCGTGGGCAGTAAACATATATTAATGTGATAAATCAAAGGAGATAAATTTCATGCAGCTTTTAAAAGACAGAATTCTGACAGACGGCGTAGTAAAAGAAGGAAATATTTTAAAAGTGGACAGCTTCCTGAATCATCAGATGGATATTGACCTGATCAACGAGGTCGGCAAAGAATTCAAGAAACGTTTTGACCACTGTCCAATCACCAAGATCCTTACCATCGAGGCTTCCGGTATCGGTATTGCCTGTATTGCGGCACAGTATTTCCATGTACCGGTTGTATTTGCCAAGAAAGCACAGAGTGTGAACCTTGACGGCGAGATGTACACCACCAAGGTAGAGTCTTTCACCCACAAGAAAGTTTACGATGTGATCCTTTCCAAGAAATTTCTCGGACCGGAAGATCACGTACTCCTGATCGATGATTTTCTTGCCAATGGCTGTGCACTTCTCGGTCTGATCGACATCGTTAAGAAATCCGGCGCAACTCTTGAAGGAGCCGGAATCGTTATCGAAAAAAGCTTCCAGTCCGGCGGACAGACCATCCGTGACATGGGTATCCATCTGGAATCCCTTGCTATCATTGATTCCATTGCTGATGGCAAACTTACTTTCCGTGAATAAGATTTATCATAAAAAATACTCCTGGAAACTTATATACATTGTTTCCGGGAGTATTTTTATTTTTATCACAGCCAGATCATGATATCATTTCTGATCTATGCATCTGCACCCTTTTCCGCTTTCTCTGAAGGTGTCGGAGTTACTGTTTCCTCCGGTGTCGGTGTTCCGGAAATTTCCGTTTCTTCCTTTTCCGATGAAGCTGATGCAGCTTCCGGTGTATTTTCATCTATATCCGGTTCTTCCGTCACCGTAGCTTCCGATGTCACTGTCGGCGTTGGTGTGGCAGTTGCCTCCGGCATGATCTCTTCCTCTTCATAATATCCGTCATCCACAAGCATCTGATAATTATCTGCATCGATCAGCTGGATATCACTGGTCACAGTTCCCACGATCTTGGTCCCGTTGTCATACTGCTCATAATCGGAGATCTCCGGCTTCTCCCCTTTCAGAAGAGCATCCACCATCGTCACACAGTCATTTGCCAGTACACGGTTATCAAACAGCAGATCATCCTCAATCTTTCCCTGGATCACAGCGGTCACTGCTTCTGCCTCACAGCCGCCTCCTGTGATCATAGGCCAGCCATCCTCTCCAGACACATGTCCTGCATCCTCCAGGGCATCCACAGCCCCAAGTGCAAGGTCGTCAGCACCTGTGCAGATAATATCCGGCGCACCCTCTGTATAATTCTGAGAAAGGATCTCCGCCATATCATTCTTTGCGGTATTTCTTCCGGAACGCATCACTGCAGTATCATCAAAGGTCAGCTTTCCTGAAGTACATACCAGTGTTCCGTCGTCGAAATATTCCTGAAGCTTCTCCATCACGCCATTATAAAAGAACAGTGCGTCACGATCATCCGGAGAGCCCATAAGGAACTCAATGGTCAGAGTTTTCTTTTCTTCCCGGGCTTTCTCCAAATCCATTTTTTTTATGATGGAATCTCCCACCATTTTTCCGGCTTTTCTTGTATTAAAGGTAACATAATAGTTGACCTTATCTGTATCCATGATCAGCTGATCATAAGAAATCACAGGGATAGATTTCTCATACAAGA
>OJON01001977.1_pt1 | contig 9612 bp, 8 predicted proteins | sample 1598031 | NCBI WGS metagenome assembly OJON01 (sample SAMN01915216, study PRJEB22387) | human gut metagenome | isolation source: stool | host: Homo sapiens | place: USA | reverse complement strand
CGATTGTCTCGAACCCAACGGGAGAGGAGCACTTACTAGGCCGCGATGCGATCGGGCTCGCACTCCTTGCGACCGCAGACAGCATCTAGAAACAGCCGATGAATCCGCGTATCACCTCCGAGTTCGGGGTGAAACGCCAACGCCATCTGGTTGCCGAAGCGAACGGCAACAGTTTTACCGTCAACGACGGCAAGCGTTTGAACTGCGGGAGATGCCGCGACTACATACGGCGCACGGATGAAAATCATGGGCACGTCCCCGAGTCCGACAAAAGGCGCCGTAGTGATAAAGCTGCCGAGTTGCCTGCCGTAAGCGTTGCGCTTGACGGTAACGGGCAGCGTCGCAAAGTGCCGAACCGGATCGTCAACCAGATGCTCGGCCAAAAGAATCATTCCGGCGCATGTCGCGAGGGTCGGTAGGCCCGAGTTGATTTTCTCCCGTAGGGGCTCGAACATCTCGAGCTCACGCAAGAGTTTTCCCTGAACGGTACTTTCACCGCCCGGAAGAACCAACCCGTCGATGCCGTCGATGTCGCGTTTTTGGCGCAACTGAACACACGTCGCCCCGAGAGATTCGAGCATCTTTTGGTGCTCGATAAAGGCTCCCTGCAGGGCCAGAATTCCGATTTTCATCAGATGCCCCGCTGCTCCATAATCGTCTGAATTTCCGCGGGGTTGATGCCGACCATCGCCTCACCGAGGTCTTCCGAGAGTTCGGCAATGAGCTTGGCATCCCGGAAATTCGTGACAGCCTTAACGATGGCTTGGGCACGCTTAGCCGGATTGCCGGACTTAAAAATACCCGATCCGACGAACACGCCTTCGGCTCCGAGTTGCATCATCAGGGCCGCATCGGCCGGAGTGGCTACACCGCCGGCTGCAAAGTTGACGACCGGCAAATGACCGTGCTCGTGAACATAGCGCACGAGGTCGACAGGGACCTGAAGCGTCTTGGCTGCTTCGAAAAGCTCGTCTTCACGCATCGAAACGACCTGAGCAATCTGAGAATTCATCTTGCGCATGTGGCGGACGGCCTGAACGACGTCCCCGGTTCCCGGCTCTCCCTTGGTGCGAATCATCGATGCGCCTTCGGCAATGCGCCGCAGCGCTTCGCCCAAGTCCCGAGCGCCGCAGACAAAGGGCACACGAAACTGCGTCTTGTCGATGTGGTAAGTGTCGTCAGCCGGCGAGAGCACTTCGGATTCATCGATGTAGTCAATGTCGATGGCCTGAAGAATCTGCGCTTCGACAAAATGACCGATACGGCACTTGGCCATCACGGGAATGGAAACAGCCTCTTCGATGCCCTTGATCATAGCCGGGTCACTCATACGAGAAACGCCGCCCGCAGCACGAATATCGGCCGGAATACGCTCCAAGGCCATGACGGCACAGGCGCCGGCGCGTTCGGCAATTTCGGCCTGCTCGGGGGTCGTCACATCCATAATGACGCCGCCCTTTAACATCTGAGCCAGACCCTTATTGAGTTCATACTGCTTGGTATCCATTGTTTCCCTCCTTTAGGGAAAAAAACCGAAAAAACAATGGTCTGAATCCTAGGCGCAATCTGGATATATTAAAATAGCCAAAATAGATCTTTTTAATAAGCCAGAAACAGTCGGCTCTACAGATGATTACCTATAGCTTCGAAGGCATTACCGTCCCGTTGTACGAACACTTGTATCGGTGTCTGAAAAAAGACATCGAATCAGGGCTCTTAAAGGCCGGCGTGCGACTTCCCTCCAAACGCGCCTTTGCCAAAAACCTCGGTGTGAGCACGGTGACCGTGCAGGGAGCCTATGACCAGCTTCGCTCAGAAGGCTATATCCACTCGGAACCCAAACACGGGTATTTTGTCGAAGCGATTACCCGAAAACCGGCCAATAGCACCGTGATTACAGATTCCGTGAGCGAACCCAAGCCTCCGGCTCAGGAAGCTTTGCCCGTACGATTCGAGCTTTCTGGCAACCACACCGACCCGGAGTGTTTTCCCTTTTCCGTCTGGTCCAAACTCATGCGTGAAACCGCTCGTGACCGGACGGTTTTGCTCACGCGCTATCGCACGGGGGGCATGCCCGAGTTGCAACGTGCCGTCGCCAAACACTTGGCCGCCTTTCGCGGGTTTTCTCCGGCCCCCGAGCAAATCATCATCGGAGCCGGTGCCGAATACCTTTACGGGCTTGTCATTGAACTCCTCGGAAGCGACAAAGTCTATTGTCTTGAAAACCCCGGCTACAGAACCATCGAACGCGTGTACCGCAGTCACGGAGCGCGCGTGACGTTTGCCGGTCTTGACGAGTCCGGACTTTGCGTGACGGACTTAATGAAAAGCGTGGCTTCGATTGTCCATGTCAGTCCCACACACCACTTTCCGACCGGCATCGACATGCCGGCTGCCAGGCGCTATGAGTTACTGGCCTGGGCAGCTCAAAACCCCGGTCACTTTATTATCGAAGATGACTACGACAGCGAATTTCGTCTGGTCGGGCGACCGATTCCGGCGCTGCAGTCGATTGATACCGAAGGTCGGGTCATTTACATCAATACGTTTTCCAAGACTCTAGCCTCGACGGTGCGATTAGCCTACATGGTCCTACCGCCTTCTTTGCTCTCGCTCTTTGAGAGCAAACTCGGGTTTTACGCGAGCACGGTTTCGAACTTCGAGCAAAGTGCCGTGGCCAAATTTATCGAGCGCGGCTACTTTGAAAAGCACATCAACCGCATGCGCACGCACTACGCCAAACAACGCGAGGCGGTTTTACGTCTGATTGCCCAAAGTCCGTTGGCTCCTTTTTGCCGCGTCTTCGAGAACCCGTCGGGATTGCACTTTTTGATTGAACTCAAGACAACTCTCTCAGATTGCGCCCTTACAGATTGCCTTTATGCGCAGGGCGTCGGCCTTTGTCCGCTTTCTTCGTACTATGTACCCGGAACGGCGCAGCGTGAGCACGTCTTTTTCTTTTCGTACTCCAATATCGACCTTACAAGCCTGCCGCAAGCTCTTCGCATTATCGCCGCGTCGCTTTAACGGGCTCTTAAAGCCAATCGTCCGGGTGTTGCCAAAAATCCAGGACCCGGCTGATTTCGCGCGTGCGCACGAAATCGGGCAGACTCGCCATAAATTGCGAGGCGTACGAAGAACGCCCCGGAATCAGGCGAACATCGCCCACAATCAAGATGCCGCGATCGGTTTCACTGCGAATCAGGCGGCCGACCCCTTGCTTGAGCGAAATGGCCGCAAGCGGAATCTGATGCGAGAAAAACGCATTGCCGCCCTCGGCGTTAATCCACTGACACCGGGCCTCGAGAACCGGGTCGTCTTTGGGAGCAAACGGAAGTTTGTCGATAATCACGAGGCTTAAGCCCTCGCCCTTAATATCAATCCCTTCCCAAAACCCCATCGTCGCGACCAACACGGATTGCGGATTATCTCGAAATCGCATCAAAAGGTTATGCCGCGAGTCTTCGTTTTGCACATACACGGTGTAGGGGCGCTTGTTATCCTGAATGCGGTCCCTCAGTCGCTCGGCGGCTAGTCGCATAGCCTGACGACTCGTGCATAAAAAAAGCGTTCGCCCCTGCAGCAAATCAATGACAGGCCAAGACTCATCGACCAAACGCTCGATAAAAAGCGACTTATCGCATATCGCGGGCGAAGGCATATCCCGCGGAATATACAAAAGCGCTTGATTGGGAAAATCAAACGGGCTTTCCCAGGCTTGAGAAAAGACGCCGACCAAGCCGAGTTCTTTTAAAAAATGCGAGAAGTCAGACTTTCCCGTTGCCAAGGTTGCCGACGTAAACACCCAAGCCGTATTCGGGCTTTGAGCCATCATCGCGGCAAAGTCCTGAGCAAAAGAAAGGGGCGTTTGACACAGCCGCACATCGCGTCCGACACGGGAAATCCAGCGTACGTAAGGCTTTCCTGATTCATTGCGCACAAGGTTTTCCGGCGATTGCAGGGCCTTTTCCCAATGGTGCATGAGATCGAGGGCTTCTGTTAAAACTCCGTAAGGGGCGTTCAAATCGTCATCTTCTTGTGCCAAAGGCTCAAGATGCGCCGTTAGCGTCTCAACGGCTCGATACGCTTCGGTCAGTAACGGCACCGCACTTTCAATGTCCTTGACGGAAGCAATATTTTTCGAATCGCTCTCGCAGATGCCGAGTTCATCGAGTTTAAGGACAAAATCCTGCAGCGCATCGCGTGCGGCTGCATACAGGTCCTCCCATGACTGATCCTTGCCGAGAGCATGGCGATGCCGACTCATCGTGATGCGTCGCACATCTTTTAGTTGATCGAAGACAGCCGACGTGGATAATTCTTCTCCGAAAAAGTGCGAGCCGATATCCGCAAGCTTATGTGCCTCATCAAAGATTACGATGTCGGCATCGGGAAGCATGCGACTGTCGGAGGCTTCCCGAACGGAGGCGGCCGACAGAAACAAATGGTGATTGACGACGACCACTTGCGCCTCGCGCGCCTCCTGCCTCGCTTTATTGACAAAACACTCGGCCGCATGAGGGCATTTTTTCGCCGAACAGTTTTCCCGACTGCTCGTCACATACGGCCAAATCACGGAATCTTCGGCCACTCCCTCGACGCCGGCCCGGTCCCCGGTCAAATCGACGGCTGCAAAGCGTTCGATGATCCTTAAATCCTCATAGGCTTCTTTTGTCGGTAGTCCCATTTGCCTGACATTTTTAAGGCGCCTGAGGCAAATGTAGTTCGATCGCCCCTTTAACAGTTTGACTGTGACATGGACACCCAAGGCCGCTTCCAGAGCCGGAAAATCTTTATTAAAGAGTTGCTCCTGCAAGGTCTTGCCGGCGGTACTGACGATGGCTTTCCTGCCGGAAAGCAACACGGGAGCTAAATAGGCAAAGGTTTTACCGGTGCCCGTGCCTGCCTCAAGAACGGCAGTTTCGCGATTTTCCAAGGCTCGGGCCACAATCTTGGCAAAAGCAATCTGACTGGGGCGACTGACAAACCCCGGGCAATTGCGCGCTAAGCGTCCGCCCGGGGAAAAACACATCCCGATTTCGCGAACAAAATCGCTTTCTTCCGTTGGCTCCGTCATAGGTCCGAACCCCGATTCTGTCTTAACGAGAGGCTATTGCGCCTTTTTTTGCGCCCGCTTTTTCAAGGCAGCTTCGCGCTCGGCAATGCGCTTGGCGTGCGCCTCAAGACGCTTTTGGGTTGCAAGTTCATTGTCACGTTCGGCACGTGCTTTTTCAGTTAAAGCCCCCTGACGCTCCTGAGTTTGGTCGGCTCGTTTTTTGGCGCGCGCGGAAAACGACTGATCGGGCTGACCGGATTTAGGCTTTGTAGATCCGACAAACGGGTCTTTCAGCCCCTGCGCTTTGCGTGCATCGCGCGAGGCCTGACGCGCCTTTTCCTCTCGGATTTGCTCGGCACGAAGAACCTTTTTCGCCGGAACTTCAATCTCAAGCAAGTGGCGCTCCGATTTTTGGCGCGCTTGTCTCACCTGATCGATGCAGCGATTGACGAAGAATGTCTCGTTGCACCGATTGCGCGAGTAGTCGCTTAACTTTTGCGAATAGGCACGGATTTTTTCGCAATCGGCCAGAGCCTTGCGCGCTTGATCGGGCGTTTGTATCGATCCGGTCGGATACTTTTGCGCAATCCAGGCCGATTCGATTTCCGACAAATCCGGCGTAAACGCGAGGCAAGAGCCCGCACTGACAAGGAAAGCAAGAGTCAAAGTGAGTTTCTTCATAACTGGTCCTAGTGACGGTTCCCCATTTTACAAGCGGGTGCGGAACCCTGAACGGTTTTTCTCAAACCGGCTTGAATCTATTAATCGTATCGATTCTATGCACTTTTTGCATCGCACTTGACAAAGAATTTTTCCTTTAGCAGTATCGTCAAGAAGCGGACACCAAAATGTCCGTGATTTTTTCAAAATCTGGAGGCCCGTATGAAACTGAGAAAACTAACGGCACTCGCGACTCTCGTGCTCCTGAGCACGGCATCGATCGCCGCCGTTCCCACCGTCTCACCGCAGGCTGCAGCCGCGGCAGATGCCATCAATCAAGACCCCCTTATGCAAAAAATCCTTGCCGAGGCCGTGAGCCCGGAAGGTCAAAAATGGCGATTTAACACACAGATGGAAATCGTCCGTATTGCATCCCCTTCTCGTTCGGAAATGCGTCGTCAAAAGGAAATCATGCGCCGCTTTACGCAGGAATGGGGCTTTACTCCCGAACAGGTCTTGACACGCCTTGACGGGTACCTGCCCGGTGCCGGCATTCAGCTTGTCGACGGTCTTCCGGTTTATAACGCCTGTGTGCGTATTGCCGGCACCTATTCCAAGCAAAAGGACGCCCAATCGTACAAGGGCCAATTCCCCAAAGTTCTCCTTGAAGGTCATATCGATACGGTCAATCCCCCGGTTCTTCCCCCGGAAGCCACTCCTTACGAGCCGGTGAAATTGCAGCCCGTGAAGCAGCCCCTTGTGAAAACGCGCGATGAGCTCGCTTCGATTGCCGAGGAACTGCATTTTGACAAGAACGGCAAGATTATCGAAGACGAGAACTATCACAAGGCCTACAAGCGCTATCAGAACTACGAAGAAGCCCAGAAAAAAGACGCCTATCGTCTGTATGTCCCTGGCTATAACGATGCGATGATTAACACGGCTTCCGTGATGCAGATGGCGTACCTGATGAATAAATACGGCGTCAAGCCCGTTTATGACATTTGGGTCTGCGCCACCACCGGTGAAGAAGGTAAAGGCAACCTGTGCGGTATGAAGCAACTTTACGGCTACAACCAGGATACCGGCAAGGGTAACAATGCGCTTAACTTCGTGGCCAACGTCGGCGCCGACAGCACCTCGCCCAAGTCCGGCACCGTCAACTACTTAGGTTCCTACCGTTTCGAAATTAAGTACACCGAACCGGAAGGCGTCAAGGTCGGCGCCAAACAGCCCTCGGCCCTTCGCGCCATGTCCCGCGCCATTGAGATGATTTCCAATCTCAAGAGCCCGTACGACTTAGATAAGACCGCCGAAAGAACCACCTACACGGTCGGTGTCGGCAACTGCACGAAAGCCAAGACCGGTCAGAGAAGTCAGGCTTGCACGTTGATGGTCGACATGCGTAGCCCGACGCAGGAACCCTTAAGTGCCATGCGCGCCAAGATCGAGCCGACGTTTAAGAAGGCTTTAGAAGAAGAAAACGCCCTATTTAAGGTCAAGGGCGATAACGCCAAGGCCGTGAAGATGGAACTGGTGTGGTTCGGTGACCGTCCGGCTCACCAGCGTAAGCACTACAACGACGGCGTGATGCAGGCGTACTGGCAGTCGGCCAAGGTCGTCGGCATTGACGAACGCAAAGAACTCGATACGAGGGCCGTTTCCTTAAATGACAACGTTCCGGCGGCTGTCGGCGTTCCGACCGTCAACATCAACGTCGGTACCAATGCCGGCGGTGGCGGCGGCCATGCTTGGTACGAATGGGGTATCCCGGGTAACGGCGTTGATGAAGGAAAACGTGTCTACCGCATGATTCTCATGGGCTTGATGGCCTCGGGCTACAACACGTCCGCCGGCAAGAAGGTCGATCCCCTGATGGGTCCGATCGGTCCGAGAACCACTGAAGACATGTACTAATGGAGATACGTATGAAAAAAGTCCTTTTAACTCTGGCTCTCGGTCTTGCGGCCTCCGTGGCATCGGCAACCGTCTATGAAGTCGCCATCACAGGACCCGGAGGTCACTCGAACGGTTCGTACGGGAACACCAATGCCGTCCACGCCGGAGCGCGTGCCGTCTTGGCGCTCGAAAAACTCCTGCCGTGCGCGGATGTGAGCGATTTTCGCGGCGGTGCCTCCGTCAATGCCATCGCAGCCGATGCGCATTTTGTCGTTGACACGGCCAAGTGCTCGATGAGCAAAGCGAAAACCAAGGAACTTGTCACCAAGGCCGTCAAGGCCGGTGCGGATGCTGAAAATGCGTTCCGCGGCGTTAAAGCCGGTGACCTGGTCAAAGGCTTTCCGGCCGATATCACGTTCAAAATCCGATAATTGATTCGTATCGGATTACCTTGCGGTAAGGCTCTGACACCGATGCGTGTCGGGCCTTGCCGTGAAAGTTTCGCGGGGTGCATTTTTCGCAAGATTTTTTCGCATCTTTCCTTTAAAATTTAGATAGGTCTTTCTTGAAAACACACGGAAAATTCCGTGTATTTTTTTCTAACCGAGTCGCTCCGAAACATGGACTTGAAAAACAATTGGAAAGTAACGCTCGGCATCCTGACGTTAAGTTCGGTGCTCATGTCCTCGGGCTACACAATGCTCATCCCGTTCCTGCCGATGTATCTGATTCAGGACTTGGGGGTCGATGTCGCCGAAGTGAACTGGTGGAGCGGACTGATTTTTTCCATTACGTTCTTGATTTCCGGTCTGATGGCCCCGATTTGGGGAGCGATGGCCGATCGGAAATCCCGAAAACTCATGGCCATGCGAGCGGCCGTGTGTCTGGCCGTCTCGTACTTTCTCGGAGCGTTTGTTCAGACGCCCATGCAACTTTTCGGCATGCGGGCTCTTCAGGGGTTTTCTTCCGGACTGTGGCCGGCTACCTTAGCGATTATGAGCGCCAAAGCCCCGAGCGCCCGTCTCGGACTGTGCCTGGGGGTGATGCAAGGAGGCCTCACGGCCGGGCACGTAATCGGCCCCTTCTTCGGCGGTGCGATGGCAGAACTATTCGGGATGCGCGCCTCGTTTCTCGTGGCTGCCGGAGGTCTTACGTGTATTGCCACGATGATTTTCTTTTTCATCGACGAGCCGCCCAAGGCCCCGGTTGCTGCAAAAGTCGAGTCCGTACAAAGTAAGTGGCGCATTCATCCGACGCTTAAAAACCCCGTTATCCAGCGCATGCTCTTTGCCGCTGCCATGGTCCAACTCACCGTCATGATGACGCAACCGGTGCTGCCCCTTTACATTGCCGAACTCCAAAACTCGATGGACCACATCATCTTTATTTCGGGATTGGTCTTTTCCGTCGTCGGCATTTCCGGGATTTTCGCCTCACCCTTGTGGGGCATTCTCGGACAAAGTTGGGGGTATCGCCCCGTCCTGTACCTGTCGCTCGTTTTGGGAGCGACGTTCGGGTGGATTCAGGCCGTTCCGTTTGATTTGACCCAATTTACGATTTGGCGTTTTATCGGAGGAATTGCCTTCGCGGGAATCTTCCCGGCCATTAACGCCGTTTTAACGCAATCAACCGATCCGGCCGACCGAGGTCGCGTCTTCGGTTACAGTTACTGTGCCCAACAATTAGGCAGCGTCCTCGGCCCGATTCTCGGCGGCGTGATGGCTACGTACCTTACCAATCAAATCGTCCTTGGCATTGCCGGAGCGCTTTTGTATCCGGTCGCCGCGGTTTTGATTTTCGGTCGTCCGAAAAAACGCGCTCCTGCGACGGGAACCCCGGTCAAAACCCCGTCGGATCAATCCGAGCCTTAAGGGAAAACACTCAAGGCAACGCCTTGATTCGTTTGACAAAATCAGGGAAAGTTTTCCGGAACGGAAGTCGGCTTGGTGCGGTCGGAGAGACTCGAACTCTCATGACTCTCGCCACAGCCACCTCAA
>OJON01001968.1_pt1 | contig 9642 bp, 13 predicted proteins | sample 1598031 | NCBI WGS metagenome assembly OJON01 (sample SAMN01915216, study PRJEB22387) | human gut metagenome | isolation source: stool | host: Homo sapiens | place: USA | reverse complement strand
CTATCTTTTTCTCACTTGTCAGGCCGTAGGTCTTTTCCAGATACAGGCGGATATATTTCATATCCGTGTCGGTCATGGCCTTGCTGCCGGTTCTGCGTTTCCTGCCGATGGGCTTTAGAAGGTCAATACGCTCGGTCAGGAGATTTTTCGCAACCGCCCCGGAAAGGACGGGGTCATACTGGAACACGGTCAGGCAGTTTTGAATACTGTTGCGAACGCCGCCTTTCTCGGTGCTTTCCAGCATGGCTTTCACTTCCTCAACGCTCCGGGGCGGGGGTGCGGCTTCGATGGTGTCCGTCACGGCCTGCCGCAGTTCGGGCGGCAAGGTCTGCCATTCTCCGCTCAAGGTTCCTCACTTCCTTTCCGTAGCTGGCAATCAGGGCAGCCCGTTCCTCCATATCGGAGAACAGCAGCACATCCAGCAGATATTCCACATGGGATTGTTTCTGCAAGGCTTCCACGAAAAGCGGGTGCCATTCCTCGTCTGGTGTCTTGGGGGCATAGTCCCGCTTCCAGCGGTGCAGCAGATTGTGATAGTCGGACAGTACCCGGAAACAGTGGCGTTCCATGCGCTTGAATTGCTGCTCCGGGCTTTCCTGCCGGGGCTTGGGACGGCGGCTCCTGCCGGGTGGCTCCCTGTCCTCATAGGGGACGGAGAAGTCCTGCGCCAGCATGAGGGCGGCTTCCTTGGGGCTGACGTTTTCCAGACGGGAAACAAAGTCAATCACATCCCCGTCTGCCTGACAGCCGAAACAATGGAAGCGCCGGTCAACCTTCATGCTGGGGTTTTTATCGTCATGGAAGGGACAGACGCACATCCCGTTTCTTCCCACCCGGACACCGTAATGCTCGGCGGCCTGCCGGGTGGTAACAGACTGCTTCACGGCTTCAAATACGTTCAATAGGCAAATCCTCCTGAAAATAAGAAAAGCGCCTGTCATTCTCACGGGGAAAATGGCAAGCGCCTGATGGGTTAAAGTTCCATATCCTGTTTTTGCTGGCGGTGGGGCTGCTGGCGTTTCTCTGCCTGTTCCTCCCGGATACGCTGTTCCCGGCCTTTGACCGCCTGCTGGATGGACGGTTTCTTTCCCGGCTCTGCGGTCTGGCGGTACTGCTCGGATGGCAAAACCTGATTGAGCCAGTGGCGCACATCCCGCAAAGTCTTTACATCCTCCTGTACGGCAGTCAGCGCTTCCGTCTTGGAAGCGATATTCTCTGAAAGCTGTGCCTGTTCCCCGGCCAGCTTCTTTGTGCTGTACTTCGCCCCATCAAGGTGAACCTTGAAATACCGCAGGGCAGCGTTGTAGGCGTCCAGTTCCTCCTTATGGTCGGCGGCAAATTTCTCCTTGGGTTTCTTCCAGCGGATAGCGGCATATTTCGCATGAACCGGCTTGTTTGCTTCAAAGTTCCCGATATGGAAAAGCAGCCGGTCAATCTCTTTCACACGTTTCTCCATCGGCTTGATTTCCTCACGGATGGAAACGGCCTGTGCGCTGGCTTCATCCAGATAGGCGTCAAGGCTCTCTACGGTGGAAATCTCTTTCTGCCGCAGGAAGTCAAGGGCTTCCATGACCTTGTTGAAATCTCCAACAGTGCCTTTCAGCTTCCCCTTGGAAGTCCAGCCGGTACGTTCCTCGCTCCGTTTATCCAGATACCGGGAAAGCAGTTCGGGGATGGTCGGCTCCTTGGCCTGTTCCAGTGCTTCCAGCAGCGCCGCCTTTTTCTCTTTCAGGCCGGACAGCCAGCCCTTTAAGCTGCGTACCATCTGCCGGATAGACTGCATGAGTGAATTGGCGGCTTTGATGTCCCGGTTCAGGTTGCCGATGTTGGTCTGTATGCCTTTCTTCTCCAACTGGCTGACCGCTGGCCCCATGTGGACGGTGGGGATTTTATCAATCCCCTGTCGGGCATAGGAGCGAAGGTCAAGGCGCTCCGGGCTGCCGATGGCTTCCAGATAACGGTTCGCCGTATCAGCCCAGCCCTGCCGCCATATCTCGGCATACTTCTGGTCGTTCCAGTCCACGGTGTCCTCCTTGTGGCTTTTCCATCTGCCGGACGCAAGCCGGATACGCTCGCCGTTCTCGTCAAGGTCGTAGACCTTCCGGCTTTTGGGGAGCCATTTCCCGGTTTCGTCCATCGCCCGCATGGTAAGAAGGATGTGGGCGTGGGGGTTGCCGTCCCCCTTGTCATGGATGGCAAAGTCGGCAATCATACCCTTGGAAACGAAAAACTCCCGGCAGTAGTCCCGGATAAGGTCGGCGTACTGTTCCGGGGGAAGTTCCCTCGGTATGGCAAGCACGAACCTCCGGGCAAGCTGGGAGTTCCATTGTTTTTCTTGTGTCTCGGCGGCGTTCCACAAGGTATTCCGGTCTGCGTACTCTGGCGGGGCATAGGGCGGCAACATGATTTCAGTGTGGACGATTTCGCTTTTATGGGAATAGTATTTCTGCTTCTGGTCGTATTCGGAAAACAGCCGTTCCCCGCTCTGGTAGGCGGCAGACGCAACGGCTGACTGGCGCTTGCTGCGCTGGATGATTTTTACATCAAAGTGCGGGCATGGCAAGTAGTGTCCTCCTTTCTCCCGGCGTCCGGGCAAAAAAAGAGCAGGGAACCTGTTTCAAGATTTCCTGCTCGGTGGTGCCGCCGGTGGGCGGCTGGTATTCAGTTTTGAAAGTTCGGGTCAGGGTGGCCCGAAGATGAAATAAAATATCTGTATAAAGATTATTCAACTTCTTTTAGTAATTCTTCAACAGAAACACCGTAAAGTTTTGCAAGTGCAAAAAGATTTGATGTGGAAGGGTCAGATGTTCCATTTTCCCATTTTGAAACAGCCTGCCTGCTAACACCAATCGTTTCAGCAACAAATTCCTGCGTCATTTTGCACTGTGTTCTGTGTGCTTTGAGTGCTTCACCCAGCGATTTCCTCACTACGGATTTTTCTTGCCGTACATCTTTTGAATGGATATATTTGAGTAATGCACGAACAATAAGGGTAAGCAAACCAACAAAGATACATAAGAAAATTATTCCAACTATTATCATAAATACGGTTACTTTCATTTGACCACCTCCTAATGTTGCTGTCGGCTTTATTCCTCTGTGCGGATATATTTAAGTAATGCACGAATAACAAGGGTAAGCAAGCCGACAAAGATACATGAGAAAACTATTCCGACTACAATCATAATGACGTTTACTAACATTTGGATGACCTCCTTTCTTTGTTGGCTTTATTCTATCTGAATTACCGTGTTGCTACCACCAACTATCAAGCAATTATCAGTTGCATATCGATTGCACAATGATAGCGTTCTATTTTTTGACCTTATTATACTAAATTACCGTAGATAAGGATAGCTCGACTGATAAAACTTGCTGAACGGGAACAGCTTGCAGCGCAAGGTGTTTCCGGGCGGCAAGTCCACAAAGAGGTAGCTGGCGGCAGCCAGCGCAGGGGAAGTGTAGCTTCCCCTGTGATGATTGACAGGAGCCGGAACGCTGCGGGCAATCATCCGCTTTCCGCAGGAAGCCCCCGGCAGGGCGCAACACACTACCTTCAGGTGGTGTATAGTTGCGCCCTCTTTCAGAGGGGCAGTCCACGGGTTGCGGCCCTGAAAGCGATTATGACCGTTCCCGGTCTGGCTCTTTTCTCTTGGGATGTGGCTTTTTCGTCCTCGCCTGTGCCTTGGCTTCGGCAAGCCTGCGCCGGATGGAATTGTCCCGATTCTGGATAAACCGCTGCTTCGTATCAGCGATAAAGCGGCGGCACTCCGGCTCCGGGATGGCGTCCAGCTTTCGGATGGTATTCTCCACAATATCCCTTGTCTGCCGGTCACGGATAACCGGCACGATTTCTTTCAGCCCCGCAAGGGTGTCCTCTTTTGTACCGGCGGCGTACTGATAGACCATAGCCAACTCGTCTTTAGAAAAATTCATCTTCATTCTGCGCCCTCCTTCTCTGTGCCGTTTCCGGCAAACACTTTTTCCATAAGCTGACGGGTGCTGTCTTTGTGGAACAGCAGCTTCAAGAATAGACTGACCTGTTCATCCGTGATGGCTTCTGGGTGGGGAAGGTAGCTTTCTAGCATGGCGGCTCTGGTGCAAAGCCGGTGCGTCCGTTCCTTCCGGGTCAGCGCCTTGGCCTGATGGGTCAGACGCTTTTCCTCCTGTTGCGCCCAGCGCAGCTTCTTTTCCGTTTTCTCTATCTCCTGATTGAGTGCTTCCAGCTTTTCATTCATAAGCGGCTGTCCTCCTTCTTGGGAATGAGTACATATATCTTGTTGGGTTCCCCGAAGCCCTGACGCACCCGCAGTATCAGTCCGGCGTCCTCCAATTCATTCAGGGAACGCTTCACGGTCATGGTGCTGCGGGCAAGTGCCGCCGCCAGTTCCACGATGGGGAAATGGATAAATAAAATCCCGTTGGTGTCCTCTATGCCGGACAGGAAAACAATATCCAACATCCGGGCGTACATGACCTTGGCGGTGCTGCTGATCGGGAGCCGCAGCATGGCTCTCGGCAGCGGCATACAGGGCGGCAGGGTGGTGTCTGCGGTCATAAATTCAACTTCCATTCAATCGGTGTCCTCCTTTACTTTTCGTTTTGAGCGTTTGGAAAGATAATGGGGGCAGTCCACAATGACCGCCCGGAAACTCTGCTTGCAAGTACGCTGACATTTCCGGCAAAGGTCGTTGTACGTTACCCGCCCCCGTTCATTGAGGAAGAAGGACAGTTCCAGCTTCCTCTTTTTCGGCATTCTCGGCATGGTGCCTCCTTAAACAAAAATCCGCCCATTTCAGCCGTAACAGCCGCAATAGACGGATAGCAGATTTTAGTGTCGTGTTTCGGGGCGATTTTCAGGGAAAAAGCGGCCATAGAACCGCCCGGAAATCCCCTGTAGTATTACGGATAGGGTAGACTACGCCCTATCGGATTGTTATGTTTCGGTATCAATTCGGTGTTCATTTTCGCCGGTTCTCCCTGATGTCGTTCCTGCCCCTGGCTCTCACAACGGCGTTTCGCTCCCTTTGGTACGCTCGTTGCGGTCAGGGTTCCTCCATTTCCCTGCCGCAAGTCGTTGCGCTACATCGCCGGGGAGCATATCCCATACAGGCCGGTCATTCGATTGGAATAATCCATCGATGAACTACCTGTATCATAGAACATTTTTGTTCCCTGTGCCGTATATCCACAAAGTAGGATTTCGGGGCGAAAAACGGAAATTTCCACGATTATGGAAAGTATGGTATAATCCAGTTAGCGGCAGGAAAACAGCCGCCGGAAAGGAGTGAGCGCCCTATGCTGAAAGCGACTACCATACAGGAACGCCTTTGGGAGTTACGCAAGGATAAAGGCTTAAATTTGGAAGAACTGGCGCAGCAAACCGGCATTTCAAAGTCAGCCCTCGCCAGTTATGAAGCCAACGACAATAAGGAAATCAACCACGGCAACCTTGTCACGCTGGCGGATTTTTATGAGGTATCTCTTGATTATCTGTTCTGCCGGACAGAAAACCGGGAGCAGATAAACACGCCCCTGATGGAACTGCACCTGAATGATGAAATGGTGGCGCTGCTAAAGAGTGGCCGTATCAACAACCGGCTCCTGTGTGAGATTGCTACCAACGATAAATTTGAGCAGCTTATGACCGACACGGAGATATACATAGACGGTCATGCAACCTCCACCTTTCGCACCCTGTATGAGACTTTGGAAGAACAGCGGCAGACCATCATCCAGAAATACAAGCAGGCGGAAAATGATTTCTATTCAAAGACCATCCTTGCCGCAGAGGTAAAGGAAGAAGATTTCTTCTGCCATGTGACGCACAAAACATGGGACGCCATTCTCCATGACATACGAAAAGCCCATGAACATGACATTGACAGCACGCCGGATTACTCTGCCGCAAAGAAAGTGGCGATGGATATTCGGAAAGCCATTCAATCCTCCGGGGATTATCTGGGAAAGGTGTGGGCGGTCATTTTCAATACGCTCGGCCTTGACTTTTACAAGCTGCCGCCGGATGAACAGAAGATATTAAAAAAGATATTGTCAAAAGCGCCGAACATCAAAAACAGCCCCTTCAACTTCCGGCGCAAGAGAAAATGAAAACCGCCGTTGTGGGAAGGAGTGTTCCTGCAACGGCAGCGTCTTTTATTCGCCGGTATATGCAATTTCTATCTCATAGCCGCCATCCTCATAGTAGGTGTGGAAAGAATAGTCCCCGATTTGTAAATCTCCCTCTGTGACAGGGTAGAAAGTCTTTTCCTCGGCGTCATAAATTACAGCTTCGTCTAAAAATTCATCTTCAACGGTAGTCAGGATTTCCCGGATACAATCATCACAAAAATGCGTTTTCATTTTGTGGGCGCTCACAATCCCTCGCCCTGGGTCTATGGAAGCGGTGGCGCTGTCCATGTTGGGATTTGACATCATCATCAAATGGGCTTCGCTGATTTCATCGTAACCAGAGGTAATCATTGTGCCGCCCCTTTCCCGTTGGCTCTCAATCGGTTCGGTTTTATCGAATATCTCCAGCCCATAGGCTTCGCCGGTATTCAGGAAAACCAGATTGATACGCTCCGGGAAGCCCCGTTCCAGACAGCAGCCGTCAGCCGTATTCGGGATATAGCGGATAAGATTTTCAATGTCTTGTCCGTACTGGCTGTACACTAAATCATGCCGGATGGTCTGGGTGATTTCCTCGTATTCATCATCGGTGGCCGTTGCCATGTAAGTAGCGACTGTTCCTAAAAAATCTTCCATCTCTTTCTGGTTTCGATGGCTCGTCCAGATATTCCCCGCCATGATACTGATTGAGATAAAAGCGAATGTGACAGCCCCTATCATAAAACCGCCATAAAGCAGGGAGCGCTTGTCATGCTGGCTCAAATGCTTTTTGTCCATATCCAGTTCATCATCTTCCCAGAAATCCAGCCAACTGTCCCGCAATTTTCTCCATACATTCTTCATATCAGTACCCTCCAACAAGCTATAAGCTAATATCTTATAGTCTATCAGAAGCTATTGAAAACGGCAATCATATTATAGTCTTAAAGTGTACAGAATGATAACTGATAGCTAATAGATGGGTGTGGACTATGGAAAAGAACGGATTAGGAAAGCGTATCAACGCAGTAAGGAAAGACCGGGGCTTAACTGCTGACCGGCTCTCGGAAATATGCAATATCAACGCTACTTATCTCCGACAGATTGAGGGCGGCGTGAAAATGCCCAGCCTGCCGGTATTCATAGACATTTGCAAGGCTCTGAAAATCTCGCCGGATTATCTTCTGCAAGACGAATTGGAAGAAAATGAAATCAGTACCATCCGGGAGATAGAAGCACTCTGGGAAGAAGTTTCTCCCAGCAAACAGGCGCTTGCACTTGCCATGATAAAAGCGGCGTTGGAGCATAAGGAGTAGCAAAACAGCCAGCCGGGAACGGCTGGCTGAAAAACTTTCAGCATAATGAAGATTATTCAATATCTTGATTTACAGGTGTTTTTAAAGTAATTGCATACACGGTATTTATCTGCAACGGGTAACTTTCTGCTATTTCTCCGTTGTAGTACACAATAATTTCATCGCCAACAGAAACATCGGTATAGCTATCTTTGTTTTCTACATCTAATGAAACTTTACAACTTGCTCCATCAGGATAACTTTCCGTTTTGATATTGATTATAATAAAATTGTCTTGAACTTCTTCCACAATTCCGGTAATATTTGGCTCATTTTCTATGATATAATCCATAGTTCGATTGTTACAGCCTCCTAATCCTAATACGCAAATCAGTGTCAGAATGAATACTATACATCTTTTCATATTCGCACCTCATAAATCTGGATTTATCACTCTGATGTCTCCATTGTAGTCTTGTCCTGTTCCAACTCAATCACATCCAAAATACCACAATTCAGGGCTTCGCAGATACGAACCAGCGTTTCCATGCTGATGTTTTTGCCTTTACCCATGTTGGCAATCATATTTGTGGTAAGACCGGCGGCAATCCGCAAGTCCTCTTTCCTCATATTGCGCTCAACCAGCGTGTGCCAGAGGGGTTTATAGCTTATGTGCATTTATCCTCCTGCCTTTCTCCCGGTTCCGGGGTTCCTGTTCCCATTATATCAAAGTTCTTGCTATTCCACAAACATTTCTTGACACAATCGCCGGTTCCGTCTGGATTGTGCTTTTCCTTTCTTTTCTTGATTACATCTACTTAGCCATAAGCTGCTTCATGCCCTGGCTTTTTGCTGTTGTTAGATAAGGAAGCAATAGAAGTGTAAAAAATTTTGCCGTTCCCGTCCGGCGTTTGCGCACTGCGCCGGACAGGTCGGGCTTATTCGTCGGGCAAGTCCACCTTGCCGACAAAGGAGTAGTAGATTTCAATTTCCTGCCTGCGGCTTTTGTTCTCGTCATAGCTGCACTCATGCACGACGATCTTCTCAATAAACTCCCGCAGCAGGGTAGGGGTCAGCTCCTCAAAGCTGATGTGCCTGCGGACGATGTTCATAAAACGCTCCGCATTGACCGACGCTTCCTGCGCCTTGGAAAGCTCCGCTTGCAGCTCGGCGGCGTGTGCCCTGACCTGCCGCTGCTCGGCTTCATAGTCGGCGGAAAGCTCGGCAAAGCGTTCGTCGGAGATGCGTCCGGCTACGCTGTCCTCATACAGCCGCTTGAAGATGGCGGACAGCTCCCCGATGCGCTTCTCGGCGGCTTCCAGCTCTCTTTTCTTTGCGGCGTTCCTGCGCTTGCCGCCGTCCTCGTTCTGCTGAACCAGCAGCTTCATGAACTGCTTTTCGTGTTTGGCAGCGTAGGCGGTGATTTTTTTGAGGTTGGCGGTCACGCCTGCGGTCAGAAGGTCGGTGCGGATAAAGTGCGCCGTGCAGTCATGGGTGCGCTTCTTGTAGTTGCCGCAGATATAGCAGTCCTGCTTCCGGGTCTTGTTCTCATACCGCTGCTGGTAGAGGACGCTGCCGCAGTCGGCGCAGAACAGCAGACCGGAGAACAAGCCCACTTCATCATAGCGGTTTGGACGCTTGCGCTGCTTACGCAGCTCCTGCACACGCTCCCATGTGGCAGGGTCGATGATAGGCTCGTGGGCGTTCTCGAAAATCACCTGCTTTTCTTCCGGATTCTCCACGCTGGATTTGACCTTGTAGGACACCTTCTCCGTCTTGAAGTTGACCAGATGCCCCAGATACTCCTTGCGTTCCAGGATATGGACGATAGTATTGGTCGCCCACTTGCACTCATAGCCGGGGTGGTAGCGGCGGGTGCTGCCCGTCCTGCGGTATTCCAGCGTCCCCGGCGTGGGGATTTGCTGCTCTGTGAGCATACGGGCTATCTTGGTCGGACCATTCCCGGCAAGGCAGAGGTTGTATATCTGCTTGACTACGGGTGCAGCTTCCTCGTCAATAATGAAATTTTCGTCCTCGTCCATGAGGTAGCCATACACAGGCTTGCTTGTGATGGGCTTGCCACTCATGCCTTTTGAGCGTTTTACTGCTTTGATTTTCTTGCTCGTATCTCTCACCAGCCATTCGTTAAAGATATTCCGCAGCGGGGCAAAGTCATTGTCGCCCTGTGCGCTGTCCACTCCGTCATTGATAGCGATGAAGCGGACACCTTTCTGTG
>OJON01001964.1_pt1 | contig 9659 bp, 11 predicted proteins | sample 1598031 | NCBI WGS metagenome assembly OJON01 (sample SAMN01915216, study PRJEB22387) | human gut metagenome | isolation source: stool | host: Homo sapiens | place: USA | reverse complement strand
TGAAAATATAGATAAAGATTATATTTATGTTTTACATGAAAAAATGTCTGAGTATATTTTTAATATTGTAAAGTATAGAGAAATAGTAATAAATGAAATTTTTGAAAAAGCTAAAAATATACATAAAGATATTACAAATGGAAAAGAAAATATTAATATTACATATGTAACAGATTTTTTAAATATGGAGAAAAATAAAATTAAAGAAGTGTTGGATTCACATTTATATATAGATATTTTAAGAAAATCATCAGTAAAAGGAATTCAAAAAGATGACATTTTAATAGAAATAAATGATATGGAAGTTCAAAAGTATGGTTCACAAGGTCAAAATAGGACAGTTATGCTAGTACTTAAATTAGCTAATTTTGAAGTGTTAAGAGAAAAAAAAGAGGAAAATCCAATTTTACTTTTAGATGATATAATGTCAGAATTAGATGAAAATAGAATAAATTTTTTATTAAAATATATAGAAAACTATCAAAGTATAATAACTACAACTGATAGTAGCTTTGTGGAAAATGTGGATAATATAAAAATTTCAAAAGTTTCAAATGGAAGACTTGAAATTTGATATTAAAGTATGATATAACTATATGAGTTACAAGGAGAGGGTATATATATGGCAAAATATGATGAAAATCAAATACAGGTTTTAGAAGGACTTGAAGCAGTTAGAAAAAGACCTGGTATGTATATAGGAAGTGTATCTGAAAGAGGTCTTCATCACTTGGTATATGAAATTGTAGATAATAGTGTTGATGAAGCTTTGGCTGGATACTGTACTGAAATCAATGTAGAAATATTACCAGATAATGTAATAACAGTAAAAGATAACGGAAGAGGTGTTCCTTTAGGAATGCATCATAAAGTACACAAACCTGCGATTGAAGTTGTTTATACTATACTTCATGCTGGTGGAAAATTTGGCGGTGGCGGATATAAAGTATCTGGAGGACTTCATGGTGTTGGTGGATCTGTTGTTAATGCACTTTCAGAATGGATGAGTGTACAATCATGTAATGGTGATGGAATATATGAGATAAGTTTTGCAAGAGGAAAAGTTACAGAAGAACTTCATAAAGTTGCAGATTCAAAGCAAACTGGTACAAAAGTTACTTTTAAGGCAGATGCTGAAATATTTGATACAACAATATATAATGCTGATACTTTAATTCAGAGATTTAGAGAAATGGCTTTTTTAAATAAAGGTTTAAAAATAACATTTTGGGATAAAAGAGAAGAAGGATCAGAACAACTTGTATTTCACTATGAAGGTGGTTTAAAATCATTTGTTGATTTTCTAAATAAATCAAAAGAACCTATCAATAAAGATGTGATATATTTTGAAACTGAACAAAATGATGTTCAAGTTGAGGTTGCACTTCAATATACAAGTGCATATAGTGAAAATATTCTATCTTTTGTTAATAATATTCATACTGCCGAAGGTGGAACACACCTTGATGGATTTAAAAGAGGACTTACAAAGGCTTTTAATGATTATGCAAGGAACTTTAATATTCTAAAAGAAAAAGATTCAAACCTTCAAGGTGAAGATATCCGTGAAGGTATAACAGCAATAGTTAGTGTAAGGGTTTTAGAGCCTCAATTTGAAGGACAAACAAAGACTAAACTTGGAAATAGCAACGTTACTGGAATTGTAAGTAGTATTACTAATAACAAGATAAGCACATATTTAGAGGAAAATCCACAAGTTGCAAAAGCTATTTTAGAAAAAACAATAAGTGCCTCTAGAGCAAGAGAAGCAGCAAGAAAAGCTAGAGAACTAGTTAGAAGAAAAAGTGCTTTAGAAAGTACAACACTTCCTGGTAAACTTGCTGATTGCCAATCAAAAGACGCTTCAAAATGCGAAATATACATAGTTGAGGGAGATTCTGCTGGTGGAAGTGCTAAACAAGGAAGAGATAGAAGATTCCAAGCTATACTTCCATTATGGGGAAAAATGATAAATGTTGAAAAAACAAGAGCAGATAAGATATATAACAATGACAAGCTTTCTCCTGTTATTGTTGCACTAGGTGCAGGAATTGGAAATGATTTTAATGAAGAAAAATTAAGATATCATAAGATAATATTAATGGCCGATGCCGATGTTGATGGTGCACATATTAGAACATTACTTCTTACATTTTTCTTTAGATATATGAGACCACTTATAGAAAATGGATATGTATATATTGCTCAACCACCTCTATTTAAACTTGCAAAACGTGGAATGGAAGATGTATATTGCTATAACGAAGCTGATCTTGAAGTAAAACTAAAAGAATTAGAAGAAAAGGGAATATCAAGAGACAGTCTTTCAATGCAAAGATACAAAGGTCTTGGTGAGATGGATTCAGAGCAATTATGGGAAACAACAATGAATCCTGAAAAGAGAATACTTGTTAGAGTTGAACTTGAAGATGCTATCAAAGCTGATGAAATATTTAGTGTACTTATGGGTGAAAATGTTGAACCTAGAAGAAAGTTTATAGAAGAGAATGCTAAATATGTTACAAATTTAGATATATAAAAATATCTCCACTTTTTATTAAGTGGAGATATTTTGGTATGTTTAATAATCAACTCTTAAAGTTGAATACATACCAGTAAGTGTGTTACCTTTATTAGTAATTCCGTTTTTGAAATTATAATAACATCCTTTAGGAAGATCAAGATAATCAATTGCAACCAGGGGTTTAATAACAGGGGCTAAAGTTGTATCATAATAGAAATACACTTTACCTGGATTGTGTTTTAAAATCCACATTGCAATTTCCTCTTCTGACATGTAATTTACTTTTTTCAAAGCTATCCCACCTTTTTAATTAAAATTCAGTCAAAAATATAAGACTAGTAGATATAATATAATATTTTTTGTATTATGTCAATACTTTGTATATTTTTGATTAAAATATGTTAATATATATGATATAAAAAGATTGTGAAAAAAGCAAGGTGTAAATTACACCTTGTTTTCACGTATAAGTATAGCAGCGCAAAGTTTTTTTATATCATTAATTTCATGAGCATTAATCTTACGATCTGCTATTGCCTTTATAATAGTTTCAACCTGTTCGTCGCTGCCTTCAAGTCCAATACCTTTTAAGTTTGTTGATATTTGTTCTTTTAACAAATCTAAAGTATTTTCGTCTGAAAGCATAGCAAGCTCATTCAGGTAATTTAAATTCAAATTTTTTACTGTCGTTGTTTCAAAATAATTTTTCATTGTGAACCATCCTTTTTTAATTAAAATTGATATAAAATATCTTATATCAATTTTATACCACAAAAGTGAAATTATGTCAACATATCTTTACATTTTAATTAAAATATGTTAATATATATAGTATAGAAATTTTTAATAGTGAAATTATAGTAGTATAAAAAGGAGCAAAAAATGGAAAAAGTTAATAATCAATTAGTCTTAGTAAAGAAAAAGAAAGATAAAATTTTAATATTAAATATCATTATAGTTATTTTAGGTACTATATTTATATCACTTGGAGCATTCCATACAAATATTTGGTTTGATGAGTCATATTCCGTAGCAATTTCAAATCATAGTTTTAGTGAAATATGGAATATTGGAGGAAATGACGTACATCCTGTATTTTATTACATAATGCTAAAAATTTTATCTCTTATTTTTGGAAATAATATATTAGTTTTTAGGTTGTTTTCAATTGTTCCAGTTGTTATATTATCAATTTTAGGTATAACACACATAAGGAAAGAATATGGAGAGAGAACAGGTATAATTTTCTCTTTTTTAACGTTGTTTTTACCAATAATTGCATCATACTCATCTGAAATTAGGATGTATACATGGGTTATGTTATTTGTAACTATAACAGCAATATATGCAAATAGAATATATAAAGGTGATTCATCAATTAAAAATTGGGCAATTTTTGCATTATTTAGTTTATTTAGTGCCTATACTCATTATTATGGATTAATGGCTGCTGGAATTATTAATGTAATATTATTTATATATTTATTAAAGAATAGGAAAGAAAAAAATAAAGATTTAAAGCTTTTTATAATACAAGCAGTTGTTGAATGTTTGCTATATGCTCCATGGTTATATTATTTTATAAAACAATTAACATCAGTTGGAGGAGGATATTGGATTAAACTTGAATTTCCTAATACTTTATATAATGTTTTGGGAATTCAATATATGGGAAGTTTAAGCAATATATTTGGATTTTGTTTTGCTATTTGTTTATATATATATTTAGGATTTGTTATTTACAGATGTAAAAAAGAAAGAGTAAGTATAAAAAATGCAAGAAATGCCTTATTATTGTATGTTTTGATAGTTTTTATAGCTTTTCTAATATCTCTTAAAAGTCCTATACTTTATCCAAGATATTTAATGGCAATAACAGGGTTGTTAATATTTTTTATTGCGGATATTATGGCAAAAGAAAAATCAAAATATATAACTATAGAAATATGTATAATTATTTTTGTTACATCCTTGATTAGTAATATTGATATTATAAATAATAATTATGATAAATCTAATATGAAACAAATTGAATATTTAAAAGAAAATATAAAAGATGATGATATTATAGTGTATTCAAATATAGGAAATGGATCTGTATTTGCAGTATATTTTAAAGATAATAAACAGTACTTTTATAATGGGGATCATTGGAACGTTAAAGAAGCATATAAGGCGTATGGTCCACAAATGGAAACAGTTGAAGATTTAGAGTTTTTAAAAGATTATAAAGGTAGAATATGGATAATTGATTCAACAGATAGTAGTTTTTATAATGATAAATTTAAAACTGATGATTATAAAGTAATTGATAGTAAAGTTATAAAAACAAAATATCCTAGTAGTTTTGATACGAATTATTCTGGATATGAATATAACCTAATTTTAATAGAAAAACAAAGTTAGGTATTGACAAAAAAAATATATTATGTTAAAATATGACTCGTAAAGTAGAGGAAATCTTCTCACCTTACGAGTTTTGTCTTAGTAAGGTTATACAATATATAATGTAATATATGCTTTTAGTATATATTGTTATGTTGTTATTATGAGAGGATTGCCATACAAGCAATCTTTTTTTATATCTATTTTTTGGAGGTGTTTAATATAAAACAAGATTTTTTAATAAACGAGCAAATAAGATTTGCAGAAGTTCAAGTAATTGATGAAAATGGAGAAAAGATAGGAAAAATGAATACTGGTAAAGCTGTAGATATGGCTTATGAAAAAGGACTTGATTTAGTACTTGTATCTCCAAACAAAGATAATCCAGTTTGTAAAATGCTAAATTACAGTAAATACAAATTTGAAATGGCAAAAAAGGCTAAAGAAGCAAGAAAAAATCAAAAAGTAATTGAGATAAAAGAAATTAGATTATCACCAAATATTGATAAACATGATTTGGAAGTTAAAGCAAAAAATGCTAATAAATTTATTGCAAGTGGTAATAAAGTAAAAGTTAGTATGAGATTTAGAGGAAGAGAATTGAATTTTGTAAATCAAGGAAAAGAAATTATGAAGAATTTCTGTGAAATGCTTGAAGGTGTACAAGTGGATAAAGTTCCAAAAATGGAAGGAAAAAATCTAACAATGTTTTTATCACCATCAAAAAATAAATAAAGTTTGGAGAGGAGAGATTATTATGCCAAAAATGAAAACACATAGTTCATCTAAAAAAAGATTATCTGTAACAGGTAGTGGTAAAGTTAAAAGAAATGTAGCAAATCGTGCACATAAACTAACTGGAAAATCATCAAAGAGAAAAATGTCTTTGAAACAATCAGCTTATGTAGATAGCACAAGTAAAAATGCAGTTAAAAAATTACTACCATATAAATAATTATTAAACTAAAAAGGAGGAATTTAAAATGGCAAGAGTAAAAGGAGCTGTAACAACAAGAGCTAGACATAAAAAAGTTCTAAAAAGAGCAAAAGGTTATTTTGGAGCAAAATCTGTAAGATTTAAAATGGCAAATCAAGCTGTTATGAAATCTTTAAAATATGCATATATAGGAAGAAAACAAAAGAAAAGAAATTTCAGACAACTTTGGATTGCAAGAATTAATGCAGGTGCAAGAATGTGTGGAACTACATATAGTAAATTAATGTCTAACTTAAAGAAAGCAAATGTTACAATTAATAGAAAAATGTTAGCTGAAATGGCTGTAAACGATATGGAAGGCTTTAAAACTTTAGTAGAGAAAGTTTCAAAATAATATAAGGAGGAGCTTATGATTTTAGCAGGAGATTTTAGAAATGGTGTTACATTTGAAATGGATTCTAATGTATATAGAGTAGTAGAATTTCAACATGTAAAACCAGGAAAAGGAGCTGCTTTTGTTAGAACAAAACTTAAGAATGTTATAACTGGGCAAACTTTAGAAAAAACTTTTAATCCATCTGAAAAAGTAGAAGAAGCTCAAGTAACTGTACAAGAAATGCAATATTTATACAGTGAAGGAGATATGTATACTTTTATGGATACAACTACTTATGAGCAAGTAGAACTTTCAAAAGAACAAATTGTAGATACTTTACCATATTTAAAAGATAGTATGTTAGTAAAAGTATTATCATATAAAGGTAAAATATTTGGTGTAGAACCACCAACATTTGTAGAACTTGAAGTAACATATACTGAACCAGGAATAAAAGGTGCAACTGCAACTGGTACAACAAAACCATGTACTGTAGAAACAGGTGCAAACTTTAATGTTCCAGTTTTTGTAAATATCGGTGATAAAATACGTATTGATACAAGAACAGGAAGCTATATGGAAAGAGTATAATAAAAACTCCCGAGAAATTAATCTCGGGGGTTTTTTTAGAGATATTCTCCCCACTCACCGATTTTTTTTATTGTTAGAAAAAAGCTTATTTTTTAAATTAATCAATTCAGGATCCTGTGATAAATCCCTTGGTATTTGCGTCCATATTTTATTGACATATAATGTTAATATTTATATAAATTATTGTTAAAGTTTGTTTTAGTTGCTGATTAATCGAAAAGAATCTGTTATTTAAACTGTTATTGATACAGAAAATAACTCAATTGTTTTAATTCATAATTATTATCGTAAAGCTAGTGGCAAGTTTGGAAAAAATCGTTGCTATGAAACAGAGGAGTTTTTATATGGAAAAAATGACATTTAATGATAAATTAATTGAAAATGCTATAAATAAAGGAGAGATAGTACAATTACTTTGTGGAAAAGGTGAATATGAAATTCAAAATTCGGATATGGTACAAGATGTTTTTCCTACGGATATAATGTCGATTTTGGTTAATTGTTTTTATAAACAAAAAGATAAAGTAAACAATATAGGCGAGATATTTTCGGATGCACTTGAGCGTATGATTCAAGGTGATGTAAAAGAGGTATATATAGCAACGTTATATTTTGATGCATGTATATTTAAAGAAGAAATACATAGTGCATCTTTTTATATAAACAAGGAAAAAATTGCAAGAAAATTAAAAATAGCAATAAATAACTATAGAAAAGAATTGAGCTCTTCTATTACTTTTGATAATGGAATGACTAAAAAGTATCCGATTAAAACCGTGGAGAATTTTAATAAAAATTATATAAAAAAATATGATTTCAGTATTTTATAGTTGAAGATAAAAATGTAAGGTGTGTTAAGTTATAATTTATAAAGGAGTTTAAAATTTCTAAAAAATAAGTAAAATTACATTTTTCAGGTTCAGGAATATACAATATTTTTTAATTTCTGAACTAATAGTGTGTTTTGGTTATTTTCTTTAATTTTCATTCATAATGGATGGAGAACCTTCTTTTTTATACCTGGCTTCTGAAAAATGCAATTTACCTGATGCAACTTTAACTGTTATAGTTGCATTAATACAACTATATATTAATACTTTTTTAAATTCTTGATTATCATTAATTAATTTTATAGGGGTTATATATCATAAATTATTCATACTATCTTTATTAAAATATTGAATATTTTTTTAATGTTTGATAAAATATACTTTAGTTGAGTTTTAATTAATTATTTAAATTTATTAATATGTATATATTTTGCATATATATAGTGATAAAAAAGATACAATAACATATAAAAATAAATGGAGGTTTGTATGAAAAAAAGTAATAAAACTTTATTGATAATTTTAGTGATAATAGTTTCGATATTAATCATTGCTTTAGTTTTTTACCTTTTATTAAATAATAAGGGGAGAATTAATCAAGGAACATTTAGGACTAATGATGTTTTAGTAACATCTTTAGTAACTGTTGAAGAAAAACAAGAAAATAAAGAACAAAGTATGATATCTGATCTAATACTTGATTTATCACAAAAAAATGTTCTATCATTATTAATACCTAAAGAATCAGAGATAGAAGAAATATATATTGATAATATAAAAACAAAATTACCAACAAAAAAAGGTCAATTGTACATAACTCAACCAAATTCAAATGAAAAAACCGAATTGCTTGAAGACATGAAAAATCAAAAAGTAAATATATATACAAGTGAAAAAGAAAATCAGTATTTAGTAGAAATTGAAATTGATAATTTGAATTTTGCTAAAGATGTAAAAGTTCCAGAAAATACAAAAATTGTTAAATTTGATGGAACACTTATTTCACTTACTGGTATGAATGTTGAAGATTTAATGTTTGAAATTTCATTTAACCTTAATATAAGAAATAATAAAGATAAAATGAGTGTATGTGATATTAATTTAAAACTTCCAGGATATGAACTTGCTAATGCTGGAATAGAAGTAAAAAGGGAAAATTTAAATGACTATATTTTTTATTTAAAAGATAATTTTTATCTTAATTTGAGAAAGTACTTGAAGTTTTAATAACTTTATTGTATAATGTAGTTACCATCAAATGATAGAGTTTTTGTGAACCTTGTCAGGTCCGGAAGGAAGCAGCAATAAGCATTATACTCTATGTGTTTGATGGATTTTTTTTAGGAGTGGTATTATGGCATATATAGCTTTATATAGAAAGTATAGACCTCAAACGTTTAATGATATGGTAGGTCAGGAAAGTGTTACAAAAATTCTAAAGAACCAAATAAAATCAGGAAAAATATCTCATGCATATATTTTTAGTGGAACTAGAGGAACAGGAAAGACATCAGCTGCAAAGATATTTGCAAGAGCTATAAATTGTTTAAATCCAAAAAATGGAGAACCATGTAACGAATGTGAAGTATGTAAAAATATAATAGGTGGAAATACAACAGATGTAGTTGAAATGGATGCCGCTTCAAATAATAGTGTAGAAAATATTCGTCAAATAAGGCAAGAAGTGATATATGCAACTGTTGATGTAAAATATAGGGTATATATTATAGATGAAGCACATATGCTTACAACAAGTGCATTTAATGCTTTACTTAAAACATTAGAAGAGCCACCTGAAAATGTAATATTTATACTTGCAACAACTGAAAAACACAAAATACCAGTTACTATTTTATCAAGATGCTTGAGATTTGATTTTGATCGATTATCAGAGGAAAATATATCTAATAGATTAAAGTATATATGTGATAAAGAAGATATAAGATATGAGGATGGAACATGTGAATATATTGCAAAGCTTGCAGATGGTGCTTTAAGAGATGGTATAAGTATATT
>OJON01001945.1_pt1 | contig 9732 bp, 8 predicted proteins | sample 1598031 | NCBI WGS metagenome assembly OJON01 (sample SAMN01915216, study PRJEB22387) | human gut metagenome | isolation source: stool | host: Homo sapiens | place: USA | reverse complement strand
ATATTAGCTTATACTAATTAATAATCTTTTTAACTAACCATAAAACATTTTACTAATTTTAGATCGTTTTCTCTAACTCTTAACTGAGTATTTTTTCTCAAAAGCGCACAGATACTGTTTATTGAGATTTTTTATTATTAATTTGTATGTTTCTTTGAAATTTGCGGAACGATTTTTGTCTCCGCACAGATAAATGGTACTAGATGTGCAGTACCTACCGAGAAGAACTCTTCCGTCCTTCGCGTTTTACTGCCGAAAGAATGCGGTCAGAAAGGATTCCGATCAGCATTCCGGTAATGACACCGGCTACGAGAAGTGCCGGTAAATAATAGAACAGTTTGCGGTTCTGTACAACGAGAGCCGCCACGCAGATCTGCGCGACATTGTGCGTCACGCCGCCGGCAATACTTACGCCGGTGATACTGAATCCTTTGATATGTTTCAGTAAGAACATCACAAGAAAACTCAGGAGTCCGCCGGCAAGACTGTAAAGAATGGACATTCCATTTCCGAACAGATAGCCCATCAGAAGAATGCGGGCAACGGAAATCATCAGGACTTCCCCGGCAGGAAAGAAAAAGAGACCGACAACGACAACCAGATTGGCAATACCAAGTTTAATGCCGGGAACGCCGAGGTTGATCGGGATCAGTACCTCCACGTAACTGAAAATCATGGCAAGTGCCATCAACATGGCGCATAAGGCAATTTTTCTGCTTGCAGTGCGGCTGTCTCTCATAAATTCCAATTCCTTTCTTCTAAGCTGGTATTATTTTACAATCACATCCGGCGCATCGTCGGCGTCGTCCGTTGTGGATCCGTCACTTTCTACCTCCGCAACCAGCTTATGCGGCAGGCACACGATCGTCTCATTTACCCTGGAAATCGTACCCTGTCTTTTGCAGTAGCCGTCCGGGCAGTCAGCTTCTTCCATATGGACACTTCCGTTTTCAATCACCAGGACATTCGTTCCGTGACCCGTCTGAATTTTCACGGTCTGATTTTCTGCGAGTGAATACGTTCCGTAGACCTCGCCGTCCACCGTGACTTTTATGGTATTTCCATTTTCCGTTTTCGGCAGCCGAAGCGCCAGGGCAAGGATTCCAGCCAGGAGCAGAACGGCGCCTGCCAGAATCAGATCTTTTTTCTTCATATAGTTTTCCTTATTCTGAATCAGATGCCAGCCCATAACAGCAGTGTCAGCAGAAATACAGCACGGAACAGCGTAAAGAGGATTTCATTTCCGTGAAGTTCCTTTACCCCGCAGCGGATATTGCCTTTCGGACACGTATCAATACATTTTTGGCACTGGAAACAGTCGCCGGAGATCTCCACGGATCCATTGGATGGCAGTTCCACCGCTGACGGGCACTGTCTCGTGCAGGCGCTGCAGCCGCGGATGCAGTTTTCGCGTTTCCGGTGCAGAGTAAAGAACGGCAGGATCGGAAGCAGAGAAAAGACAGCTCCCATTGGGCACAGGAAACGGCAGAAAAAGCGCTCCTCAAAGAACATGCCGACCAGGATCAGCACCAGAAGAACAATGCCTGGAATATAAGAGGAAAGTCGGAAATTTCCCGCATGCAGCATGGAAAAGACATCCCACGGGCTTGTTCCTCTTGCTTTCTGATAAACTCCTGCAAAGCAGCAAAGAGCAATCAGAAGCAGAATGCCGTATTTGATCAGTACCAGTTTTTTTGCCAGCTCCGGTTTGATGCATCTGGGCTTCTTTTTACGTTTCTTACAGATTATACCATAAATTGCGTGCATTGCATCCCCCAGACTTCCAAAAGCGCATGCAAAACCGCAGAAAAATCTGCCGAAAACAATCGTAAATGCACAGACAAGGAGCAGAGCCGACACAAACGCGGTCATCTCAATTTTTTCACCCTGTCCAAGCTGCGTAAAAATGTATTTCACTCCGTTAAATGCAGCGGTAAATACTGACGGAAGAAACAGGAAATATAAAAGCTGGATTCCGGCACGCAGGCAGGAAACGATCTGTTTTCTCTTCTTTGCCGGTAATGTGGATAGATCTAAATTTTTCATGTTATTTCTCCGCCTTTTCTATTGCTTCCTGCGCCGCATTTCTGATACCGGTGGAGCTGAATGTTGCTCCGCTGATCGTATCAACATCGGCGGACTGTGCCTCAATAATCTTTGGAATGATCGCCTCCGCGTTTGACAGATACGCACTGTCCTCGCCGTCGGCGGATGTGATGGCAAGATCGGTAATCTGGCCGCCCTCTACGGTTACTTCAACTGCAATGATGCCGCCGAAGCCGTCAGCTTCACCGTCATACGTACCGTCCACGTACTGCCCTTCTGCTTCTGCTGCTTCACTTGCAGCCGTATCCGCCGTGTTGGATGCAGCTGCTACGGCCTGCAGATTTTCCTTCTGAAGCTGGGTCGTCTCAAGCTCTGCCGAGAGCCGCGCAATCTGATCCTCTTTGTCTCTTTTGTCGAGTACGGTATTGTAGCCGATCAGAACAGCAGCAATGACAGCGACATTCAAAAAACGAACAATCAATTGTCTCATCTGTTTTCCCCTTTATTGTGTTACTTTCGCAGCATCCAGCGCATTCCGGCATGCCTCAAGAATGGCTTTTGAGGAGCAGGTTGCACGGGAAACGGTGTCGATGTTTTCAGGCGTTCCGGTTTCCAGAATCTGAGCGGAAACGCCTTTGATTTTTGAGGTTCCTTCGGATGCGCGGCGGATGTAGGAGGCATTCTGACTGTCTCCGTCACCGGTGATGTTGCTTAACGCTACGATTTTATCGTTTTCAATTGTTACCGTCACGGAAAGCTGATAAGCGGTAAAATCTTCATCTTCATCCGGCTCGCAGACGGCAATCGCTGTGTATTCGCCGTCCTGATAGATCTTTTGTTCCGGAGTTTCCGTCGGGGTTGGTGTTGGCGTCTCAGTTGGCTCCGGAGTTTCGGTCGGGGTTGGTGTTTCGGTCGGCGTCGGGGTTGGATTTTTCTTTTCCTCAGTTACGCGTTCTGCCTCTTTTAAAGCTTCCTCGATTGCCGCAAGAATTCCCCTGGAGCTGTAGGTTGCGCCGGAAACGGTGTCGACTTCCAGTGTCTGGTTTTTCACAACGTCCTTTGCTGTCTGTTTTGCGCGTTTTAAGAATGCTTCGTCATCTTCACTCTCGGTCACGAGAATTGCCTTGATCGTCTCATCCTGAATGACAACTGCCGTTGTAATGTCTCCCAGATAGCCCTCGCCGGTTCCGTAGTAAATGCCTTCCTCGTATGGGAATTTTCCTTCCGGAATCGTTGTGGTTCCGCCACTGCTCGTTCCGTTATCCGGAACGGTCTCGCCGTTTGTTGCTTTCTTCGCATTTTCCAGCGCCTGTTTTACTGCGTTCTGGATGCCGCGGGAGCTGTAGGTCGCGCCGGAAACGAGATCCACATCGATTTTCTGGCTGTCCACAATGCGGTCGGCTACGACTTTGGCGCGGCTGAAGAACGTCTCGTCATCTTCATTTTCCAGAATCAGTACCGCTTTGATTGTCTGATCCTGCAGGGCTACCGCCACTTTGATGTCTCCCTGGAAACCGGCGGCCGTTCCGTAATAAATTCCGTCCTGATAAGGGAAACTTCCCTTGGATGCAGACGAATTGTTATTGTTCTGATTATTATTCTGGCTGTTGTTTCCGTTGTTTGTATTGCCCTGGCTTCCTCCGTTTGTACTGGAAGACCCGTTCACTGCCGCCTGACTTAAGGCACTCCGCACAGCTTCAATAATACCGCGGGAGCTGTATGTCGCGCCGGAGACCGTATCCACATTCGTACTCTGTGTTGAGATAATCGCCGAAATCAGAGAAGAAGCACTGGAAAGGTAGCTTGGCGTATCGCTGTTTTCCACAATATCAATCGAAGCAATTTTTCCGCCGCTGACAACAACGCAGACTTTCATTGTGCCGCCAAATCCTGTTCCGGTTCCGTAATACGTTCCATCCCGGTAGGCAGCCGGCTCTTCAATTTTAGATACCGTAACTGTTCCGCCAGCAGAGGTTCCGCCGCCTGCCGCTCCTGATGCGGATGCCGGTTCTGAAGTGTCCTCCTGACCGGTCAGTGCATTTTTCACGGCTGCAAGGATACCTTTTGAACTGAAAGTTGCACCGGAAACCGTGTCCACATCCACACTCTGGGATGCGATGATACGGTCGATAACTCCCTTCGCACGGTTCAGGAAAGCTGCGTCCTCGCCGGGAGCGCTTACAATCGAGATCGACTGAATCGTTTTGTCTTTCAATACGACAGAGACTGTAATCGTACCGCCAAAACCTGTTCCGCTTCCTTCGTACGTTCCGTCCGCCAGCTCAAAGCTGCCGGAACCGACGGCTGCGACAAGTTCTGCTTCGGTATCGGTTGTCTTTTTGGTATCGTCCTTCTTTTTTGTATCATCTTTCTTTTTCGCTGCATCGGTATCCTGTTCCGGCTCCGGTGTCACCAGTGCCTCCGTCTGCTCTACGGCGTAAACCGGTGCAGTATAGCCGTTCAGCGAAATACCGGCACAGGCTGCTACGATAACTGCCGCGAGAGCCGGTGCAAATGCTGTCAGTTTTTTCCATTTTCCCATGGTTATGTATCACCGTCTTTCCTGATAATGTTTGTCTCGTGATCGGATGCGAAATCATCGGCAATTCCTTCGGTTACATACAGAACTCCGTCCTCATCCTCCAGAATGGTGTCAAATTCATCGCTGTGTGCACGCCAGTATTCAGCTGCCTTGTCCTTTCCCATGATGAAAAGAGAAGTAGAAAGGCCATCCGCCAGTGTTCCGTCAGCACTTACGATCGTCACCGACACCAGACCGTTATTTGCCGGATGACCGGTCGATGGGTCGATGATGTGATGATATTTCATGCCGTCCTGTTCGAAATACCGCTCATAGCCGCCAGAAGTAATAACCGCCCGGTCGGCCGTCGAGAGAATGCCGAGATAATCATCCTCCGCTTCCGGACTCTGCACGGCAACACGCCATTTGCTGCCATCCGTTTTCGTGCCGACAACCTGAACGTTTCCACCGAGGTTGATGAGCCCGCTCGTCACACCGCATTCCCGGTAAATATCAGCGATTCTGCCGGAGGTATAGCCTTTTGCAATTCCGCCGAAGTCGATTTTCATGCCGTCCTTGGCAAAGCTGATCGATGCGCTGTCCTTGTCGTAAAGAATGTCATTGGCATCGGTCAGCGGAAGGAGGCTTTCGATCGTCTCATCCGAAGGAATCGTATAATTTCCGGTTGTAAAACCCCAGGCGTCCATGATCGGATAAATTGCGATGTCGAAAACGCCGTTTGTGCTGTCATACAGATCCAGCGAGCGTTCCAGCAGATAGGTGGTATCCTCCGATAAGGTTCCGCCGCCGTTTGCATTGATCTGCGCTACTTCACTCGTCTCCTCTCCGGTCGACAGAAGTGCATCCAGCCGCTCAATCTCCTGCTGCGCCTGATACACCGCCGTTTCTGCATTCGGACCATAGGCAGTGACCGTCATGTACGTATCCATCGCAAAAATATCTCGGCTGCTCGATGCATCTGCGGCATCGGAAGAAGCTGTGGATGATGCGGATTTCTGCGTGGAATTCTCTTCCGAAGCGTCAGAACTGCTCGAAGACTCCGAAACAGACGCCGGCTGTGTCTGACTTTCACTGCTCTCCGGCTGCGCTGCTGTCCCCGCACCGGAACATCCGCCGACCGTCATCACCATGGCAAGACAAAATGCTGCAACAATTTTCTTTTTCATAAATAAAACTCCATTTTTTCTTGTGTTAGGAAATTCTAACTTTGGTATTATAACATTAACTCGTAACTTACGCTATGAATTACTTGATAAAAGTTTTTCAATTAACGTTCTGCATCTGATAAATTTTCTCATTTTATGTACTCTAAATCAAGCGGATTTTACTGGAATTCAAGCACCGATATACAAAAAGCCCCCACAGCCGCATTGCTGCGGCCGCGGGGGCTTTTAGAAATAACATTTTCAGAAATTACATATGATCATGGCAGGTACGTGCAATTACGTCCATCTGCTGCTCTTTTGTCAGGTCGATGAATTTAACTGCATAGCCGGATACACGGATTGTGAAGTTTGCATACTCCGGTTTCTCCGGGTGCTCCATTGCGTCGATCAGTTTTTCGGTTCCGAATACGTTTACGTTCAGGTGATGTGCACCCTGCTCGAAGTATCCGTCCAGAACGTGTACCAGGTTCTCGGTACGCTCTTCGTCGTTGTGGCCGAGTGCGCCCGGGTTGATGGTCTGGGTGTTGGAGATTCCGTCCAGAGCGTCCTCATACGGCAGTTTTGCTACAGAGTTCAGGGAAGCAAGAAGTCCGCTCTTCTCTGCGCCGTAAGACGGGTTAGCTCCTGGAGACAGAGGCTCACCGGCTTTTCTTCCGTCCGGCAGAGAACCAGTTGCTTTACCATATACAACGTTGGAAGTAATGGTAAGGATAGAGGTAGTCGGCTCAGAATCACGATAGGTATGGCAGTATTTCAGTTTGTCCATGAAGGTACGAAGCAGCCATACAGCGATCTCGTCTGCTCTGTCATCGTCGTTGCCGTATCTTGGGAAGTCGCCGGTTGTCTCGAAGTCAACAGCCATTCCTTCTTCGTCACGGATAACTTTAACTTTAGCGTATTTGATTGCGCTTAAGGAGTCTACTACGTGAGAGAATCCTGCGATACCGGTTGCGAAGGTACGTCTTACATCGGTGTCGATCAGAGCCATTTCTGCTGCCTCATAGTAGTATTTGTCATGCATGTAATGGATCATGTTCAGAGTTCCAACGTACAGATGAGCCAGCCAGTCCATCATAACGTCGTATTTCTTCATAACCTCATCATAGTCCAGATACTCGCTGGTGATCGGCTGATATTCCGGAGCAACCTGCTGTTTTGTCTTCTCGTCTTTACCGCCGTTGATAGCGTACAGAAGGCATTTTGCAAGGTTTGCACGAGCGCCGAAGAACTGGATCTCCTTACCGGTCTCGGTAGCAGATACACAGCAACAGATGGAGTAATCATCGCCCCATACCGGACGCATTACATCATCGTTCTCATACTGGATAGAGCTTGTCTGTACAGAAATATGAGCTGCATATTTCTTGAAAGCTTCCGGAAGATTCTCAGAGTACAGAACAGTAAGGTTCGGCTCTGGGGACGGTCCCATGTTTTCCAGTGTATGCAGGAAACGGAAATCGTTCTTTGTAACGATAGAACGTCCGTCGATTCCCATACCGGCAACTTCCAGAGTAGCCCATACCGGGTCACCGGAGAACAGCTGATTGTAAGACGGAATTCTTGCGAATTTAACCATACGGAATTTCATTACCAGATGGTCGATCAGCTCCTGAGCTTCTTTCTCAGTCAGGATTCCTTTTTCAATATCTCTTTCGATGTAGATATCAAGGAAAGTAGATACACGGCCAACGCTCATTGCAGCACCGTTCTGAGTTTTGATAGCTGCAAGGTATCCGAAGTACAGCCACTGAACAGCTTCTCTTGCGTTCTTAGCCGGCTCGGAAATGTCATAGCCATAGGACTGTGCCATAACTTTCATATCCTGCAGTGCTCTGACCTGGTCAGCGATCTCTTCTCTTAACTGGAAGTCACCACGACGCATTCCCTGACGATTTGTTGCAGCGAAGTCTGCTTTTTTGCGCTCGATCAGGTAATCAATACCGTACAGAGCAACACGACGATAGTCGCCTACGATACGGCCACGGCCATAGGTATCCGGCAGACCGGTCAGGATTTTATTATGACGGGCTTTCAGCATCTCTGGTGTGTAGATGTCGAATACACCCTGGTTATGTGTTTTGTGATATTTAGTGAAAATTTCATGAAGCTTCTCGCTTGGTTTGTAGCCGTAAGTCTCGCAGGACTGCTCAGCCATTTTAATTCCACCATACGGCATAAATGCACGTTTCAGCGGTTTATCTGTCTGCAGACCAACAACCTGCTCCAGATCTTTCATGCTGTCATCGATATATGCTGCGCCGTAAGCTGTGATTCCGCTTACAACTTCTGTCTCCATATCCAGAACGCCGCCTTTTGCACGCTCTTCTTTCTGGAGTTCCTGCAGTTTGCCCCACAGACGGTCTGTAGCCTCTGTCGGTCCTTCCAGGAATTTCTCATCTCCGTCATATGGAGTATAGTTGTTCTGAATAAAGTCACGTACGTCGATGCCTTCTTTCCAGAGTCTTCCGGTAAAGCCATCCCACTGTTCAAATTCTCTCATTTGATTTGTTCCTTTCTGGTGTTATTTTGTTTCGTCACGCACCGGCATCTTCTTTGCACCGGGCATGAACACCTCCGCATGGATAATATAACAAATCTCTGCTTTCCGCGCAAGATATGCACTTGAAAAAATACAAGGAAAAAGCACAAAATCTTGTATTTTGACAAGAACAGACGCTACATGTGGCGCTTTTCTTTTATACTCCGTATCCGATCTCGTATGTCTGTTTTGTAAAGTCACAAATAACATACGTTCCATCGGAAAATTCACTTTTCTGAAGACTTCCATCTGCATGCAGGCACGTATGGCGTATGAGTTCACAGAACGCTGTTTTTTCATGGAGTTCTGTCACGACACGGCATCGTTTCGCCATCTCTGGAAGGCTGATTTTTTCTCCGTCGAAAGCTCCGTCTGTGTTCGGATATGCCCCGTCCCTTACCAGATACGGCGCGCCGCCAGCGAGAAGAGCGTACAGCATATAGTCTTCGTCTTTTGACACACGGTCCATCATCCACGGCTCGATGACACAGTCGTGGTATACCAGATTAAAGAGGGGCACAGGGATTCCCTTTTTCGGCGATTCTGCCGGCCGCAGCATAAAATCATACGGCGCATAATGGCAAAATACCAGATATGGAACTGCCCAGTCGCTGACCTCCTCGGAACTTGAGAGAATCCCCTGCGAGAGCAGCCAGGAGAAGCAGTTTCCGCGGTACGTATAGCAGTCTTTTCGCGTCATGACATGTTCTGGATTTGCACATTCATCGCCTTCATTGCAGGTAAAGACATCGAGGTATGCACCGTCAAGCCGGATTCCATTTTTCTTCAGCTCCGCGAAATTTCGTTTCACATAAAACGGCGCCTGCGTTGCACAAAGATAGCTCTGCGGGCCGCCTGCCCAGTGACTGTGCCCCGGCACGGTTCCATCCACAAGACGGCACGCATAATTTTCATCGTAGCTTGGCGCTGCATGGTAATAGTCGCGGTACTGATCGTGAATGCCAAACTGATAGCCAAAATCATGCATCGTATCCACAAGAGATTTCATGCCTTTCCAGCCGCCGGCCTCTTTACATGCCGGGGTATAGTCCGGATGCTGATTGTCATAACCCGACTCAGCCCAGCCGTCCAGATGAAGATACACCTTTTTCATACCAAGATCATGAATCGCTTTCATTTCCTGCTCGCGCACAGAAAACGGCACAACACGGTTGTTTTTTTCCGGATTCTGCGGATCGAAAAAGCCGGACTCCGGCTGCACAACCGTCTTGATTCCCGTATGAACAAAACACGTTCCCACAAGATCGTGAATGGACGGATTCTGTACTGCCTTTTCTTTCAAAGTGCGCAGATGACCCTGTTCCCGTACATACTGGCGGTACGTTTTGCAGAGGTCGTTATAATCGCAGTCATTTAAAAACGTATAACGGAATACGCGGCGGTAATTCATTGTTCCAAGGCTCGGCTCCAGCCATGCC
>OJON01001944.1_pt1 | contig 9735 bp, 8 predicted proteins | sample 1598031 | NCBI WGS metagenome assembly OJON01 (sample SAMN01915216, study PRJEB22387) | human gut metagenome | isolation source: stool | host: Homo sapiens | place: USA | reverse complement strand
TTTAAGTCATTTTAAGTTTATTTTACAATATCAAATTCACCTAAAAACACACAAGATACCTACTCATTACATTCTGGTCGGACAATCCGGCATTCCCCTACAAATGCAGCAACGCAGATGCTGCGCAACGAAACGGGCCGTCCATCCGCCATGACGGAAACCAAAAGGCTGCCGGGAAGTGTTCCCGGCAGCCTTGAGCATACAAAAACACGGCAGCGTATCAGTATCCGAGTATCCTCATCATCGAACGGTAGCTCTGCTCCTTGGCAAAGAGGCGGGTATAATATTCATTATCACCCTTGTCGCGGTCGATGATGATATGCTTGGGTGCAGGTATCAGACAGTGTTGGATACCGCCGAAGCCGCCGAGCGACTCCTGATAAGCCCCCGTATGGAAAAAACCGATATACTGCGTCTCACCGGGTGTGAGCTTCGGAAGGAAGACGGCGTTGGAGTGGGCTTCGCCGCTGTAATAGTCCTCGCTGTCGCACGAAAGCCCGCCGAGGAACACCCGCTGGTACTCCTTGTCCCAATTATTGATGGCGAGCAGCGGATAACGCTGGTTGATGCCCCAGATGTCCGGCAGCGTCGTCATGAAAGAACTGTCAATCATGTACCAGCTCTCCCGGTCGTTCTGCTGCTTCTGATTGATGATGGAGAAGAGGGCGGCACCGCTCTCGCCTACCGTGAACGAACCGAACTCGGTAAAGATATTCGGCTCCTCCACCCCGTTGGCATTGCAGACATTCTTAATCTGCGCCACAATCTCCTCGGTCATATACTCGTAATCGTAGTCGAAGGCGAGCGAATTCTTTATCGGGAAACCGCCGCCTATGTTCAGCGAATCGAGTTCCGGCGCAAGTTTCTTCAGTTCGCAGTAGACCTGGATGCACTTGTGCAGCTCGTTCCAATAGTAGGCCGTATCCTTGATACCGGTATTGATGAAGAAGTGGAGCATCTTGAGCTTCACCTTCTTGTTGTTCTTTATCCGTTCCTTATAATAAGGTATGATATCGTTGTAGCGGATACCGAGGCGCGAGGTGTAGAAATCGAACTTCGGTTCCTCCTCCGCCGCGATGCGGATTCCTATCTGACACGGCTTCTCGATGATGTCCAACAGGTCGAGCTCCTGCTTATTGTCTATCACCGGAATGGTATTGGTGAAACCGCTGTTTATCAGGTTGGCGATGTTCTCCACATACTGCGGACGCTTGAACCCGTTGCATACGATGTAAATGTCCTTGTTAATCAATCCGCTCTCATAAAGCGCATTGATGATATGGATGTCGTAGGCCGACGATGTCTCGAGATTTATCTCGTTCTTCAGGGCCTCTTCCAGCACGAAAGAGAAATGCGAACTTTTCGTACAGTAACAGTAATTGTAGGAACCCTTGTAATCGACCTTGGCCATCGCCACGTTGAACATGCGCTTGGCACGGTTTATCTGCTGCGATATCTTCGGCAGATAGGAGATTTTCAGCGGCGTCCCGTACTGCTTGATAATATCCATCAGAGGGACTTCGTGGAAGTAGAGTTCGTTATCCTCCACCGTAAATTCATCCTGTGGGAACTCGAACGTCTGTTCGATAAGGTCGATGTACTTGTTTTTCATCTCATCGCAGATTATTACCGGTAAAATCGACAATCCGGCTCGCCTACTTCGGTCTTTTCCGGCCGAAGTAGCCCGGACGGATTGCACGCAATCGCGGATACAAAGCAAGCGATTCTTTTTCTATTTATCAACTATTTCGGCAGGCAATATCGTTTTTACCGCAATGCATACCGCATTTCAGTGAAAAAATCCCTAATTTTGGGCAAATCATTTCGAGAGGAATATGGTCGGAGAGGCAATAAGAGGCATACTGGACGGAGGCGCCCGCAAGGTCATCATACCAGGCTGCGGGACTTTCATCAGGCGCGAATCCGGAGAGCTCGTATTCACGGAACTGCTCCGGACGGACGACGGCAGGCTGACCGCAGCGCTCGCAGCATCGCAGGGCATCGCGCCCGAGGCCGCACGCAAACTCGTCGAAGCCTATGCGGCAGCCATGAACCGGAAACTCGCCGGAACAGGACGGATGACCGTCGAAGGGGTCGGCACCATCGTCCGAACCGCTGCAGGCAATTATACGGTCGAACCGCAGAACGGGACGGTATCGCAGCAAACGGAATCCGAGCCGATTCGGCAGACGGAGCCCCCCGCGGCGGCGGACGTTCTCACGGAAGAGGGCGTTGCACAGACGGCAGACACCCCCCGGCCAACCGACCCGAATGCGGAAGAACGGCCGCAGGAGACCCCGGCCTGTATCGGACAGGAAGAGGTCGTCCCGCACGAAGGAGTCCGGCAGGAGGCAGTCCACACCCCCGCACCGACCTACGGACGCTACGGCAAGAGCCGGCTGCGCAGTGCGCTCTACGGTGACCGGGAGCCGGACGACGAAGAGACCGCGGAACATCAACAACCGCTTTCCGAAAGTCTGCCGGACAAGACGCGTTCCGTATCACCGGCAGCAATACCTGCCGCGACAGCGACGGCGCCCTCCTCTTCCGGGAATGACGGAACAACGGAATATACGCCTCAAATCCATATCCGGCGGCCCGGCAAGCCCAAAAAACGGCCGGATGCGGTGCTCGTCATCGCAATCATCGCATTCGCCATCGCGATAGGCGTACTCGTTTACGGTTTCCTCGCCAACCGCGACATCAATGCCGTCAAGGAGGGCATCCTCATCGAAATGGACGCCAGCGGACAGGCAGCGGAACAGGCCGCAGAGGCGGAATGACATCCGGCCGGTCGCGCGAAACCAGACAGTGAAAGGACAAAGCCGCTACGGGCAAAGGTCCCAATATTCGGCATGCTTCCTTTTCTGTCCGACAGCACGACAGGGCGATACACACGATTTGAAGATTTCATACATAAGGAGATAAAAGCATGGACCTTATTGCTGTAAAACAGCGTTTCGGCATCATAGGCAGCAGCGAAGCCATGGACAGGGCTCTGGAAATAGCCTTGCGCGTGGCACCGACCGACCTTTCGGTACTCGTAACGGGAGAGAGCGGCGTGGGAAAGGAGTTCTTCCCGCAGGTCATACACGCCTACAGCGCCAGGAAACACAACAAATACATCGCAGTGAACTGCGGTGCCATACCGGAAGGCACAATAGATTCGGAACTATTCGGCCATGAAAAAGGCTCCTTCACGGGTGCGACGGAGTCCCGCAAGGGATACTTCGAAGAGGCCGACGGAGGGACGATATTTCTCGACGAGGTAGCCGAACTTCCCCACTCCACCCAGGTGCGCCTGCTGCGCGTACTCCAAACGGGAGAGTTCATCCGTGTCGGTTCATCGAAGACGCAGAAGACGAACGTACGCGTCGTGGCGGCGACCAACATCAACCTGCAGACGGCCATCAAGGAGGGACGCTTCCGGGAAGACCTCTATTACCGGCTCAACACGGTACCGATATATGTTCCCGCCCTGCGCGAACGCAAGGAGGATATCTACACCCTGTTCCGTAAATTCGCCTCCGATGTCGCCATCCAGTACCGCATGCCCCCGATAACGCTGGACGCACAGGCGCGGACAATGCTCGAAAACTACTACTGGAGGGGCAACATACGCCAGCTGAAGAATGTGGCCGAACAGATATCCGCCATCGAAGAGTCGCGCGTGATTACCGCCGAGGTGCTGAAGAAATACCTGCCGGACGACGGCAGTCAGACGACTGTCCCGGTCTACGTAGGCGGACAGCATGCCCAGTCGGGCGATTTTGAACGGGAACTGCTCTACAAAATGCTGTTCGACATGCGGACCGAGATGTCCGACATCAAGGGAATGCTGCACGAACTCCTCTCCGGCCGAAGCACCCCCGAGCAGGCCGAGCGTATCGCGGGCTTCCTTCAGGCGGCCAACATCATTCCAGCCTCGCAGGAACAGACGCAGGCCCCGAACTATGCCGAAAGCGAGGAGGTGACCGAACCGGAAAAAGAACTCACCAAGGAGGAGGTACTCCGCAACGCCATCGTCAAGGCTTTGCGCAAACACAACGGACGCCGCAAAGAGGCCGCGAAAGACCTCTTCATATCCGAACGGACACTGTACAGGAAAATCAAAGAATTAGGCATCAATGAATATTAGAAGATTCGTAACGGCGGCTATCTGCATCGCCGCATGTGCACTGACCGGCTGCAAGGTCACCTACTCCCTTTCGGGAGCCTCCATCCCGGCCAATGCCAAAACGGTCAGCATTCCCTATTTCCCGAACAACGCCACGCTCGTATCGCCTACGCTGAGCTCCACGCTCACGGACGAGCTGCAGACGCGGTTCACCAACCAGACGAAACTCGAACTCGTTCCGGAAAACGGTGACCTCGCCTTCGAGGGGGAAATCACGAGCTATACGGTACAGCCGGTCGCCGTAACCAGCAACGACATGGCCGCCATGAACCGTCTGACGATAACGGTCAAGGTAAAGTTCACGAACCGTATCGACCCGACTTTCGATTTCAACCGTTCATTCTCCGCCTTCCAGGAATATCCCTCTTCAAACGACCTCTCGTCAGTGGAAGGGACGCTCATTCCGGAATTGGTGACGCAGCTCGTGGACGACATCTTCAATGCGGCAGTATCGAACTGGTAGCGCCATGACCGAGCGAACGGACATTCCTGCGCCTTGCGCAGACGACCTGCTGAGCAGGTTCCCGTGGTTCGACCTCCCGTTGCTGGAACGCTGCTCTGACGGGCGAGAGCTACCAGCCCGACTGGCGATACTGTCACGTTACAGACCGGCGATTGTCCGTCCTGCCGAATGCTGTCCGAAAACGGCCGACGAACGGCAGGAGGCTGCACCGCTCCCTGCGGACGATACATTGTCAATCATCGACGAGTTCATGCGTTCGGGCGAACACCGGATAACGGCCGACGAACATACCCCGGAGGAGATTTCCGGACTGGAGGCAGGCGGACTTCCCTCCGACGACCTGCTGACGGAGGAGTTGGCCGCCATCTATCTGGCACAGGGACTGACAGGCCCTGCCGTTGAAATATATAGGAGATTAAGTTTGTTAAATCCGGAAAAAAGTGTTTATTTTGCCGAGATTATTGACAAGGCCCTGTCGGCGGAATCCGCTGGCAGGAAATGAGAAAAGATTAAAAAAGAATAACTAAAAACAATAACTCTACAATGTACATCTTTCTAATCGTACTTATCATAATCGCGAGCATACTGTTGGTTCTCGCCGTACTTGCACAGAATCCGAAGGGCGGTATGGCCGCCAACTTCGGCGCATCCAACCAGGTGATGGGCGTCCGTCAGACGGCCGATTTTCTCGAACGTTCGACATGGGCACTCGCCATTGCCATCGTGGTGCTCAGCCTCCTCGCTTCCATTGCCATGTCTTCCCACCGAAGGAATACCTTGGGTGCTGGCGACAAAGTGCTCGAGCAGATAACTACCGAAAGGGAAATCGCCCTTCCCAACACGGTTGCTCCCGTAGCGCCCGCAACGGAACTGCCCGCCGCTGAAAGCGCTCCCGCCGCAGAGGGTACCGCAGCGACAGAGGCCGCAGAGTAAGGGAAACGCAATATGAAAACATATGCCCGGAGCCGATGGCTCCGGGCTTTTCCATTTTCTCCGCTCTCCGACAAAGCACGTTTTCTTTTTTGTACCGTCGCCGCTATTTCCACACTCACCCGTACATCCGTCGCACTGCTTCGGCCGGCTCACACCGCCAAGCCCTGTCCGTTGCAGTCCGACCCGTGCAACACTTTCCCGTCCGCCGAGACCACAGCCACCATCAACCGGCATGGAAATACGACCGCACACATCGCCCGACCGCAAAGTACCACCCGAGAACGGGCATGAGCGCATTTCACGAATGAGATGCGCCCATGCCCATTCCATACTGTCCCTTCCTACTCCTCGGACGGTTTCCGGAAGTTCCTGAACATTCGGTCGGAAAGATATATCTGCAGCTCCAGTTTCTGCTGCCAGCCCCAACCGTCGCCGTCGTAATGCTGCACGGCCGATACGGTCAAGGCGATATCAGACAAAAACTTATGCGTCCAATAGATTTCGAGCCGGTCATAAATGCCCTTGTCCGTCCGGTAAAAAGGTTCGCCGGTATAGAGCCCCTGCCCATAAGCAGGCTGCCCCGCTACCGTACTCTCGTAATAGGGCATCAGATTGCCGCCGAGATAGAGGCTGTTGTATATGCCGAACCCCCAACGCTCCACACGGGCCTCCAACTGAATACCGCCCGGAGTGACATACCGTCCGACATAGGCACGGTCGTTTTGGAAAGTCTGCAACCAACCGACCTGGAAATAGAGCGCCGAAAACTGCGGCAAATAGTGCGTGAAATCGGCTCCGGCAAAGGGATAAATGAGAATGTTGTCCACTACGCCCCGGACCGTTTCACTGCCGGCATGGTGGTACATCCGCGCATTGTAGCCGCCGTAAAAGGCCCCATAATTGAGCCGGCCCGCCGAAAAGATGCTGAATTTCTCGCGCTGGTCGCCCACGAGCATGCTGTTCCAGTCCAACACCAGTTCCACGTAGCCGTGGCTGCCGGTGTACTGCCCCATCAAACCGTCGAGATTGCTGTCGTAATAGGAGATATAGTCGCTGAAGAATGCATTGGAATAAGTCCCTATGAGATTCCTCCGGGGGAAACGCCCGAAATAAACACCGAACCGGTCATCCTGATATTTGTAATAGACTATCATCTCGCGCGCCACATAGGTATTCCGCCCCATGTCATTCAGGAAATCCACACCCACCATGAGGGCGTTCCCCCGTCCCCAGCCGAGCCCTATCTGGGGCGTAAGTCTCGCCGTGAAGTTCGTTACGGAAGCATCGTGTTCCACGTCGGCATACTCCTTGTTATCGAACTTGAAATCGAAATCGACATTCCACAGAAACCGTTGGGCGGAAGCCGTCGCCGAACATAAAAGCAATGCGGCACAAACCGCAGCAATTCGCAAATATCCCATCACCACATTGATATTCTTTATTTCACATGCAAATATATTATAAAGGAAGACAACAAAAAAGTTCCATTTTTTATGCCAAACCGGACGGCAGACACGGCAATTCGTATCGCCGGAATCTTTTCATTGTGGCCGGCCGCAACGAAAACGGGCGGATACGCCCGTACCCGCCCGCCCTGCCGGTCTCTCTTCCGGTCAGAATATGCTGTAAGCAATCGTCAGACCGGCCATGACGATTGCGACCATGCTCATCAGCTTGATAAGAATATTGAGCGACGGGCCCGAAGTATCCTTGAAGGGGTCGCCCACGGTATCGCCCACTACCGTAGCCTTATGGGAATCGGAACCCTTGCCGCCCATGTTCCCCTCTTCCACATACTTCTTGGCATTGTCCCACGCTCCGCCCGAATTGGCCATGAAGATGGCCAGCACGAAGCCCGAACCGAGCGCACCGACCAACAGCCCGATAACGCCGGCCACACCGAATACGAGTCCCATGGCCACCGGCACGAGAATGGCGAGCAGCGAGGGGAAGAGCATTTCACGCTGCGCCCCCTTGGTCGAAATAGCCACACAGCGGGCATAATCCGGCGTAGCGTCGCCCGTCAGGATACCCTTTATTTCACGGAACTGGCGGCGCACCTCATTCACCATGCTCTGTGCGGCACGGCCTACGGCATTCATGGTAAGACCGCAGAAAAGAAATGCCATCATCGCCCCGACGAATACCCCGACAAGTACCTTCGGATTCATCAGGTTCACCTGGAAATAGTCCATGAAATCCAGCATGGAGGCGTCGGCTATCGTCACCACGGCGCCGTCCGACAACGTGAACGTCTGCTGGCCGAGATGTTCGAAACCTATCCTTATCTCCTCGATATAGGAGGCGAGCAGTGCCAGAGCGGTCAGCGCAGCGGAACCTATCGCAAAGCCTTTGCCGGTGGCCGCCGTCGTATTTCCGAGCGCATCAAGCGCATCGGTTCTGCGGCGCACCTCCTCGCCGAGTCCGGCCATCTGGGCGTTGCCGCCGGCATTGTCGGCTATCGGGCCGTAAGCGTCGGTCGCCAGCGTGATGCCGAGCGTGGAGAGCATCCCCACGGCGGCGATGGCAATGCCGTAAAGCCCCGTTTGCAGGTTACCTGCCGTCAGCATCCCCGCAATATCGAACCGAATGGCGCACAGGAAAGAAAGCACGATGGCGAAACATATCGTTATTACCGGTACGGCGGTCGATATCATCCCCATCCCGATACCGGATATGATGACGGTAGCCGGTCCCGTTTCGGCACTCTTTGCAATCTTCCTGGTCGGCCGGTAGGAGTGAGAGGTATAATACTCGGTGGCCTGCCCGATGATGACACCGGCGATGAGTCCTATCACCACCGACCCGGCTATCCATCCCCAGTTGGGCATATCGAGGAGATAGAGAATGGCGAACGAAGCGACTGCGATGAGCACGGCGCTCAAATTCACACCGAAACCGAGCGAACGGAGAAGCTGTTTCATAGACGCCCCCTCCCTGGTGCGGACGGTAAAGATGCCTATTACGGAGAGGATAATCCCCACGGCCGCTATCAGCATGGGAGCGAGTACGGCCTTCATCTGTACTTCGGGATTGAACATGAAGGCAGCCGAACCGAGCGCGGCGGTAGCGAGGATGGAACCGCAGTAGCTTTCATAGAGGTCTGCCCCCATACCTGCCACATCCCCCACGTTGTCGCCCACATTGTCGGCGATGACGGCGGGGTTGCGGGGGTCGTCTTCGGGGATGCCGGCCTCCACCTTGCCCACCAGGTCGGCGCCCACGTCGGCCGCTTTGGTGAAAATGCCGCCGCCCACGCGGGCGAACAGCGCCATGCTGGAAGCGCCCATGCCGAAGGTAAGCATGTTGCTGGTGATGTTCTGGATCAGAAGATCGGCGGTGGCCACAGGGGCCACTGTGGTGTACCAGAACTTGAGGAAAAAGTACCAGATGGAAAGGTCCAGAAGGCCCAGGCCCACCACGGTGAAGCCCATGACGCTGCCCGCGGAAAACGCCACCCGCAGGCCCTTGTTCAGGCTGTTCTGGGCGGCGTTGGCGGTGCGGCAGTTGGCCATGGTGGCCGTTTTCATGCCGATGAAGCCGGACAGGCCGCTGAAAAAGCCGCCTGTGATAAAGGCAAACGGGGTGAAAAAGCTTAAAAAGCCCGCGGCAGCCATGGCCAGCAGCACGCAGAACACCACCGCAAAGAAGATGCCCACGCCCTTATACTGGCGTTTTAAGTAAGCGGTGGCGCCGTTGCTCACAGCACCCGAGATCTTTGCCATTTCCGGGGTGCCCACGGGCTGCTTTTTGACCCGCGCGAACATCACGGCCGCAAAGACCAGCGCGATCACAGAACCCAGCGCCACAAAATACATTGCATACATTGCGTTCATTCGAATTGTTCCCTCCTTCTAAATACCAAGAGGAAGCAAAGCCCGGCGCAGGGCCGCGAAACGGCAGCGCCGCCCTGCACATCGGGCTTTTTTCCTCATCGTAATTTTCATTATAGACCCGCCGCATGCCAACGGCAAGAGGATTTGTAAAATTGTGTGCATTGTTTGTATAATCGGCTGGATTTTGTTCCAAAATGCTGAAATTTTCCATCAATCCGTGGAAATTCAGAAACTTTTAACACCCCAGCCACGGGTTGTGCTATGATATGGATACCATAATATAGTATAGTAAAGTGCAAAATCAGAACCAAAAAGGGGGCGGAATT
>OJON01001940.1_pt1 | contig 9754 bp, 8 predicted proteins | sample 1598031 | NCBI WGS metagenome assembly OJON01 (sample SAMN01915216, study PRJEB22387) | human gut metagenome | isolation source: stool | host: Homo sapiens | place: USA | reverse complement strand
GATTCCAATGCAGATCTGACTACAAACATCATTGCAGGAAACGGTATTTATCTGGATGCGCTTTCGGGTACTTATTACCTGACTTTTGCGGATGGATTTTCGAAAGTCATGGATGAGATCGAGGAAGATTTCAGACAGTGGCTGACAAGGCCGGAGGAGTTTCATGCGAAGAACTGGCAGGATGTTCTGGCGGTTTATGTACTGCGTACCCGGCAGGAGACCGGAAGCAGAGAAATGATTCTGGATGGGAAAGCAAAAGAAGAGCTGGAGAAAATATTTTTCCTGATGAATATCCGCAGCGACTCCAGCATTACGAATAAGCTTTCCAAAGAAGTGGAACTAGGAGAATGATGTCCGCCGACTCCTTCGCCACATCCACGGCGGTATCCACAGAAATGCCGATGTCAGCGGCTTTCATGGCGGCGGCGTCATTGATGCCGTCCCCCATGAAGCCCACCGTATGACCGTTCTCCCGGAGGACGGACACCACGCGGGCTTTCTGATTGGGGGTCAGCTTGGCGAATACATCCGTGGATTCCGCCGCTTTTGCCAGCTCTGTATCGGTCATGCTTTCAAGATCAGAGCCCAGCAGCATATTGCGGACCTTTAAACCCACTTGTTTGCAGATGGTACGGGTCACCTTGTCATTGTCGCCGGTGAGGATCTTGGTGGTAACGCCGTGAGTCTTCAGCGCCTTGATCGCATCGGCGGTGGACTCCTTGGGGGGATCGAGGAAAGCAAGATAGCCAATCAGCACCATGTCGCACTCATCCTTCACACCGAAGGCTCCCACCGGGGAGGGGTTGCTTTTCTGCGCGATGGCAAGCACCCGGAAGCCCTTGTCATTTAGGGCATCCACGGTTTCGAGAATGCGGCTGCGGACAGCATCGCTCAGCGGCTGCACAGCGCCGTCACACTCGGCATAGGTGCAGATGGAGAGCATCTCCTCCACGGCTCCCTTGGTCACCATCTGGGTCTTGCCGGTCTTGTCCTGCACCACCGTGGTCAGTCTGCGGCGAGTGAAGTCGAAGGGGATCTCGTCCACCTTCACATAGTTTTCGGACAGGTCGAGGAGCCGGGGATCTGCCGCCTCTTCCTCCTCGGTTTTGCGGATGATGGCAATATCCATCAGGTTCTTGTAGCCGGTCTGGAAGTAGCTGTTGAGGTAGGCGTGGCGAAGTACCCGTGTATCGTCCTCACCGTTCACATTCAGGTGGTATTCCAGCACCACCTTGTCCTGGGTCAGCGTACCGGTCTTGTCGGTGCAGAGAATGTCGATAGCGCCAAAATTCTGAATGGAGTTAAGATTTTTGACGATGGTCTGCTTTTTGCTCATGGAAACAGCGCCCTTAGCAAGGCAGGTGGTCACGATCATGGGCAGCATCTCCGGAGTCAAGCCCACGGCGATAGAGATGCCGAAGAGGAACGCATCCAGCCAGTCGCCCTTGGTGATGCCGTTGATGAAGAACACCAGCGGAACCATGACCAGCATGAAGCGGATCAGCACCCAGGAAACAGCGTTGACGCCCTTGGTGAAGCTGGTTTCCACCGCTTCCCCCGCAATGGCGGAGGCCATGGAGCCAAACAGCGTCCGGTCTCCGGTGCAGACCACCACGGCGGTGGCACTGCCGGACACCACATTGCTGCCCATAAAGGCAATGTTGGTGTAATCGGTGACGCTCTCCCGCTCCGCGCTCACATTGGGCGTTTTTTCAATCGGCTCGCTCTCACCGGTGAGGCTCGCCTGACTGACGAACAGATCCTTTGCGTCTAAAATGCGGACATCGGCGGGGATCATGTCTCCGGCAGACAGATGTACAATATCGCCCACCACCAAATCGTCCATGGGGATCTCCGCCTTTTCCTGCTCTCTGCGGGTGACGGTGCAGGTAGTGGTGATCATCGCCAGCAGCTTTTCCGCCGCATTGCCGCTGCGGGACTCCTGAACGAAGCGGAGCGTGCCGGAGATCAGCACCATGGTCAGGATAATGACCACCGTCAGCGGGTCAAAATCCTCCGGGACGCTGCCCAAAAGGGAAAAGTGCGGAAACACCATATCTGTCATGGCGGAAACCAGCGCCAAGCAGAACAGAATGGCGGTAAAGGGGTTGATGAAGGCACCGGCAAGCCGCTTGGTAAGGGACTTCTTCTTTTCGTGGGTCACCTTGTTGCTGCCGAATTTGGCGCGGCTGACAGAGATGGCATCTTCGTCAAGACCCCGCAGGGTGGTGTGCAGGTTCTTCAAAACCTCGTTGATGGGATTGGTCGCCGCAAACTGAATGCGGCGGTTCTGTTCGTCACGGATCACGCTCTTTTGAACCTCCTGGCGAACAGCCATACGATTTTCTTTCTTGTTCACGGGCCTTACCTCCTTGATTTTGATAGAGGCAAGGGCAAGCGTCGGAAGGACACAGACTCTTTGTGTTCTCCTGTGCTGCTCGATGCCTTTGCGGACTACTGTCAGAGTCCATGTCATTCACCTCACTCGTTCGCAAAATATCTATGTGAAATCGCCACGCGGCGGGTCAGTTCTGATACCGTTTGCTTTTTCCGATGTACCACACATCAAACCCGGCAACTACGAGCCACGCGATCATTGCACCCACGAACCAGTGGTCGCCGAACGCAGACCAGAAGCCCTTGAGCAGAAAAATGATGCCGTTCAGGGCGATGACCTCTCCGATGTTTCGGCAAAGGGGTCTGATTTTGATTTTGTCTTTTTCGGACTGGGACATATTCTTCCACGCTGAAAGGTGTATGTGTCCTTTTCCGCAGGCAAATACAAAGCCCGCCACGGTGAACAGAACGCCAAAAAAGATGCAGGTGAAGTCCATAGGGGATCACTCCTTTCGGTCGGTTTTTAGAGGAAGGGCTACGGTTACATCAGCAGCAATCGCCTCCCTTCGACCTTGTACAGCATACAAAAATCGCAAGGGAAATCCCATGGCGAAAACCTTGCGATTCCCTTGCGATTTGGCAAGAATTTAGGCGGACGCCCCAGCGCCCGCCTTTCTTTACAGTTGGTCATTCATTTTGTAGCCGATCCCCCAGATGGTCAGGATGTACTTGGGTGCGTCCGGGTCAGGCTCGATCTTTTTCCGCAGCTTACGGATGAACGCCATGATGTTGCTGTCATCCAGCAGATAGTCCTCCGACCATACCGCCCGGTAGATCTGCTCCTTGGTGAATACCTCCCCACGGTTTTGTGCGAGGAAATAGAGAATGTCAAACTCCTTGGGGGTCAAACTGACCTCCCTGCCCGCTGAGATGACCCGTCTACTTTTGGGGTTGATCTCCAACTCACCGATACGCATCCCCTTCGGTGGGGGCTGGGGCGGCAGCTCCGTTTCTCCCGCCGCACTCAGCAGCAGAGAGTTGATCTCGCCACGGAGCATATCTTGGATGCCCGAGCGCAGTTCTTCGGTAGAGTCACTTACCGGCGGTTCCTTCGTCAGCTTTTCCAGCAGCCATGCGGCAAGGGAGGAATCCATGGGGACAAATCCGATGTTCTTTTTCATGTGGGACTCCTCCTTTCAGATCAGCTCCCGGTACTTCTCCTGATAGAACGCCTTGACTACCGTGGTCAGCAGCATATACAAAAGCGCTACGATCAGAAGAAATCCGAAGTACCAGTGGGGCAGCTCTGTCAAGCCGAACAGCGATGCCGCCTTGGTAAAGGTAATACCGGTAAACAGGGCGATTCCTGTAAGGGTGGTACACATCACAGGGGCAGAGGGTCTGCTCTGCAAGAAGGGGATCTTTCGGGTGCGCAGGAAATGCAAAATCAGCACCTGCGTCCACATGGATTCCAAAAACCACCCGGTCTGGAACAGCGCCATATACTGAAGCTGCAAGGCAGGATCGGTGAGGTGCAGATAGGTCATTCCGCCGCACAGCATGGGGCAGAGAACATAATAGAGGAACAGGAAGGTCGCTATGTCGAACAGCGAGCTGATGGGCCCGAAGGACAGCATGAACCGCCCCAGTGTTTTCCCGGACCAGTCTCTGGGCGAGAGGGTCTCCTCCTCGTCCACATTGTCCCAAGGCAGGATGATGCACAGCACATCGTACAGCAGATTCAGCAGCAATAGCTGCAAGGCGGTCATGGGCAGGAAGGGCAAAAACGCACTGGCGCAGACAATGGAGAGGATATTGCCGAAGTTGGAGCTGGCGGTGATCTTGATATACTTGAGCATATTGGTGAAGGTCTTTCGTCCCTCTAAGATACCCTGCTCCAGCACCCCAAGGTCTTTTTGCAGCAGCACCACATCCGCCGCATCCTTGGCGGCATCCACCGCCGTATCCACCGAGATACCCACATTGGCTTCACAGAGGGCGGGAATATCATTGATGCCGTCTCCCAAAAAGCCCACGGTATGCCCGTTCTGCTCCAAGGCAGATACCAGACGCACCTTCTGTCCCGGCGTCAGTTCCGAAAATACATGGGCACGTTCCACCGCTGCGCTCAGTTCGCTGTCAGTCATTTCGTCCAACTCTGCACCGGTCAGCACGGTTTTAGAGGGAATGCCCACCCTGCGGCAGATAGAAACCGCCACATCCATCTGATCGCCCGTCAGGATCTTCGGCGTGACCTTCAAGCGTTTCAGCGCCTCGATGGACACCTTTGCGGTTTTCTTGGGAGCGTCGAAGAACGCCAAATACCCCACTAAGATCATATCCGCTTCATCGGCGGGGTTGATCTGGTTTTGCTGCCCCACATTTTTCTGCGCCACGGCGATGACCTTCATGCCGTCTTGCAGCATCTCGTCCACCACGGAAGAAACGCTCTCCTTGGCGTCCTCCATGGGCAGCACCTTGCCACGGTACGCAACATAGCCGCAGCGGGAAACAACGTGGGCAATATCGCCCTTCATAATCAGTTGATTCTCCCCATTTGGGGCGGTCACAAGGGTGCTGACGATCTTGCGGGCATAGTCAAAGGGGATCTCGTCCGCCTTTTGATGCCCAGCAAGGAGCTGCGCAAAATGCACCTCCCGTCCCGGCATGGTCTGACAGGCACGGATGGCGTTGTCAATGGGGTTGCGCACTCCGGAGTGGTAGATGCTGTTAAGGAATGCGAGATCCAGCACCTCGCCGCTTTCATTGCCCAGCACGTCCATGTAGTATTCCAGCAGAATGCTCTCGTTGGTCAGCGTGCCGGTCTTGTCCATGCAAAGTACATCCATGCTGCCAAAGCCCTGCATAGCGTTGATGTCCTTGATGATGGTCTGCTTGCGGCTCATAGAGAGACTGCCCCGCGCAAGACAGGCGGTGATGACCATGGGCAGCATCTCCGGTATCAGTCCCACCGCCACCGACAGGGCAAAGGCGAAGGATTGCAGCCACTTTCCCCCGGTGATACCGAGAAGAATGAACACAAAGGGGATCAGCACCGCGATAAAGCGGAGCATGACCCATGCGATGGAGTTCGCGCCCTGCTGGAAGGACGTTTTCTCCTCGGCGTCCGGCTTTGTGAAGCTGCCGTAGAGGGTGTCCTTGCCCACCGCCAACACAATGCCCTCGCCCTTGCCGCTGATGACCGTGGTTGCCATAAACGCAAGGTTTGCAAGCTGCGTCAACGTTTCGGGACTGCCGTAGCCGAGGGTGCGGCTGCTCTTTTCCAAAATGGCGCTTTCGCCGGTAATGGCGGCTTGGGACACAAAAAGGTCGGTAACTTTGGTCAGCCGAATGTCCGCCGGAACACGGTCCCCGGCGGAGAGCAGAACCACATCGCCCACCACCAGCTTTTCCGCCGGTATCTCCAAGAGTTCTCCGCTGCGCCTGACCGTAATGCTCTCGTGGATCAGCCGGTCAAGCTGCTGGGCTGCGTTCTTTGCCCGCAGCTCCTGAATGAGCCGGATGGTACCGCTGATGAGGATCATGGAAAAGATGATGATGGCGGTGGATGCGTTTTTGCTGAAATCCGAAGCCAGAAAAACATCCGTCACCAGCGAGATGATACCGAGGATAAAGAGGATGACATTAAAGGGATTGATAAATGCCCGCCGCAACCGACGAAGCGTGGTGTCATTCTTTCGCCCCGCAAAGCTGTTTGCACCGTACTTCTCCTGCATGGCGTCTACCTGCTCGGTAGATAAGCCGTCAGGGGACGCGCCGATGTCCTTGTAAATCTGCGCCGCCTCACGGTAGGCGTATTTCCTGATGCGGCTGTCGAACAGCGTTGTTTTGGACACGGGTCAGTCCCTCCTTTGGTCAAACGATACTGTTATTTTACCATCATCCCATATCAAAACGCCACCCGGAAATTCTTGTTTTTTCCTTGCGATTTGGGAAAAGAAGTTTTCTGATAGTCACAGCTTATTCAGTTTTTGCGTGACTTCATCCACAATGCGCTGACGTTCCTCTTCGCTCTTCGCTCTGTCATATTCCATCAGCGCATCGTCCCGCAGCGTCTCCATTTTCCGGGACCACACTTCAAACACGCCCTTGCTCATCGTCCCCTTTCGGGTACGGGCAAAATATTTTTTGTAGGCCCGCTGATGAGCCTTCCAAACATCGTTGTTCTGCACCTTGCTGCGGAAGCTGCTGGTGGCTCCGATCTCCCGGCAGGTCTTGCCGTCCTGCCCCGGCGCCGGTTCGCCGCAATAGGCGTAGGTCATACCCGGCATCTGCAAGAACCAGCGTCCGCAGTTGGCACAGCGTTTCGGTACAAACCCCTTCTGCAGTCCCTTCATAAGCTCCACATAGACAAAATCCAGCAGCCGGTCAAAATACATCTTCTCAACTACCTCGGCGTTTTCTCTTTCGCCCCGGATGCGGTACTGCGCTCTTACCAGCGGCGCGTCTACCTCCGGGTCCTTCCCCAAACTGACACCGCTGACAAAAGCCTCATAACCGCTGGAATAGATCAACTGCGCCAGAGATTCTTTTCTCTGGCCTTTTTTCTTTTCAAACACAGCGTTTGCAAAAACCCGATCCAAAAACCACGCATACCGCTCCTGAATGAGCTGAATGTCCTTGATCTGCTGCTGCATGAAGGATGGTATTTCGCGCTCCTCATTGATCACATATTTCGCAAATGCCTCCCGCACTTCCTCACCCACAAATTCCTCGATCTTCATATCTCCGAAATAACGGAAGTCCATCAGATACAATCGGTAGAGCGGCAGAGATCCAAAACCCTTCTGCATGTCCATATAGGCACGCGGAGCGTCATCATAATTCTTTTCGTGGACAGCGGTGTTCAACCTGTCCAACAGCTTCTGAAAAGGTGTGACATCCAGATTTAGGATCTCCGTCAGCACAGTTCCGTAGGGCTGCATCTCCGGGATCATCTCCACCCAGTAGCCGGATGCGCCAAATTCCACTTTTGTGTTCGTATGCGAACGCTGAAAATCAAACAGGTCTTTTCCTAAAACAGACATAAGCCCTCTCCCAGTAGATAATGTATTCGCCTCAATATAGTGTATGTAGTAAAATGATACATTACCTATTTTCAAAAGTCAATCCCCATGTTACGATACAAGCACAGGCCTGAAAGAAATAAACACTCCAACTCAGAAAGGAGAAATTTTTATGAACCGACTGCAAACCATTGACGCGGACACGCTGCAAAGCACCGCTTACGAGCCGGCCTCCTTCGTGGTCGACGATCTGCTTCCCCAGGGGCTGCACCTGCTGGCAGGCGCGCCGAAGATCGGCAAATCGTGGCTGGCGCTGTGGTTGTGTCTCTGCGCCGCGCAGGGCAAGCCGCTCTGGACGTTCGCCACACGGCCATGCGAGGTGCTGTACCTCTGTCTGGAGGACAGCTTCCAGCGTATCCAGAGCCGCCTCTTTGATCTCACAGAGGACGCACCGCCCACGCTGCACTTCGCCGTCATGTCCCAGCAGCTCCACAACGGGCTGGTGGAACAGATCGAGCAATTCTTGAAGGAGCATCCGCAGACCAGGCTCATCGTCATCGACACGCTCCAGCGCATCCGCACAGCGGGCAATGACGCAAATCCGTATGCCAGCGACTACCGGGACATCGGCGTTCTGAAAGCGCTGGCGGACAAGCACCGCATCGCCATTCTGCTGGTGCATCATCTGCGGAAGATGAATGACGATGATCCCATGAACATGATTTCCGGCACCACCGGACTCAGCGGTGCCACCGACAGCAACTTTGTCCTCCGCAAGAGCAAGCGCAGAGAGAACACAGCCACGCTCTACTGCACCGGGCGGGACATCCCCTACCGGGAACTGGCATTGGAGTTCGACGGTGAGGATCACGTCTGGAAATTGCTGTCAGATGACTGCGAACAGACGGAGCAGCCCACCGAACGGATTCTTTTTCTTCTCTCTGAATTGCTGCGCCGGCAGCCGGAGATCAGCGCCCCTGCCAAGGTGCTGTTGGAAAAGATCGACCCTGCCGGTACAGAGGGACTGACCCCCAACAGCTTCTCCCACCGAATCCGCAAAAGCGTTGACGCTCTAAGGAGAAACGGTATTACGGTGTCCTTCCGCAAGAGCAACGGCGACCGTCTGATCTGCCTGAAAAGGGTCGATGGTGTCGATGATCCCGCTGCCGAGAACATCGTCACCATCGACCCTGAGAACCCGCCGTGTTTCGGCGTGTGAGCCGCTGTGTGCGCGGTTCGGGGTTGGGGTGGCGTGTGTACCCGCCGTGGATATTCTGCCCACACAGGGCGAGCACTGTGGCGGCATAAAAACGGCAAATAAGCCACCGTGACCCGCGGGCGTCCAGCGTTTCGACAGCATGAAGCGCACGCCGAGGGTAGTGATACCACCCCCCCACATAGAAGCACCGAAAAAATGCAAAACGGGAGTTTTTATCACCTCCCCCAACAGGGCTCCCGCCGAAACCCAGCGAAGCGGTTTCGGTGGGAAGAGGACGAGCGACAGAGAGAGCGAGTTCTGCCGCTTGCGGCGGGACGAGGGATTCGTCGTCCGCTCGGACGACGGCCAGCATCGCATTTGTCTGGTCTGCGGCGAAGCCGCTGCCCTGCCAAACGCTCTGGGCGGGGCAAAGCCCTGCACCCAAATTCCGGGCAGAAGCCCGGACCCACTTGAAGCCACCCCAGCTCTCCGAGGGGACGAGAGAAATCATTTCAGAAAGGTCACTGATTATGAAAAAAGATATCAAATTCAGCACGCGCATGGCATCCACCGACCGTGAGAAGATCAGGGCACTGGCGGCGAAGGCCCACATGTCCATGAGCGACTACGTCACCGTCTGCTGTCTCGGCAAGCGGATCATCGTCATCGACGAGCAGAAGGAACTGCTCCGCCAGCTCAAGGGCATCGGCAGCAACATCAACCGCCTCACCGTCCTCGCCAACATGGGCAAGGTGCAGGTCATCGGACTCGACAAGGCCGCGCAGGAGCTGTCCGAAGTCAGCGCCGCGTTGCGGGCAGTCATGGAAGGGCGGTGAGCCGTATGGCCATCGTACATTTCGTGAACTACAAAAAGGGCACACAGTCCCGCGCCGCCATGCGCGGCGTGATGCTCTACGTCATGCAGGAAAAGAAAACCGCATGGGAGGACGGGCCGCTCGTCAGCGGCATCAACTGCCAGCCGCAGAGCGTCTACGATGATTTCATCAATACAAAGCTGCTCTATCACAAGGATGGCGGTGTGATGTTCTATCACATGGTGCAGAGCTTCCCAAAAGGCGCGGCGGTCGATCCCCGGCAGGCTCACGAAGCCGCACGGCGGCTGGCGGAATACTTCGACGGCTGCGAGGTGCTGGTCTGCACCCATGTCGACCGTGAGCACGTCCACTCCCAC
>OJON01001902.1_pt1 | contig 9953 bp, 10 predicted proteins | sample 1598031 | NCBI WGS metagenome assembly OJON01 (sample SAMN01915216, study PRJEB22387) | human gut metagenome | isolation source: stool | host: Homo sapiens | place: USA | reverse complement strand
AAATAAAACGGGAGAAGAAAGGGCGCTTTGTGAGATTCCTGAAAGTGGAATTTGATCACATTATGGGCGCCAGATAATGAATCTGTACAGACAGATATACAGACTGGAAAATGATTTTATGCTGAATGCGGTCTGCATAAAGTCATTGTGCATCTTCACCGCAAAATTTAAGTCAACTAATAACATTTGTAACTATGTCAGAATGTAAAACTGTAACTTTGAGAACCCGCCCGTTAAAAAATGGTATGCTTTCCTTCTATCTGGACTATTATCCGGGCTACCGTGACCAGGAAACGATGAAGACTATCCGTCACGAAGGTTTGAACATTTATATCTATGCAAATCCGAAGAATCAGCGGGAACGTGACTTCAATGCAACCATGTCAGAGAAAGCAGAAGCCATCCGATGCCGTCGCTTTGAAGCTATCGTAAACGAACGATATGATTTCTTCGACAAGAGGAAATATAAGGCAGATTTTCTGGAATACTACCGTAAGCAACTTCCCAAGCACGACCAGAAATGGGAATTCGTTTATCAGCACTTCTATAACTTCGTACATGGCAAATGTACTTTCGAAGAAATTGATGTGGAGCTGTGCAACAAGTTTCGTGAATATCTGCTCAATGCCAGACAGCTAAAACGGGATGGATATATTACACGAAACTCTGCGTCCGGCTACTGGTCCACATTCAGAGGATTCCTGAAAATTCTCTATCGCAATCGGCTGATCAAGGCAAACATAAATGATTTTCTGGAAAAGATTGAACCGGAAGATGTGGTAAAGGACTATTTGAGTGTAGAGGAATTGTACTGTCTGGCCGAAACACCATGCAAGATACCAGTTCTAAAAACCGCTTCCCTCTTTTCGTGCCTGACTAGTTTGAGACTCAGTGACATACTTACTCTCTGCTGGGAGGAAATCGTTGATTTTGCAGCAGGAGGAAAATGTGTACACACCATCACACAGAAAACAAAGACGGAAGACATCATCCCCATTAGTGATGAAGCCCTGAAGCTGATAGAATACTCACCTGAGAAGAAGGGTTTGGTATTCAAAGGTTTGAAAAGGTGCTGGACCCAGGTTCCCATGAAGGAATGGATTCGTTCTGCCGGAATCACAAAGAATATAACATTCCATTCGTATCGTAGAACATTCGCAACCCTGCAGGGAGCTGCAGGAACCGATATCCGTACCATACAAAGTATGATGGCTCACAAGAGCATAACCACGACTCAAAGATACATGAAAGTAGTGGACAGCAACAAGCGTGAAGCGAGCAATAAGATTACCCTAAAAAGGAAAGAATAGCAGTCTGTAGCCTATATAAATAATATGCCTAAAGTATGATTTTCGTACTTTAGGCTTATTTTTCTTAAAATCTCAACGATTATCTGTCACTAATTACAACTATTTGGAAATAGAAAATATATTTGCCATAAAAACTAATACATATAATTACAGAACATGACAAACAATATTAAATTATCGGCACGAAAGACAAGTTTCATACTTGCAGTAAGTTGTATCCTTTTTTCAGTAATTGCAACATATCTGTACATTAATCACCAGATAGATCTGACCAGGTATACAACACCTATAATATTAGGAACCTTTGTAATAATCATAACGTGCGGAGGATTATAACGTGTATTCTATATATTCCTTACGGATGAATGTCCGCAGATCTTTTCTGATAATCAAAGAAATTCTATACCTGACAAGGTTATTCCCAAACCAGATATGATGATTGAAGAATGCAGTGAACCAACTGTAGAAGTTTCAGATATAGAAATGATTGAAGTTAGCAATACAACAGAAGTTATTTCAATGATTGAGTTACCGGAAAAGACAAAAAATACTGATACGACAGAAAATAAAGCCGTCAGCTCTGAAATCGTTACATCCATTACAATATCAGAGCAGCATGATGATTCGAAAGAAATAAAAGTTTTGGAGCAACAACCTACCTCAGAAGTTAAACCCGAAGCTTTTTCATATCTCCAGGGATTCGAAAGCCGTATGGAAGAAATTCAGAAGAAAGAATTAGAGAGAAAAATAATGATTATAAATGCTATTCATGAATATACCACCTATTCTACCGCAAAATTTATTACCAAAGAGAATCTGCTTATACTACATGAAAACATAGACCATTTGGCAAGTGGGCAATCAGATTTGTATAAACCCATTCGTTCAAAAATGGAAACTCCTCTTACATCACCTTCATTACGACATTTTGTCTGGAATATAGGCGAACGGTTAGGCATATCATTATCAGAAAGAGCCAATTTCATAAAAACCATATTTCCTAATGAATTAAAAAATGCAACCTTGGGATACCTTGTCAAGAATCTCAAAGATACCATACACAGTCAGATTCCTATTGACAGTCCAAAATATGATGATTTTAAATTTGATTATACTCTTATAAACAAAGCGCAGTGTGAGAAAAAATGAATTAATACAGACCGGAAAATGATTCTCTTCTCCTATTTCTCTGCATAATGTCATTGATTTAGTTTGTGGCATATTCAAACACAACAAATAAAGACATTATGCATTTCAGAAATTTAACCTTTAACGATTTACCTACAGTTGTAGGTGAATTATGTAAGAGAATTGAAAGTTTGGAAACTGTATTGAAAAACAGTCTGGCAGTCCAAAACAAAGTCAAAGAGAACCATCACGTTCCTATGACAGTGGATGAAGTATGTACCTACCTTGGCATATCCAAATCCTCATTTTATTATAAGGTCAAGCATGGTGGCATTCCTGTAATCAAACAAGGCAAACATCTTTTTGTTTATCGTGATGAACTGGATAAATGGCTTGAGACCGGAAGAAAGGTACAGGTTCCACTGACTTTTGAAGAAGAACAGGCAAAGATGCTTGCTGCCACCCGTCGTAAGGCTAACCCTAAAAACGTGTAAAGCCTATGGACAAGACAGACATTAGAATTCCTACTGACGAGGAATTGACCGCTTATATGGAGAAGTCTGCTGTAAGTGCAAACGGAGCTTATGAACAGTCACCGGTTGTATTGATGGTAGATGATGCCGCAATCGGTACACTGGGGAACTTCAGTGCCTCTATAGGCAAAGCCAAAAGTAAGAAAACTTTTAACGTTACAGCCATTGCAGCGTCAGCATTGAAAAACGGAACAGTGCTGAAATACCGTTCATCATTTCCAGAGGATAAGCGAACTGTTCTGTACATTGATACAGAACAGGGACGCCATCATTGCCAGAAGGTATTGAAAAGAATCCTGCGCCTTGCCGGACTCCCGGAGGACAAGAATCCAGATAATTTGATTATGCTGGCTTTGCGCAAGTATGCCCCTCCGATACGTCTGGCTATAGTCGAACAGGCTATCGGCACAATCCCCGATCTCGGACTGGTGATTATAGATGGCATCCGAGACTTTCTTTATGATATCAATTCCCCCAGTGAAGCGACCGATATTATTTCCAGATTCATGCAATGGACGGATGACCGCCAGATTCACATTCATACCATTCTCCATCAGAACAAGAATGACGAGAATGCCCGTGGTCACATCGGCACGGAACTGAATAACAAGGCAGAAACAGTCATGCAGGTAGAAGTGGACAAAATGGACAGAACAGTGAGCGTAGTAGAAGCCATTCATATCCGTGACCGGGAATTTGAACCGTTTGCTTTCCGTATAAACGATGAAGTCTTACCTGAACTGCTGGATTCCTATCAACCCCAGGAAAAGAAAATCGGAAGACCTGCAAAAGAACCGTTTGATCCGTACAAGGAAATTTCCGAGAGCGTGCATCGGGCAGCTCTGGACGCAGCTTTTACAAACGTCTGTATTACCAGTTATGACGATTATCTGGAACGGCTGAAGGAAGGATATGCACTGCAGGACATTAAGCTGGGACATAACAAAGCAGTTAAAGTTGCCACCTTCCTCAGTAACAAAAGGATGGTCATAAAAGAGGGAAAGGAATATAAAATCAACCCGGACAGCCATTATTGAATCCGGCTTTACTTTATTGGCAGGGTGTACATATTAGAATAAAGCAAAGTCATAAAGACGTTATAGGGAATATTCATCTTCTCCCCTTTTATTAGATAACCAGAATACTTATATCGCTTATGGTAGCAGTCGAAATGCCAATTTCATTTGTATATACGACACGGCTTGCCGTGCAGTTTCAACAGGTATCTGTTGCGAGATATGCCAAGGTATAACCTCCACTCCGTTATGGTTGTACATTGGCGCTCTCGCCGGCTTTGCCACTTCGCCGGTGCGGTACTCGCAGGCTCGCACCTTAACCCGTTATAATATTAGATTTTCATGGAAAAAGAAATAATAAAACAAACAGAACAGAACGAGACTCCGGACAACAGGAGAACCGTATTTATCGGGGCCAAAGTCAGCCCCCGACAGAAAGAACATATCAAGTCAATGGCCGAACAATGCGGAATGACCGTAAGCGATTATCTGCTTGCGCGGGCATATAATTATAAGCCAAAGGCAAGACTCACCAAAGAGGAAGTTGCACTTCTGCAGAATCTGGACAACTGCCGTGCTGACCTGGTGAAATACACATCAGCCCTTCATGGAATGAGTGCAAGCCAACGGCACATGATGTTCAACCAGATTCCATTTATGGTGAACTGGCTGAAGGAGCTTGGCTATGTGGCAGAAAATGTCTGCCAGTTCCTAAATTCCGTAAAAGAGCCGAACAGTATTCCAACCAATAATAAAACTGAAGAATCATGATCGCAAAGGCTAAAGCAATACCGCATGGCATAAACGACATCCGTTATATAACCGGCGAATCACATAATAAAAAACATCCGGAAAAAATCTACCGGATATTGGACAATATGATGCCATCGGAGCCAGATGCAATGGGTGTTTGGAATTCAATGCAACTTACTCTTTCCCGCTTCCGCCCGGTGAAGAACTCAGTCATCAGAATTGAACTTAGTCCGTCACCCGAACATACCAAGGACTTTACCATTGAAGACTGGCAAAAACTTTGGCAGGATTTCGCTAAATAGTTTGACAAACAGGCGTTCAAAGACAAGGACGGGAAAGTACGAAACAGTCCGACCAATCTGGCCAACAGCAAATACACAGTCTGGCTCCATATGGAATCCAATAGCGGAGTTCCTCATCTTCATGCTGCTGTCTGCAGGATGGATGAAGATGGAAAGATTAACAACGACCACAATATACACCTTCGTGCCCAGTGGGCAGCAGAAAGAGTAGCAAAGAAACGTGGATGGATAACAGCAAAACAGGTAAGAAATGTCAACATGACATTGGTTACACGGGATTGTATGAATGTCCTTAAATCCATGTCATCATGGTCATGGGATGAATACAAAGCAGCATTGACAAAGAAAGGATACACCATACATGAGCGAAAGGACGATGATGGTATTCTTCACGGATATGCAATCATGAAAGGAAGGACGAAATACAAAGCTTCCGATCTGGGTATTGGTAGAAACTTGATGGTTTCAAAACTTCCTGTCACATGGGAGAAACTTCATTATAGGTCAGGTATTGCAGCGAATAACAAACCTAAAGATACTGATTCGAGACAGATTCAGAAGCCATCGGCATCCGCTGACTATACCAAATATAAGATCTACAATCCGAATACGGTTCCCTATACATTGAGTCACGAAGGTCAGGAACATCGGTTCTACATTCCAGAAAAGGTACTCAACCATTTTAACGATGAATTTGATTATCGTTTCGTTTCCAATTCACAGGAGTTAACCGATATGGCAGTAGTAATATTTGTCGGATTGCTGGAAGTCCCCAATGCACCAACCGGAGGTGGCGGTGGTTCACAAAGCGAATTACCATGGAGAGATAAGGACGAGGATGATCTCTTATGGGCAAAAAGATGTGCCCGTGCTGCCATTCGTACCTTAGGAAAGAAACCGAAAACTGGATTAAAACGATGAGCTTATGAAAAAGAAATTTGATTTTACCGCTGAAATGAAGGAAGCACAGGTTACCAAAAGTACTCCTCAAAATGAATATCTTGAGGAGGAAAAACGTCTGCTTGGTATAAACGTAAAAGAACTTGCCGAGTTGAATGACAATGTGTATGGATTGAGGACGGATCTTACCGCATTGGTAGATTTATTAGGAAAATACAAACTGTCTATTACTCAGGATACGCAAGATCAGGCTGTTAAATTTGGTAATACCGTTCTTGGCCGGTTTATTGACCAAATTGAGATCAAATGCACTGAGGCAGAACAAAGGATTGCTCAAATGGATAATCGCATTTATTTATCATATAAGGCATTTTATATTTTGATTGTCATTCTAATTACCCTATCCTCTTTTTTGATCTGTATGATCGTGGCGAATGTAGAATTTTTGCATTCCTGGTTAATTTGGAGGATGGTTGCTGCATGTGGGCTTATAGCGATCTTGGGAATTACGATGGTGATAGTAGTTCATAAGTTACTTGGAAATAAAACCTGATGAAAAAATATTAAACAATAGCTTTCTGTTCTAAAAAAATGTGACAAGAATTATAGTTTTCAAGCTGTAACTCTTGTCACACATTTTATTTATTATTTATTTTTATTCAGGTCCAACTAGCCTTTTACAGCTCCAGCTGCAACACCCTTGATGATGTGCTTCTGACAAGCCAGATAGAAGATGACTACCGGAATTACCGCAAGGATCAGGGCTGCCATAACAGCACCCATATCTACACGGCCGTAACTTCCCTTCATATACTGGATCGCAATTGAGATTGTCTTATACTTATTCAGATCCAGTACCAGGTATGGAAGCAGGAAGTCGTTCCAGATCCACATCGTCTCCAGGATTCCTACGGAAATGTATGTCGGCTTCATGATCGGAAGTACAACGGAGAAAAAGGTTCGAAGTGGTGTACATCCGTCGATCATTGCTGCTTCCTCAATTTCCAGTGGAATGGATTTTACAAATCCGCAGAACATAAATACCGCAAGACCTGCGCCAAATCCGAGATAGATCACCCAGATATTCCATGGCATATTCAGATGTAAGGTATCTGCTGTCTGTGACAAGGTGAACATAACCATCTGGAAAGGAACAACCATGGAAAATACAAACAGATAATATAAAATCTTTGAAATCGGACTATTTACACGGGTTATATACCATGCACACATGGAGCAACATACAAGAATAGCAACTACAGAAGTAATCGTAATAAATGTACTGTATCCAAGACTGCTCAAAAATCCTTTTGAAGCAACGGCATCTACATAGTTTGCGATTCCTGCAAATGCATCTGCAGTCGGAAGTTTAAATGCAGTTCCTGTACTGATCGCTGATTCTTTTTTCAAAGAGTTCATCAGGATCATAATGATCGGATAAATCCAGGCGAGTGCCGCAATTGTTAATATAACTATCCATATTGTATTTGCAATACTTTTCTTCTTTTTCATTACTGCTGCACCTCCTTAGATCTTGTTGCTTTCAGCTGTACCAGTGAAATAATGATAACCAGAACACAGAAGATCACTGCTTTTGCCTGTCCATAACCTTTCCACTGCATTCCGGCACGTGCGTAGAATGTCTGGTAAATATTCAGTGCCAGCATTTCTGTCGCATGGTTCGGATCTCCACCTGTAAGAGCCAGGTTCTGGTCAAACAATTTAAATGAATTGGTAAGTGTCAGGAAGACGCAGATCGTGATGGAAGACATTACCATCGGAACTCTGATTTTCCAGAGGATATCCCACTTTGCTGCTCCGTCAATCTCTGCTGCTTCGATCAGATCATCCGGTACATTCTGAAGACCTGCGATGTAAATGATCATCATATATCCGATCTGCTGCCAGCACATCAGGATCACAAGGCCCCAGAATCCGTAAACAGAAGAATATGTAAGTGTTTTATTGATCTGAAGAAGCAGACCGTTTAACAGAAGCTGCCATACATAACCAAGGATGATTCCACCGATCAGGTTTGGCATAAAAAATACAGTACGGAATATATTGGTTCCTTTGATCTTCTTGGTCAGAAGCAACGCAACTGCAAAACCGATCACATTGATCAGAACTACTGATACAACCGTAAATGCGGTGGTGTACCATAATGCATGTCCAAAGGTTCCATCCTCAGTAAAAATCTTCACATAGTTCTGTAATCCCACGAATTTTGCATCCGTTACTGTGGTAAATTTACAGAAGGAAAGATATACGCCCATGATAAAGGGAACGATAAATCCAATGGTAAATGCCAGCAGGGTAGGCAGGACAAAAACCGGAAAATACTTTTTCATCATCTTATTCTGCATGTTTTCTCTTCCTTTCTCCTGAGGATGCATCCTTCCCTACTTTACACATCCTCTCTTCATTAAAAGAGGCAGGCGGAAACCGCCCACCCCTTCGTGATCACGTTTCAGTTATACCTTATCAGCCTTCATTTGCTGCTTTGTACTCTTTTGCCCATCCGTCAACAAATGCAGTTTTCACAGCATCCCACTCGCCGGTACCCTGTGCATACTCAAGCATTGCACTGCCGACCTGGTTTTTCCACTCTTCAGAAGGCATGGTTGTAAAGTTCCATGAAACCGGAGTTTTACCAGCTTTTACATATTCGTCGGCTGCTTTTACAAGCGGATTTGCAGACTCATAATTCTCATCAAAGGTCTTGAATGGTGTTGTAAATCCCATTTCCTGGCTTATAGATTCTCTTCCTTCATCACTTGTGATAACCCAGCTGAGGAAATCAAGAGTTGCCTGGATATCCTTCTCATCTGCTTTTTTGTTTACGCACCAGTAGTTCTCACTGCCTGTGCAAAGTCCCTGGTCCTCTTCACCATCTACACCAATATAGATTGGAAGCATTCCCATATCCTCGTCTGCTACTTCGTTATCTTTGATGTTATCATAAGCCCAGGTTCCATTCTGATAGAACACAGCCTCTCCAAGACCAAATTCAGCATTTGCATCATCGATAGTCTTGCTGGAAAGAAGGCTTGGCTCACAGGTAGAATCTGTGATATAAAGGTCAAACAGGTTCTTGAAGTTGTCAAGATAGGTCCCTTTGATCGCATCTGTGGATGTGATTCCGTCTTCTTTGTACTCATAATAGATTGGAAGGTTTGCAAGGTGTGTCTTGAAGCGCCAGTCACTGGAAGAATCAAAGCCTGCGGAAGTAAATGCACCGTCAACTCCAAGGTCATCTTTCTTAGCCTGGATATCATCTGCAACCTTCTTTAATGTCTCAAAATTGTTGATCTCATCTGCAGACTTGATCACAGCGCCATCCATCTCACAGTATTTCTTAAGAAGCGCTTTGTTGTAAATAATTCCATATGTTTCAATTACATAGGCGATACCGTCAACTGCACCGCTGTCCTCCTTCAGTACGAAATCGTCACTCTCCACATTTTTATAAACATCGCTGTCTTTCAGGTCATAGCAATAATCCTTCCAGGATGCAAGTCCAACTGGTCCGTTAACCTGGAACAGTGTCGGAACCTCATCCTTGGCCATCTCTGATTTCAGCGTAGACTCATAAGTTCCGGAAGCAGCTGTAACAACGGTAACCGGTACACCAGTCTCATCGGTGTATTTCTTTGCCAGGTCTGACCACTGATCTGCCTGCTCCGGTTTAAAATTCAGATAATAAACAGAGCCTTCACTGTCATCCCCTTTTGCCATAGCAGGAACTGCCGGGATCATGGTAGCTGCCATCAAAGCTGCAAGACCAAATGCTGTTGCTTTTTTCATTCTCATAATCGTACCTCTCCTTTACCTTATATGATATTCAATTTGTTTCGCGGATATGCTTAAAACGTCCATTTCGCATATTCCTGACCGATAAGCTTCAAATCAGCTTCTCGATTAACTTGATATTATTGTAAATCGAAGAGGTCATTTTCACTATATAAAAAAATCAAGAAACATGTTGATTTTTTTATATAGTAAAAATAT
>OJON01001894.1_pt1 | contig 9976 bp, 8 predicted proteins | sample 1598031 | NCBI WGS metagenome assembly OJON01 (sample SAMN01915216, study PRJEB22387) | human gut metagenome | isolation source: stool | host: Homo sapiens | place: USA | reverse complement strand
AACCAGTTGGAATTGTTCTAGTTTAATCAAGTTTTTAAAGCCGAACCACCCCAAACGTATTGTCAAAGATATTATTATTGATAACAAAATCGTCGTTCCTGTTTTTTCTTCTCCCAGGTCATTCGATATAAATCTAGAACATTTTTCCTAAAACTTTATTATCGATGATAATGTAATATACCTTTTTCAATTTTATCCAGTTTCCTATCAAGATGGGCTCTTTTTTCTCCGTAGCTCACTGCTGAAAACAGTCAATTATTGGATGATTGATTTTGGTAAGAACAATAAAAATTACGAAAAATATTGCGGCGATTATTACTTAAAAATTACATGAAATTTCAAAAAATATATTCCATAAGTTAAGATTTTAAGCGAATCATACCAAATAAATATCAAGTTGATATAAGAAGTATGTTTGGATTTTTTTAGAACAGATTTCATCGCCATTCCAGAAGGAATGAAACGTGAGCTTCCAGTTCAACCGTTCATGCAAGTACAAGTGCATACCTGAAACTCCGTTCGTGAAATATCTGAATTAAGCAATTTTCCGGAAACTGGGAGTCTTGCCTGAAACTTTAATAAATAAAAAGCCCGGCACTGCGCAGGCAGACCGGACTTTAAGAAAGATGGTACCCCGTCACGGGCTCGAACCGTGGACAAACTGATTAAGAGTCAGCTGCTCTACCAACTGAGCTAACGAGGCATGTATCCGGCTGTTCACGCGGCTGGTTCCATCACGGAAGATGGAGCCACTGGTCGGAATTGAACCGACGACCCACGCATTACGAATGCGTTGCTCTACCCCTGAGCTACAGTGGCGTCGCGAGAAGCGCGCAAGCAAGTAATCACATGCCACCCCTTTTAGCAAGTCTTTTTTGCAGTAAGACCGTTTTTTTACGCCTTGAATACGGAATAAAAGACAAGTGCGGCAGGTGACAGTAGAAGAGCTTGCATAAGAGGGGGAAACATGGTGGAGTTCATGTCCTCAAGGAGCTTTTCTTTTCCCTACTTATCATGAAGGCATATTACATTTTTCAGCAAGCAGACGAACAGACTATCAGCGACATTCTGGACTGGATGCGCAATCAGGAACGCGCCATTTACCGCGCCGCCGTACGTGAACTTGGAGCCCTGAAAAAACTCCGTCCGGAGTTCATCCAGCGCAAGCCCCTGCAGGAACAGTTTTCCTTCATCAAGAAAATGCTGGGATGGAAGCCCAGCAATGAGATCGGCGACCACCTGCTGCAGGTCTGGCTGCTCCGCAAGCATCAGGACATGCTCATCACCTTCCTGAATACGCTGGGCATTCCCCATGACGGCAACGGCATCGTGAACGAGCTGCCGGAAACGCTGGACAAGGAAAAGCTTTCCAAGGCCGTGGACGAACTGTTTGAAAAATACTCCCCCGGCGTGGCCTCCGTTTACCTTCAGATGTTCCAGCTCCAGACGGAAGACGGCTGGGACGAACTGGCCGACGTTCTCGCCAACGATCCCCGCGTCACCATCCGCTGATTTTTACTTTCCTTTGAGGAACAAAAAAGCCGCTTCATTCCGAAGTGGCTCTTTTATTTATGGTGACAAACAGTCAACATGCTGCCGCCCTCAATAAAATTCACATGAATCGCTTTCTATTCATATCGGCGGCGTTCCTGCTGCAGGGTTCATGCATATCCGTCAATACGGCATCCAGGACGCTGGACGCCGGAACCATCTACCGAACCTGGCAACTGGATGAACATTCGGACGCATACCTCGGCAATGGCTATGTTTTCATCAAAACCGCACAATGCGACCAACGCAAGAATACTCCCATTATCGGAGCACCCATGAGCCAGGTGGGAGACGGTTCGCAAATGAAGAACGTTCCGGGGACGGAAAAAAACGTCTTTCTTCAATATCCCTGGAAAGAAGATAAAAACCATCTTCTTTCCCTCTCCGCCATCCAAATCCTGCACTCCGGGGAAACTGCCGTCGCAGACCAATTCAATCCTGACGAGGCATGCAGCATCAAGCTTCGTCCGTCAAACCATTCAATGAAAAGAATAGACGCTCTCGGCGAAACGAAACAGGAAATCATTCAAGCTCCATCCACGGCACGGACGGTTCTGGCCGGTTTTCAAAGCTGTTTGATCGACGCGCCCGGCACCGTAATTGCCAATATTCTCCTTATTCCAGCCGGCATCGTTGTTACCCCCTGCCTGGGATTGTATAACCTGTGTTCCGGAAAATGATGGACAAGAGGGGCGTTCCTGGAAAGAAACGGGCTGACGTTTCCATTCCTGTCTTTACTTCCGGCGGGTGCGGTCATAGCCTTTTCCCATGAGCGCATGTTCCCTTTCCATGGATATTCCCGGCGTGTTGACAGCCGCCAATGATTGGATTGAAATCAAGGTACACACGGCGGGAAGAAGACTTGCCGGAGTGACGTTTACGGACAAGCTCAATGGTTGCGCCTACCGCTTCGGGGACGATATTTTCAGCATCCATCTGGATTACGGGATCAAGGAAGACGGAGTCACGGACGACGTTCCGAGCCCCCGCCCGCGCAAGATTTCCGCGGCCAGCCTGATGGCGGAAACGCCCGCCGGAGAGGAAATCCCGGGCAATCCCCAGGGCCGCAGGCTGGCGGACCGCCGTTCCGGCGTCAAGATAACAGTCCCCTTTGCCTGGGAGACGGAAGGCCTGGCCGTCACTTGGACTGCGGAACTGAGGGAAGGATCTCCCTATGCCCGTATTTTGCTGGACATTTGCCCCATGCAGTGGGCCTCCCCCATTCGCATGGTGCGTGTGCTTGAACTATCCGCGCCGGATATTCAGACGAGGGGTAGCGTGAAGGGTGTTCCGGCCACAGCATTTGGCGGCAGGCTGTTTGCCGGAGTGGAAAGTCCGCTTTCCTTCAACGGGGAAGAGGAAGGAAAACTGGTGGCTCAAATTTCCCGCAAGGCGGATATTCCCTCACGCACGCATTTAAATGTTTCCGCCGTGCTGGGCGTTGCCGCTCCGGGCCAACTGCGCCGAACCTTCCAGCTGCAATACCTGAACGAAGAGCGTGCTCGGCCCTACGGAGCCTTTCTGAATTACAATACGTGGTACGACACCCTGTTCGACCGCTATGACGAAGCTTTTGCCATGGAAGCCGTGAGCTTGTACGGCGAAGAGCTGGTCCGCAAGCGCGGAGCCGTGCTGGATTCCATCCTTTTTGACGACGGGTGGGACAATCCGGAAACGCTCTGGGAGTTCAACGAAGGGTTCAAACACGAGTTCCGCAACGTCCATAAGCTTGCCGCTTCCTACGGTGCCGGTCCCGGGGTATGGTTTTCTCCCTGGGGCGGTTATGGCCGGCCCAAACAGAACCGGCTGAATGCCGCGGGAGACTGTTTTGAAACAAACGAACGCGGCTTTGCCTTGAGCGGGCCGAAGTATTATAATTATTTCAAGGAAATGTGCCTGCACATGATCCGGAACAACGGCATCAACCATTTCAAGCTGGACGGCACTTCCGGGGAGGAAACGCAGCTTCCCGGAAGCCGGTTTGCCAGCGATTTCGAGGCCGTTATCCATCTGCTGGGGGAACTGCGCGACGAACGGCCGGACCTGTTCATCAATCTGACCACGGGCACGTGGGCTTCCCCCTTCTGGTTCGGCATCGCGGATTCCGTGTGGCGCGGGGGCTGGGACCATGAGTTTATTGGCGAAGGAACCATGAGGCAGAAGTGGATGACGTTCCGGGATTCCCGCATTTTCAACAACAACGTGGCCGTTTCCCCGCTATTTCCCATCAATTCCCTGATGAACCATGGCATCATTTACACGCGGAAGGCCCGCGGCCTGGATACGGTGGAAGGAACGGACCTGGAGGATGAAATCTGGTCAGCCTTCGGGTCCGGCACGCAAATGCAGGAGATTTACATGACACCGCAGCTGCTTGAGCCGTCCCAATGGGATACCCTGGCCAGGGCGGCCATCTGGGCCAGGGAGAATAATGAAACGCTGGTGGACGTACACTGGGTGGGCGGCAGTCCCATGGAATTGCAGGTGTACGGCTGGTCCGCATGGTCTCCGGCCAAGGGGCTTCTCACCATCCGTAACCCTTCCTCGGAACGGCGCACCTGGAGTTTTGATCCCGGCTCCGTCTTTGAACTGCCGCCGGAAGCTCCGCGCAGTTATTCCGCCATTTCTCCCAATGGAAAGCGGCTCCCGTTCTCCGAGCTCCGCGCCGGAGAAATCGTCCGGATGGAGCTGGAACCGTTCGAGGTGATCGTGGTGGAAGCCCTCCCAAAACCGCGTGCGTGAAGCGGCAGAAAAAGCAGACGGGAACCGTCCGTCAGGAAGGCTCCGTTCCCCGCGCTTCCGGATTATATGTCCACCCCTCTTCCCCGTGGTATACCATCATGCGGGTCATGCCGCCGTCAATAACCAGGTTTTCTGCATTGACGAATCCGGAAAGGCACAGGAAAAACACCCCTTTCACCACATCCGCAGGGACGCCCGCGCGCCCTGCGGGATGCTGCAGGGCATCCTCCCGCGTCAAGGAGCCGAATTTTCCCGTATCAATCCAGCCGGGACTGATGCTGTTCACGCGCACGCCGCGCGGCGCCAGGCTCATGGCGAGGGCATGCGTCAGCGCGATGATGCCGCCTTTCGCGGCGCTGTAGCTCTCCGTATTCTTCTGAGACATGAACGCGCGGCTGGAAGCTATATTGACGATGGAAGCCCCGCGGGCAAAATGCTCCAGAAACAGGCTGGACAGCAGATAGGGGGCGGAAACGCCCACGCACAGAACCTTGTTGAACTCCTCGTAGGAACAGCCGGAAAGAATGCCCCGGCGGCTGATGCACGCATTGTTTACCAGCACATCCACGCGGCCGAAATGCTCAAGCACCTTTTCCGCAAAAAAGCGAAGGTCCTCCTCCACACCAGCATCACCCGTCACGCAGATATGGCCCTCTCCCGCCAGAACATCCAAAAGTCCGGCCGTCTGCTCATGGTCGACGTCCATCACAGCCAGCAGAGCTCCCGCCGCGGCAAAAGCCTCTGCAATGGCCCGGCCAATGCCGGAAGCGCCTCCCGTCACCACGACAACCTTGCCGGAAAAATCAGAATCCATCATGATCTGATTGTCACTCTTCACCGGGAGAAGTCAACAAGTTCCCCGTCCACCGCCCTAACGTGCGTACATCACATACCTGTAAAAGCCCAGCGCATGGGAAAGAAGCGGAGAACGGGTAACGACGTCCGTTTCCAAAATAAGACGAGCCATGGCTCCGGAAACGGTCATTTCCGCCTCTTCCGCCCGGTGGCTCACGCGTTCCAGGTCATTTGCCTTCACCATCTCCATTTTTCCGGACTCCTGGAACCGGCTTATATGGCTGCGCAGTCTTTTCAGGCGGGAAACAACTTCCACTACCTCAATGGCCCTTTTGTCCGCCGTCTCCGGGTCCTTCACATCCTGCAGCAGAAGGCGGATACGTTCCAGAGACAGGCAGAATTCCTCCATGGTCATCATCGGATCATTCCAGACTTCAGGAGAATCAATCATCAGGGGATGGTCCACCCATATACCCGCAACCGTCTTGTACAGCAGGGGGGAATCGTACATTCTGGCAGTCGCCAGTTTTAATAGGGCGCGGAAGCAGCGCTTGCACTCCTGGTCAGCCTTTACCCTCAGCTTTGCCAGCCCTTTATGGTAATAATTCTCAAATCCGGGAAGCCATGCCTGATAAGTATGCTCCATACGCAAAACATTGACGGCCTGCTCCTGCACCATGCGGCACTGAAGAGCCAGGGACACGGCATACGCATCAGCGGCAACCTTGCAGTCTATCCCTTCCAGCATATCCACCATGGAGGAATACTGAACCAGATAGGCTTCCAGGGAAGGAAGCATCCTGCTGTTCAGGTACTGGGCCATTCTCTTGTTGGTCAGCTTCAGTCCATACTTTTCCAAATCACCCTTGATCACGGCAGAGCCGTAATACTTGACATCATGAATCCTCAGGAGCTGCTCCATCACTTGGGAGTGCGCCTTCGCCACGCGTTCCCGTAGAATGGCGTGAAAAACGGGATGCTTCTCCCTGGACAACTTCTGAATATCCGGATTCAGGGTAAGAAGCTGTCGGCAATTCTCCTCATACTGCTTCTGCCGTTCCGCCAGCCGTCCCAGCTCTTCCATCACGCCTTCCCCTCTGTCGCGGTCCTGGACGGAGACAATCAAATCAGCCATCTGCTCCACATCCCTCAGCCGCAGAGAAAGCAATTCCTCATAAGATTCCACCGGGGAAAGCTCCCCGGAGCCGTTCTCCTGAGCCTGAGCATTCCCGTCCTCCCTGTCCCCGCAGGAACATGGCGCCAGGAAGCATACGCCTCCCAACAAGGAAAATTTCAAGAATAAAAAGAGATGGTATCTGTGCTTCATGAGGGAGGGACGTTGACGAGGGCAAGCCTCAGCAGCATCGGGCTGCATGGTTACCGTAAAAAAGACAGCACAAAGTTCAAGGTCTTTTCATTCCATCCGCAAAAAACTTGCCGTGGCATATCTTGCCGTCAAAGAAAGTCTACTGCAGTTCCACACCGTATTTACTATAGAAAAAATGAACGTTTCCCTCTTACGGACAGTCGCACCTTATTACCTATTCAACACCATACCTGCCGTGATTCTTGACATTCTGCAATACGGGCATCCCGCCCTCCGGGAGAAATGCAGTCCCATTGTCCATATCAATTCCGACATCCTCAGCTTTCTGCAAGACATGCAGGAAACACTGGCGCAGGGAGGCATCGGACTGGCGGCGCCGCAGGTGGGCCGTCCCATCCAGATGGTCACCATCAACATCCCCCTCACGGACACCTCCACCACGTGGCTGGAAGTGGACGGCAGCCCTGCCACGCTGGCACAACTTATGCCGCTGAACTTCATCAACCCGGTCCTCCACCCCTTCGGCAAAAAAGTCCCGTACCGGGAAGGGTGCCTGAGCATCTCCAAGGTATATGCGGACGTCACGCGGCGTTCCTGCGTAAAAGCCACGCTCATTCTGATGGACGGAAGGACCGTTACCATCAAATGCAACGGCCTTCTGGCACGCTGTCTGCAGCATGAAGTGGATCACCTTCACGGCAGCCTGTTCACGGACATCGTTTCTCCGCAGGACCATGAAAAAGTCATCCGGCGTCTTAGACTGACACATCCGGATGCCTTTGAGGAAGACGACGACAGCTACGCACGTCGCATGAAGGAGGAACGCCGGAGACTGGCCCAGGCCGCCCAGGTTCCGGCCATACCCCGGAAAACCGCGTGACCCACCTCTGTAAAAAAGCCCCGGCTTCCCTTTCAATGAAAGCCGGGGCAAATGCGACTGGCGGCAGCCAGGCTCAGTTGACCCAGTCCAGCACCACTTTACCGGACTTGCCGGAATTCATGGCCTCAAAGCCTTCCCGGAACTCCGTATAGGGCAGGCGGTGCGTGATGATCGGTGCGATGTCCAGGCCGCTGCGGATCATGGAATCCATCTTGTGCCATGTTTCAAAAATTTCACGTCCATAAATGCCTTTCATCTTCAGCCCCTTCCAGATGAACTTGTTCCATTCGATGCTGGAGCCGTCCGGCTGAATCCCCAACAGGGAAATACTCGCACCATTGCGGGAATTGTCGATGATGTCTTTCAGGCAGGAGGGAGCGCCGCTCATTTCCAGGCACACGTCAAACCCTTCCGTCATCTCCAGTTCCTTCATCACGTCGGAAAGTTTTTCACGGGTCACATTCACTGTGCGGTCCGCTCCCAGAGTTCTGGCCAGACCCAGGCGGAAATCGTTGATGTCCGTAATCACCACGGTTTTGGCCCCGGCCTTTTTGCACACGGCGGCGGCCATGCAGCCGATGACGCCGGCGCCCGTAATCAGGACATCTTCGCCCACCAGGTCCCAGGAAAGGGCCGTATGGACGGCATTGCCCAGCGGGTCGAAAATGGAGGCGATTTCCATCGGAATGTTCTTGTGGATGCGCACCACGTTGTCCTGGGGAATGGAAAGGTATTCCGCAAAGCATCCGGGCCTGTTCACTCCCACGCCCTGCGTATTCGGGCACAAGTGCTTCTGGCCGGAGCGGCAGCTGCGGCAGTGGCCGCAGACGATGTGCCCTTCTCCGGAAACGATCTCCCCGGGCTTGTACTCGGTCACGGATGAACCTACGGACTCAATAACGCCGCAGAATTCGTGCCCCACATGCATGCCCACGGGAATGGTCTGCTGGGCCCACTTGTCCCAGTTCCAGATATGAAGGTCCGTGCCGCAAATAGCCGTTTTGTGAATCTTAATCAGAACATCGTTCGGGCCGCCTTCCGGCATGGGAACATCCATCAATTCCAAACCGGGACCTGCCTGCGTTTTTACAAGAGCTTTCATGCGCCCCATTCATGCTCTTTTTCCTCCCCGGCGGCAAGCTCAAAATCACTTGCGCCCCCCTGTAAAACGCAGTTCCGGACCATGTCGAGAAAACGGGGAAAAACTGTTAGGGCGCCTTTACGGAAAAGCTTTCCTGTTCAAGCGACAATTCCTACACACACGCACTTTGCCCTTTCCAATAATGATGAATCATGCTACCAAGCTATACGGTTCATCTGCTGAACATCTTACTCCATACTTACAGAACCATGGCGAAGTCATTTTTACCCACCATTTTCGAACATCCGTATGAAATCGATCCCAAATACGGAAAAAGCGTAGCGTATTTCTGCATGGAATACGCTATCGACAACTCCTTTAAAATTTACTCCGGTGGTCTGGGCTACCTGGCCGGCTCCCACATGCGCAGCGCGCATGACCTCCGCCAGAACCTTGTCGGCGTCGGCATTCTGTGGAGTTACGGCTACTACAACCAGATTCGTGCGGAAGACGGCTCCATGGCTACGCAGTACATGCGTAAAAACTACCCGTTCCTGGAAGATCACAACATCAAATTCCTCATCCACGTCTGCGGCGCGCCGGTATGGGTAAAGGCCTATTTCCTGAATCCGGAAACATTCGGCACCGCTCCCATGTTCTTCCTTTCCACGGACCTGGAGGAAAATGACGAGGAAAGCCGCAACATTTCCCGGCGCCTGTATGATGCCAACGGCTTCACCCGTATCGCCCAGTACGTTCTGCTCGGCAAGGGGGGCGCGCGTCTCTTTGACGAGCTGGGCATCGAGCCGGAAATCTACCACCTGAATGAAGCCCACGGCCTTGCCGCCGCCTTCCACGTGCTGGCCAAGACGGGCAGCGTGGAAGAAGTGCGCAAGCGCTTCGTCTTCACTACCCATACTCCGGAAGAAGCAGGCAATGAAAAGATGGACGTGAACACGATGAACACGTTCTCCTTCTTCAACGGCCAGAGCAACGTGGCGCTCGACAACCGCATCACCAACATCGACATGCACGGCCTCGGCCAGAACATGCGCGTGTTCGGCATGATCACGGCGCTCGAGATGGTGCGCAACCGCGTGATGGTAACGCCGCCGCGCCCCAACTACACCTGGCTCTACATCGACGAGGTGCAGAGCCTCTTCGCGCACCCGACGGTGGTCGAGTACTTCGCCCGCCTGTGGCGCGAGGGGCGCAAGTTCGGCCTCATCTGCACCGGCATCAGCCAGAACACGAGCCACATGCTGGCCAACGCCGAGGCCCGCGACATGGTGCTCAACTCCGAGTTCTTCCTGCTGCACAAGCAGTCCACCGCCGACCTCGACGCATGGGCGGAGATGCTCCAGCTCTCCGCCACGGAGCGCGGCTACATCGGCGACGCCGTCAAGCCCGGCGAGGGCCTGCTCATCAGCGCTGGGATCCGCGTGCCCATCACCGACGACTTCCCGAAAGGCCCGCTCTACGACCTGTGGAACACCAAGCCCGCAGAGGTCGCCGAGCGCGAGATGCGCCGGGCGGCGCGAGAGGCGGAGGAATAGGAATGGCCGGCCCGAGCGAGGGCGGCGGGATGCTCGAGGTGGTC
>OJON01001883.1_pt1 | contig 10021 bp, 6 predicted proteins | sample 1598031 | NCBI WGS metagenome assembly OJON01 (sample SAMN01915216, study PRJEB22387) | human gut metagenome | isolation source: stool | host: Homo sapiens | place: USA | reverse complement strand
TAGATTTATATCTATATTTATGTGTATATTTATGTGTATATTTATGTGTATATTTATGTGTATATTTATGTGTACATTTATATGTATATTTATATGTATGAAATACATTGATAAATATAGATAATTATTGAGACGACTTCGCACACGCAAACCTGCATTACCGCTGACATATGGTGTGTTCCGAAGAAATATATGAACTGCCACAAAGTTCCATTAACCTTCGGTGACGATAAAAAGCAGACTGATAAAACAGACTATCCGGATGCATTTTTTGTGGCTGACTTCATATATTTCTGAGGAATATACCATATGTCCGGCGCACTCTCACAGCCTGCAGGTGCGAAGTCCCCACCAAAAAAATTAAAAGCGAATAAATATATAGCACAGAGGAAGCAAACCATGAAAATAGTATTTTTAGATTCCAAAACAATTGGTGACGACATCGACCTTTCCGAATATGACAAGCTCGGAGAGGTTGTCAAATATGATTTTTCAACAACAGAGGAAGCAGCGGAGCGCACAAGGGATGCTGATGTGATTGTTTTAAATAAGGTCGAGGTAAATGAGAAATCTATAGGACAGGCAAAAAATTTAAAGCTCATATGTGTGACTGCAACAGGCACAAACAATCTGGATAAAGAATATCTGGCAAAAAGAGGCATTGAATGGAGAAATGTCGCAGGGTATTCTACAGAGACCGTGGCGCAGCATACGTTTGCACTGCTATTTTACCTGCTTGAGAAGCTGAGATATTATGATGATTATGTGAAGAGCGAGAAATATGTGGGTGATACGTCGTTTACGCATTTTTCTAATGTGTTTCACCAGATTAGCGGTATGACCTGGGGCATCGTGGGGCTTGGAAATATCGGAAGACGCGTGGCTGATATCGCAAAGGCTTTTGGCTGCCATGTGGTTTATTATTCTACATCAGGAAGAAACTCACAGCCGGGCTACGAGAGGGTGGATTTTGATACTCTGCTTGCCACGTCTGATATCGTGTCGGTGCATGCACCGCTCACAGATGATACACTTGGTCTGATGGACAAGGCTGCGTTTGAAAAGATGAAAAAATCTGCTATATTTTTAAATCTTGGCAGGGGTCCTATAGTGAATGAATCGGATCTGGCACAGGCGCTTATGGATGGAGAGCTGGCGGCGGCAGGTCTTGATGTGCTGGCGCAGGAGCCTATGAGTGAGGACAATCCGCTCCGTGCGATAAAGGATTCAAACAAGCTGATTATCACACCGCATATTGCGTGGGCAAGCGTTGAGGCAAGAACAAATCTGATGCACATTATATACAGTCAAATTGAGGACTTCTTTGCTAATTAGGAAATATAATTTAAAATCAAATCGCAACATTAAGAGGCAGCATTAAGAGAAGGCATTAAGAGGCACATTAAGAGGAAGCATTAAGAAGCAACATTAAGAAGCAATATTAAGAAGCAATATTAAGAGGCAATATTAAGAGGCAATATTAAGAGGCAGAAATGAGCATCAAATTTGAGATAACAAAACAAAACAACATACACTTTGGAATTGCAGCAGCAGCGGCCGCGCTGGTAGGTTACTTTACATCGGCAAGCTGGTGGGTGATTCTTTTGTTTGCGGCAGTATATTTTGGACTTGTAAATGTGAAGCTTGAGCTTCCGGTGAAGCTGTCGTGGCTTTGGGCTGCGATATTGCTTGTCATCGGAGCGATACTATCTGTTTTTTCGGTGCAGTATGTGCTGCTGACGGATGAGGACTTTGCGAAAACCACCGATATGGTATGCGAGGTGAATGTGGTTCTGGCGCTTGCCATATATCTGGCGATACTTTTTATCACAAACAACACGAGGCTGACATGTACCATAGCATCAATTGCCATACTCGCGTTTGGATTTATAGATTACTTTGTCTATGAATTCCGTGGCAATGAGTTTACGTATGCGGATTTGAAGTCAGCGGGAACAGGACTTTCTGTCGTGACAAAATACAAATTCGTCATAGACTACAAGTTTTTGTATGTGATTCTGGCGGCTGTTTTGTATATCATGCTGGTAAGGCGCATAGAAGTGCAGTTTGAGTCGGCTATCCATATGAGAATTATTTCGATTCTTCTCACAATAATATGCGTGCTGTATGTCATCATGAATTCCATGTCACTGAACACCGAGACCTGGGAAAAAAAGGGCACGTACAGAAACGGCTATCTGCTGAACTTTGTGCTCGGCATAAGGGATAGCTTTGTGAAGGCACCTGATGGTTACAGCAAGGCAGCAGTTGACAAGATAGCGGGCAATTTCAAGGAAACGGACAGCTCATATTCGCAGTCTGATGCGAAAAATCCGACAATCATTGTTATCATGAATGAGTCGTTTGCGGATTTGTCGGTGGTGGGAGATTTTGAGACCAACACGCAGGTCACGCCGTTTATGGATTCTCTGAGTGAAAATACACTTAAAGGCTATGCTCTTTCGTCCGTGTACGGTGCGAAGACGCCAAACTCTGAGTGGGAATTTGAGACAGGAAACTCGATGGCATTTCTGCCGGACGGCTCTGTGGTTTATCAGCAGTATATAAATGATGATCCGACATCCATAGTCTCAAACCTGAAGAATATAGGCTATACGACGGTTGCGATGCATCCGTACTATGCGACAGGCTGGAGCAGGAACAAGGTTTATCCGCATCTGGGCTATGATGAGACTTACTTTATAGATGATTTTGACCAGACAAAGATACTAAGGGAATATATCACTGACCAGGAGCTCTATGATAAGATCATTGACCGCTACGAGAAAAAGAGCGATGACGAGAAGCTTTACATCATGGGAGTCACGATGCAAAACCACGGTGGCTACGGTGAGAGATATGACAACTTCAACCAGGAGGTTTACAAGGTTGGAGCGTCATACACCGATGCGAACCAGTATCTGTCACTTTTGAATGAAAGTGACAAGGCACTCGAAAATCTCATCACATACTTTAAGGGTGTGGATGATCCGGTAGAGATTGTGTTTTTTGGAGACCATCAGCCGGGATTATGCAATGATTTTATCAAGCTTTTAAATGGCAAGGGCAATTCCGGACTTACGGAGCAGGAGCTTGAGAATCTGTACAAGGTGCCGTTTTTCATATGGACCAATTACGAGACGGATGCACAGACAGTTGATGTGACGAGCCTCAACTACCTGTCCACACTGACGCTTGAGAGAGCCAACATAGATCTGCCGGCATACAACCGATTCCTCGCAGAGCTGATGAAGAAGATTCCGGCGATAAATTCAAGGGGCTATTATTCTAAAAAGAATGAGTGCTTTATGCATGTGGATGACGCAACAGGAGACGAGGCAAAATGGATAAAGGCATACAATATCCTGCAGTACAATTCGATGTTTGACGAGAAGGACAGAAGTTCACTGCTGTTTCCGTACCTGAAATAATGTGATGATTTGAAGCAACCATAAATACACATATGAGAAAATGAATTAATATAACTATTCAGGGAGCTAATAATGAAGCTAAGTGATTTATTACAATTTGATAACATAATTGTGCAATGTCATGATAATCCGGACGCAGATGCACTGGCAAGCGGCTTTGGAGTCTATGAATACCTGAGGATGAATGGAAAAAGTCCCAGACTTGTATACGGAGGCAGGAATATCATACACAAGAGCAATCTGGTGCTTATGGTAGACAGTCTTGGCATACCGATAGAGCATGTGGATTTTTTAGACAATCCGCAGCTGCTTGTGACTGTCGATTGTCAGTACGGTGGTGGGAATGTCACATTTTTCAAGGCAGAAAATGTAGCTGTCATAGATCACCACAGAGTATCGGGAGAGCTTCCTGCTATGAACCGTGTCATGAGCTATATGGGCTCATGTGCGACAATTGTGTGGGATATGCTTCGTGAGGAGGGCGTAGAGATAAATCGAAACCTGGCAACAGCACTGTATTATGGACTTTACACCGACACCGGAGAATTTACCGAGATAACACATTCGCTTGATAGGGACCTGCGCGATGAGGCGGATTTTGACAACACTATAGTGGCCAAATTCCGAAATGCCAATATGTCACTTGAGGAGCTGGACATAGCCGCAACAGCATTGCTGGGGCGCGATTATATAGAGGAATATCGTCTGGCGATCGTAAAGGCAGGGGCATGTGACCCAAATGTACTCGGCATCATAAGCGATTTTGTGCTGGAGGTGGATGCTATTGACATATGTATGGTATTTTCAGTGATTAAGAATGGAGTGAAGCTTTCGTTTAGAAGCTGCATAAAAGAGGTGAGCGCAAGCGAAATGGCGCAGGAAGTGTGCAGGGACATAGGCTCCGGCGGAGGACATTATTACAAGGCCGGTGGATTTATTCCGATGGATCTGCTGATAGACAGCTATAATGTCTACTGCAGAGAAAAAGACTTGACACCAAGATTTCAGTACAGCAGCGATGGTACACACAAACGTCCTTCGGATTCTGCAATCAAATCATTATTGGAAGAGAGGATTTTTGATTATTTAAACGATACAAAGATAATTTACGGAGAAGATTTTGATACGAGTGGCTTCAAAAAAGTGGATTATAAAAAACGCCCGATACCGATGGGATATATCATTGCAAAGGATATACTGCCTGTGAGCTGCTGCATGGGAGTGCGGACAGCTAAGGGGGATATCTCCACACCGGTTGGTGAAGATACGGTAGTCATAATAGGAGAAGACGGCAGTGTACGGATTTCAAATCTGGACAGGCTGAACAAAAGCTTCAGGATATACAAGGACTGGCGGTTTACTGTGAAACAGACAGATTATGTCCCGAAGTTCAAGAATAAGGATACGGAGACTATAGTGGATGGAATGGCACATGCCAGAGTGTGCATACCTGTTGAGGCGGATTTTTCAAGGGCATTTGTGCTAAAGCACAAGGTAAAGCTATTTAGGAATAAGGATGACAGCAGTTATATATCAGGCAGACCCGGAGATATTATGGTTCTGCCAAATGATGATAGGAATGAGGCATATATGATAAGCAAGACAGAATTTGAAAAGACACATATAGCAAAGGGTGAGGAGGAGAACCGTAAAAAAGCGGTCGTTTTCGACCTTGATGGAACACTTCTATACACACTTGAGGATTTAAAAAATGCAACAAACTATGCATTGAAACAAAATGGCATGCCGGAGCGTACACTCGACGAGGTGCGCAGATTTGTGGGAAACGGTGTAAAGCTTCTGATGGAGCGCGCAGTGCCACAGGGGGCAGACAATCCAAAGTTTGAAAAGACATTTTCGGATTTCAAGGAATATTATGAGGCTCATTGCAATGACAATACAGCACCTTATGATGGAATCATGGAGCTTTTAAAGGAGCTTAAATTAAACGGCATAAAGCTTGCTATTGTTTCAAACAAGCTTGACCCGGCGGTAAAGGAGCTCAATCAGCTCTATTTCAAGGAGTATATGACATCGGCAGTCGGCGAGATGGAAGAGGAAGGCATCCGTAAAAAGCCGGCGCCTGATATGGTGCAGAAGGCACTAAAGGAGCTTGGAGTGACACAGGATGAGGCAATCTATGTGGGGGATTCTGATGTGGATATCGCCACAGCGAAAAACTCAGGTCTGGAGTGCGTATCTGTCACATGGGGCTTCAGGGACGTAGAGTTTTTGAAGGAGCATGGTGCAACAAATCTGATAGATGAACCGGTTGAATTGTTAAATTACGTATAATCAGGAGAACTTTGATTTATGCTTTCAGAAAAGGGATTATTGATAATTGAAAAGCTGGCAGAGCACAACAATGAGCTTGTCACATCAAAGGCTCTTGCCGCGTCCACAGGTATGTCGGAGCGAAGTGTGAAGACATATCTGAAGGAGGTGGCTGATTTTTGTGAGCAAAACTCTATGACGCTCGACAGAAAGCCGGGCAAAGGCATGAAGCCGTGCTTTAGCGATGCGCAGATAGGAAAGATTCTGGATGTGGCAGGGCGGAAATCGGCAGCAGTATCGCAGAAGAAGAGACAGAACTACATATCGTATATTCTGCTAAGTGGCTGGGATACATACACGTATGCGCTTTTTTCGGAGGAGTTAAACGTCAGCAAAAATGTCATCATGGATGATATAAATGAGCTTGACGCAGAGCTTCTGCTCTTTGGCATTAAGGTGCACAGAACGGCGGGTTACGGAATATATGCGACAGGCAGTGAGCTTGATATCAGAAAAGCCATGAGGCATTTCTGCAGATATCCAATCAGTGATAAGCAGGTTATCAAGACCGATGACCACAGGCTTTCAAGACGCGCGGCCGAGGTGATAGCCAATAATTTCAGAAGCGTAAATCTGTCGATGGCAGTTGACATGATACATCATGTGGAGAGACGCTTTGATATCATCTTTACGGATTACACATTTCAGATGCTGGCAGAGTATATAGCCATTGCACTTTTCAGGGTGGATGTGGAGAAAGAGCTGAAGCCGGATGAGTTAGATTTGTCAAACCGAATGCGTGATGATGCAAATGATGGGGATGCGGGCACCGAAACAGAGCAGCAGGTACAGAAAAATGGATTCGTAATGACAGAGCATGAGAACATGGCAAAGGAGGCAGCAGGCTTTCTGGACAGACATCACGGCATCAGCCTCTCACAGCCTGAAATCATGTATCTGGCAATGCTTTTTTCCTGTGCCGAGGGACAAAACCGTGTTGTCATGTCCTGTGAGGAGGCACTTAGCATAGAGGATGAGATGATAGTGTATCTGTCAAATCTTCTCGCAGCCAATCTGATTGAAAATGAGCTTCTACGTGAGAGCATGCGTAGCTTTTTGCCGGGCTCCATTGCGAGGACTCATTTTGGCATAGAGATAGACAATCCGTTTCTTTCCGATATCACACAATCGTATGCCAGTCTCTTTACGGTATGCTTTACAGTATCGAGATACTACGAAAAGTACACAGGCGCCATGCCGAGCGAGGATGAGATAGCTTTTATTGCCTTGCAGGTGGGCGGAGCCCTGCACAGAAATCCTATGACAGTGCGCGCAGTGTTAATCGGTGCAGCAGGCTATGCGACCGGCAGTATAATAGCGGGTAAAATAGAAAACAGGGTGCCGGATGTAAGGATAGTAAGCATTTTGTCGTCAGACCGCATAGAGCATATTGACGAGTATGACTGCGACCTCATACTCTCGACCATAGACACACAGGCAGATATCCACAAGGATATGAGATTTTTGTATGTTTCTCCACTAATCAGTGCGCAGGATGAGAAAAATATCAGAAACAAGTGCTTTGAGCTCATGACCGGACAGAGCGCGGAGGTCAGCGAGTTTTCACAGATGCTGTCGGAGGAATTTATCATATTTGAGAAAAAGGCGAAAAACCGCAAGGATGTATTAAAGCGCGCGTGCCAGCTTCTCATAAACAAAGGAATAGTGCAGAGCGAGTTTGCGAGGGATGTACTGGAGCGTGAGAAGGTGGAGGCAACCGCTGTGGGCTGCAATATAGCCATACCGCACGGAAAGCCTGAGCATGTAAACCGCTGCCAGATACTTGTTATACGTCTCGACAAGCCGATAGAGTGGGGCGAGAGAATGGCAGACATGATATTTCTGCTCGCGATAAACTTTGACAGTGTCAACACGACAAAGGCATTTTTCCATGATTTCACAAAGCTTCTGAATGAAAATGGAGCGACTGACAGGCTCAGGGAGGCTGCTTCACCTCATGAGCTTTGTGCAGCTATCCGGAAAGAGCTGGGGTGGAACTGAATATCACATTAATACAAAATTGCACCAGAGATGGTGCAATTTTGCATTTTGGGGAATATTGAAAAAACTCATACCGCACAGTACAATAAAACCATAGAAAGCAACGGACATATGACAGGCTGATGAATAGCAGAGGGCGATACAGTTAATCATATGTGTGAGCGAAATAAACAAACCAATAATTTTAAATTCAGGAGGACAAAACTATGGTAAGCAAGACAATGGTAGTAAAAGCAGCAGAGGGACTTCACATGAGACCTGCAGGAGTTATCGCAAGAGAGGCAGGCAAGTTTGATTCAGACGTAACAATCGTATTCGGCGACAAGAGAATCAACGCAAAGAGCCTTGTAAACATCATCGCAGCATGCATCAAGAAGGATGCAGAGATTACATTCGAGTGTGAGGGAGCTGACGAGGAAGCAGCACTTGCAAAGATGGAAGAGCTCGAGGCAGACAACTTCGGAGATTAATCAACCAGCAAAGTCAATCGGAGGTGTGATATGTACAAAGGAATCGCCGGCTCAGAAGGAATCGGAATCGGAAATGTGGTCATTATCGAAGAGCATGAGATAGTGATTGAGAATAAGAAAATTACAGATACAGACGCTGAAATCGCACGTCTCCAGGGAGCCATTGAGAAATTTGTAAATGAAACAAACGCCATGGCAGACAGAATGGAAAAGACAGTCGGAGCAAAGGATGCGGATATCCTTCGCGGACATATCCAGATGCTTCAGGATCCGACCATAGAGGAGCAGATTACAGCGCTCATAGTAAGTGAGAAAATCACGGCAGAGAAGGCGCTCGACCAGGTGCTTGAGCAGACAGCAGAGATATTTGCACAGATACCTGATGAGCTTTTGCAGCAGAGAGCAACAGATTTCAGGGATATCAAAGCCAGAATCCTTAAGATTCTGCTTGGAATCGAGGACTATGATATCTCAGCAGCTCCGGCAGGCACAGTGCTCGTGGCACATGACCTGACACCATCCATGACAGCAGGTATCGTGGCAGAGAATATCGCAGGAATACTCACAGAGGTGGGTGGCAGAACCTCCCACTCAGCAATACTTGCGAGAGCAATGGAAATCCCGGCAGTTCTCAGTATTGATGGAATCTGCACAGCTGTCAAAAATGGTGACAGAGTGGTACTCAACGGAACAAGCGGAGAGGCAATCGTAAACCCTGACGCTGAGACAGAGCAGAAATTCGCTGGGCTGCTTGAGGAATACAAAAAAGAGAAAGAGCTCTTAAAGAAATTTGCGGGTGTGCCGACAGTATCAGCAGACGGCACAAAGGTAGAGCTTGTATGCAATATCGGAAAGCCTGAGGACGCAAAGAAAGCTGTAGAGTGTGACGGAGAGGGAATAGGACTTTTCCGTACAGAGTTCCTTTTCATGGACAGAGACACAATTCCTACAGAGGAAGAGCAGTTTGAGGCATACAAATCAGTAGCAGAGACAATGAAGGGCAAGCCTGTCATCATCCGTACACTTGATATCGGAGGCGACAAGGAAATCCCATATCTGGGCCTTGAGAAAGAGGACAACCCATTCTTAGGTTACAGAGCTATCAGATTCTGTCTCCAGAGAACAGACATCTACAATACACAGCTTCGTGCACTTGTGAGAGCCAGTGCATTCGGCAGGATAAAGATAATGGTTCCGCTTGTGACAGGCGTAGATGAGCTTCGCAGTGTAAAGGCAATGGTAGCTGACATCATGAAAGAGCTTGATGCAGAGGGCATTGCATACAACAAGAACCTCGAAATCGGTATCATGATGGAGACACCGGCAGCCTGCATGATGGCAGATGTGCTTGCAAAAGAGGCAGCCTTCTTCAGTATCGGAACAAACGACCTGACAGGCTACACAATGGCAGTAGACCGTGGAAACTCAAAGGTAGCATACCTTTATTCAGCCTTCAATCCGGCAGTGCTTCGCGCAATCAAGCGTATCATCGAGTGCGGTAAGAAAGAGGGAATCATGGTAGGCATGTGTGGAGAGGCAGCAGCTGATCCAAAGCTCATTCCGCTGTTACTCGCATTCGGACTTGATGAGTTCTCAGTGAGTGCCACAAGTGTGCTCAAGACCAGAAAGACCATCGCAGACAGCAGCATGGCAGAATGCAAGGCATTGGCAGACAAGGTAATGGCATGTGCTACAGAGGCAGAGGTACAGGCAGTGCTTGCACAGCAGTAGATGCTAAATCCAAACAAGTATAAAAGTTAGTAAAAAAGTATAAATAAGAGTAAA
>OJON01001880.1_pt1 | contig 10029 bp, 3 predicted proteins | sample 1598031 | NCBI WGS metagenome assembly OJON01 (sample SAMN01915216, study PRJEB22387) | human gut metagenome | isolation source: stool | host: Homo sapiens | place: USA | reverse complement strand
ATATGAAAAATAGAATCAAAGTATTGTTAGCTCTTCTTATGTTATTTGGCACAACACAGTCGGTATGTGCACAGGACGGTGGAGATATGAATAATCATCTTCTGCGGATAAATGATTATGTACCTGCTATTCCCGAAGCGGCAGGTATGCAATTGTATGGAAACATTCCTGTAAGTGAATACACAGGAACACCTGATATCTCTATACCGCTATATACCCTTAAATGTGGGCGTATAGAACTACCCATTACGTTGTCTTATCATGCGAGCGGAGTCAAGGTGGCTCAAGAAGCTACGTGGGTAGGTCTTGGTTGGAATCTTTTGGCAGGAGGGTGCGTCAACCTTAATGCTGTGGGCAAGGTAGACGCGACCTCTGGTACATTTGCTACTTGGGCTGAATGGGAGAAAATAAAATATCACTGGAAAGTACAGAGTGCTGATACGTTGAACTACCGTTCGGGGACCGAGGAACTGATGAATTTGTGGGGAAATTTAATGTTCGACCCCAATACGAGTAATACGACCAATGGAATTATTAATGAAGGCCTTATAGGGCAAGGTGAAAGAGATATATTTGAAGTTGCATTGCCCGGAGGAAGATCATTCAAATACTTCTTGCACCCCAAAAGTCAGACTCCTGTCATTATCGGTTCCAGGATGAATTGTAAAGTGTGGCATAGTGCTGAAAAAGTGATCATTACAGATGAAGCAGGCACATCTTATGCCTTCAGGCCTTATGCATTTGTAACTTCCAATGCTCCCTTGACTTATATGCTGACAAGTATGACGGATGTGACGGGACATACTATCACTCTAACCTATGTTACCGCCAGTTGCTATTCGGTGCCTGTTATGTCGGAGTATTATACCGTAGGTACTCCTCCGGACAATGACTATATAAAACGGAACTTTACTGCCGGCATTTCACAGACTTGCTATTTAAGCAAGATAGAAACCGATACGGAAGAAGTGATTTTCGAGATGGGAAGTCGTGAAGACCGCTATCCGGGAACTACCGGAAAACTGACAAACATGAAAATAAAGAGTAAGTTGGACGGGAAGGATGTGTATTCTTACCAGTTCAATTATGATTACTTCATTTGTCCCGAACAATCAGTCGGCGGTAATTACTTGTCATCGGACGATTATGGGTCGTCGTCTACCATACCCACCAGCGTACTTCGTAAACGTCTGAAACTGCTTTCTGTACTTCGAAAAAATGGCACTTCGCAGGGTGAAAAGCATACATTCACTTATAATGAAGCTGTGAACTTGCCTTATAAGACTTCTTTTGCCATAGACTATTGGGGATATTACAATGGACAGCAGAATACTTCCACGCTTACAAACCGTGTTCATACATTGATTCCCTCCCTGGAAGGTTTGACGAATGTTCCTTTATCCGGTTCTACCGCTGTCAGAAATTGTAGCCGGGAGTATATTACGGCCAATATGCTGAAGAAAATCACATATCCTACGGGCGGCAGTGTGGAGTTTGAGTTTGAACCTCACACTTTTGTAGGAGACAATCGTTTCATTTCTGCAGAGGATTTGAATAAGTATGACGCACAAGTCAAAGGTGTCAATACTGTCAACAACAACGACCTGATAGTGACGCCTTCCGCTACTTTCACTCTGCCCACCACGCAGGTAGTGACGGTGGATGCTCAAGTCAATTTTCCCGATTATGAAGTCAATCAAGTCACCGGCTCCGGAACCACTTTGCGGAAACTCGGTGCCGGAGGAAGTGTCATTAAATCGTACAAAGTGACTTCACAAAATACCAGTGGGCATGTGTATCATGTCAACGAGTCGTTCACATTGGAAGCGGGAGATTATGTCCTGACAAGTACATTGAGTTCTGCAGTTACCAATCAAGGTTATTCTACCCGCAATGCCAGTTCTGCTACTTTGACCTATAGAGGCGGTGGAACTGCAGTAAACAAAGACACATTGCAGAAAGTTGGCGGAGGAGTGAGAATCAAGACCATTACTAAAAAGAATAATACAGGTGAAGTGTTGGAACGTACCGGTTACTTGTATGAAAGCGAGAATCACAAGACCTCTGGCATTCTGATGTTCTCAGTCAAGTTCTATGATGATTTTAATGTCCGGCGCGGAAGCTATACCACAACTCCTGAAGGAGTGATACGCCCTTCTACCAGTTACCACACTTTCCGCCGTTTTTATGCTCAGGCGCAAACTCCACCAGCTTCTGCGCCCAATGCCAATCCTGTAGGTTACAGCCGTGTCGTCAAGCAGCGCGATTTTCTGGATGCGGGGAGAGAGGAACTCGTATTCAGTAACATAGCCGGCCAGGATTATGATGCTACCTTGGCTTATATGCCTGCCAACTATAATGGGCGACTACTGAAAAAGAGTATCTATGATGCCGGTAATATCTTGGTATGGGAAGACACCTATGAATATGAGATTGCAAACAAGTGGCAAGAATTGACCAACATCCGTGTAAGGGACAACTATGTGGGTCCGGTTAATTGCTATTCCGGCAGTATCACCTATAATGAAAACATCGGAGGACAGACGGTGAGCTTTAGAAATCCATTGGCTTATCACGGACGTTTTGAGATAACTTTATATCCGCATCTTACCTATGATATACGGTTAAAACGGGAAGTTTCGACGGAATATGCCCATGGTGTACCGGTGACGCAGGAAAAACTGTATACCTACAACAGTCGTAACCAGATAGCTACTTGCCGCACAAGTACCAGCCGTTCGGGCTATGTAATGGAAAGCTATGCTTATGCAGCGGATGTTTCTTACTACAAAGATGAATTCAAGGCTAATAACGTGCTTGATGCTGTACAGAACTACCAACGAACATCGGGAGGAGCGACGCTGTATCTGAATAATACGTACGGGGACGTCTTTTCTAAATTCACCTTGCAGTCCAGTGAAGAATATAGTAGTTTGTATCCTGAGAAAAGAACTGTTTCTTATAGGTATGATAGTAAATGGAATCCGGTGGAAGTTACTACTCCCGACAACATGTCTGTGGTCTATTTGTGGGGCTATAAATATTCTTTGCCGATTGCCCGTCTCAAAGGTATCACTTATGCGGAAGTAGTGTCTCGGCTCGGAACAACAGGTTTGGATGCTTTGTGTTCTGCCGGTTCACCCAATACGACGGCCCTCTATGCACTGAAAACGTCCTTCCCGGAATGCGAGGTCACAACCTGGCTTCACAATCCTTCTTATGGGCTGAAGGAGATAAGAAAAGCAACTGGTTTTAAGGATTTCTATCTCTATAATGCTTTGGGTGATTTATCTGATGTGCAGGATCATAACCAAAATCCTATTGCCTCGTACTTCTATCAGTGGTCTCCTGACGGCACTTCGCAGAATTACGTTCGCACTCATGCTATGACTGCAGCAGCAGGTAGCAAGTATATGGCAAGTTATGATTATTATGACGGCTTGGGGCGTCTCTTCCAGAAGGTACAAAAGGGAATTACTCCTGCCGGAAGTAATTTGATATCGTTACAAGAATATGATGGCGCAGGACGTCGTTCGGAGAGTTGGCTCCCAATTGTTTCCTCCTCTGTTTATATGTCTCCTTCGGCTATCAAAAGTGCGGCTCCGGGCAACTATTCAAGTGATTCCCGTCCCTACAGCAAGCCTGTTTACAGTGTTTCCCCATTAGACCGCATTCTGAAGCGATACTCTCCGGGAGCGGCATGGGCATCAAAACCTGTAACTATGGATTATCTGGCTAATTCTTCCGATGTGAATTGCATTAACTATTCGGTAAGTTCGTCTGGGGCACTTGTCAACAACGGTACTTATGCAGCCGGACAGTTGCGCGTGGTGAAACGTATTGACGAAGACCAACATGTTTCTTATACTTTCACAGACAAACAAGGCCATATATTGCTGGAACGCCAGATGCAGGGTAGCGAGCAGCATGATACTTATTATGTGTATAACGATTTGGATAACCTTTGCTTCGTATTACAACCGATGTATCAGAGTGTGTCAAACCTGGATCAATATGCTTTCCAGTACAAATATGACAACCGTAACCGTTGTAATTGGAAAAAGCTTCCAGGTGCTTCTGCCGTGAGCTATGTGTACGATGAGGCAGACAATATGATCTTTTCCCAGGATGGCAAGCAGTATGCCTCTAAGCAGTGGAGTTTCTATCTGTATGATAAGTTCCATCGTCTGGCAGTGCAGGGCGTTTGTTCCAATACGAATACGGCTGCAGTTTCGAATGTTATTGTATCATGTACACGGGTGAATAGCAACAGCGGTTTGGGTAACAGTGGATATACATCAAGCTTTGCCTTGGTGTCGCCCGAAGTCCATAGAGTAAACTATTATGACGACTATGCCTTCCGTAGTCTGACCGGTTTCGATAATGCCGGCTTTCCTGCGGCAACAATCGATGCCAAAGGATATGTCACCGGTAGTGTGATCACTGTTCTTGGCAGCAGTACAAAACTTTATTCGGCTAATTATTATGACTTTGAGGGACGCATCACAAAAACGGTTCAAGGCAATTTGCTGGAGGGTTATGATACGACGAACACTGTTTATACTTTTACCGGCAAACCGAAGACTGTGACCCATACACATAGTGCCAGCGGCAAGAGTACGCGCACGGAAGTATATACCTATACCTACGACCATGCGGACAGAATAAGTAAAGTGCAGCATAGTCTTGGTAGCACTTCAATCACTCTGTACGATGCGACTTATGACAACTTCGGTCGTTTGCTGACCAAGCAGTATCACGGAACGAGCACCAACAAACTGACGTACGCTTACAACCTGCGCAGCTGGCTGACTGGAATCAGTGGTACACGCTTCACACAGAACCTGTACTACAACACGGGTGTGGGTACTGCGAAGTACAACGGCAGCATCAGCAGCATGACCTGGAAGTCCGGGAATGAAAGCACCGTCCGCGGTTACAAGTTCACCTACGACGGACTGGACCGCATGCTGAATGCCACCTACGGCGAGACAGCAGGTATCAGCACGAACGCGAACCGTTTCAGTGAGAACGTGACGGGCTACGACAAAAACGGTAACATCAAGGGATTGCAGCGTTACGGGCAACTCTCTTCAGCCGCCTACGGCATGATAGACAACCTGACTCTCACCTTGAACGGCAATCAGTTGAACCGCGTGGATGATGCGGTAGCGGCTTCCACCTACAATGGCGGCTTCGAGTTCAAAAACGGTGCCAATGCTGCCGATGAGTACTCTTATGATGCCAACGGCAATTTAACTAAAGATTTAAACAAAGGTATTAGCGGCATTACATATAATTTCTTAAATTTGCCGAATGCAGTAACGTTCAGTGACGGAAGTACCATCACCTATACTTATGGAGCCGACGGCACAAAGCTGAGAACAGTCCATAAGATAGGCAGTACAACCACAACGACTGACTATTGCGGCAATGTGATCTATGAAAACGGAGTCCAGAAGCTGCTTCTTACCGAAGAGGGTTATATTACTTTGAGCGACAGCAAGTATCACTACTACTTGAAAGACCATCAGGGGAATAACCGGGTAGTCATCAGCCAGAGCGGCACGGTAGAAGAGACGAGCCATTACTATCCTTTCGGCGGTACATTTGCAAGTGCAGGTAATGTTCAGCCTTACAAGTACAACGGCAAGGAGTATGACTCGAAGAAAGGGCTGAACTGGTATGACTACGGGGCACGGCATTATGATGCGGCGTTGGGGAGGTTTGAGACGGTGGACCCTTCTGCTGAAAACTACTTCAAAACAAGTCTCTATGCTTATTGTGGTAACAGCCCTATCAGCAGAATAGACCCAACAGGAGCTGACTGGTATGAAGATAAACAAGGGAATTTACGTTGGCAGGAAGGCAGTGAAGCCTTAAAAGGCTATACTAATATCGGTTCATCTGCCTCTATTGCGTTAGGTAATGACAACTATCTGAACTTCTATCAGAATGGAGGTATCTTAGCCAATCGGGCTGTTAATGCTTTTGACTTGATAGCTTCCAGCGGTAAACTTCAGAATCAGTTCTTAGGTAAAACCAGTCCTTTATCTGAAGACTCTAAGTCTGCCCTTTTCAATTCTCTGAACAGTCGTTCTATAGATGCTATTGCGCGACCTATAGGCGAAGCTGCCTTTGGCTTTGGTGCCGGAGAGTTTGGCGGTATGTTGTTGGGGAAGGCAATAGGATGGGCTGTAGGAAAGGTGGCAGGAAGAGGTACTCAAAATGCAATACAATCAACTGCTCACGGAGTGCAACGGATTGCTGGAACAACGGCAACGAGAGGAGGGGTACTTTCTGTGAATGAAGTAAGAGTAACAAAGTCTGTAGGAAAGGCTTTTACTCAGGCTGATGGAGCTACAGTTTATCTTCATGAAATTACTCCCGGTAGATTTAATGCTGTTGTAGAAGGGAGGAAAGGTATAATAACAACAATGGGAAATTGGTCTCAAAAATCTATTAATAGAATAGCGAAAAATTATGGATGGAATATTAAATAAAGAAATGGTTGTTTGCTGTTTCTGCGGGAAGAGTTTACCCTTAGAAGCGGCTGTAGTTTTGAAAGTTTGGGCAAATGAGAAGAGTGAGGAGTATCAAGTATTATATTCCCATAAATCTCATTTTGTTAGAGCATTAGATAAATCAGTAATACTACATCCAGATTTATTAGAGCCTGATGCTTTAGGTTAATTCGTCGTAACGAACTACTGTCTTCCTCTGATATAGGTTGATTAAAAACCAATCTATCTAATTACTATCCTAACATCAGATATTCCATATCTTGTATGTTAGGATAGTTTTTGTTATTCTATCAGCGAGACGTAGGATACCTATTGTGTGTATGACGACCACCGTAATCTCTGCACTTGGAAGAAGCTTCCGGATGCGCAGCTCGCGGAGTATGTGTATGACAACGGTGGACGGCTGACGCAACAGGGGGAGTGCACGAACAAGACGGTTTCTTCCGATCAGGTGGTGCATGTGCAGAACTGGGCGGTACGGGTTTCCCGACGAGCCAGTTCACGAACGACACTTCGGGCTACAGTAAAGGCTCCCTGACAGGAAGCGCGGTGACTGTATCCGGCAGCAGTACTAAAATTTACAAAGGCTATTACTATGACGTCAAGGGGCGTGTAACTAAAGTCGTACAGAACAATCTTTTGGGCGGTTATGACGTGACTAATACGGTCTATACCTTTACGGGACAGCCCGCCACGGTGACGCATAGCCATACCGCAAGCGGCAAGTCCACACGTACGGAAGTCTATACCTATAGCTATGACCATGCAGACCGTGTAAGCAAGGTGGAGCATACTTTGGGAGGAACCAAAATAACTCTGGCAGACTATACGTACGATAGTTTCGGCCGTCTGAGTACCAAGTCCCTGCACGGCTCTGCGGCGAACAAGCTGACGTATGCCTATAACCTCCGCAGCTGGCTGACGGGCATCACAAGTACGCGCTTCACCCAGAACCTGTACTACAATACGGGTGTGGGTACCGCCCGCTACAACGGTAACATCAGCAGCATGACCTGGAAGTCCGGGAATGAAAGCACCGTCCGCGGCTACAAGTTCACCTACGACGGACTGGACCGGATGCTGAATGCCACCTATGGCGAAACAGCAGGTATCAGCACGAACGCGAACCGTTTCAGTGAGAACGTGACGGGCTACGACAAAAACGGTAACATCAAGGGATTGCAGCGTTACGGGCAACTCTCTTCAGCCGCCTACGGCATGATAGACAACCTGACTCTCACCTTGAACGGCAATCAGTTGAACCGCGTGGATGATGCGGTAGCGGCTTCCACCTACAATGGCGGCTTCGAGTTCAAAAACGGTGCCAATGCTGCCGATGAGTACTCTTATGATGCCAACGGCAATTTAACTAAAGATTTAAACAAAGGTATTAGCGGCATTACATATAATTTCTTAAATTTGCCGAATGCAGTAACGTTCAGTGACGGAAGTACCATCACCTATACTTATGGAGCCGACGGCACAAAGCTGAGAACAGTCCATAAGATAGGCAGTACAACCACAACGACTGACTATTGCGGCAATGTGATCTATGAAAACGGAGTCCAGAAGCTGCTTCTTACCGAAGAGGGTTATATTACTTTGAGCGACAGCAAGTATCACTACTACTTGAAAGACCATCAGGGGAATAACCGGGTAGTCATCAGCCAGAGCGGCACGGTAGAAGAGACGAGCCATTACTATCCTTTCGGCGGTACATTTGCAAGTGCAGGTAATGTTCAGCCTTACAAGTACAACGGCAAGGAGTATGACTCGAAGAAAGGGCTGAACTGGTATGACTACGGGGCACGGCATTATGATGCGGCGTTGGGGAGGTTTGAGACGGTGGACCCTTCTGCTGAAAACTACTTCAAAACAAGTCTCTATGCTTATTGTGGTAACAGCCCTATCAGCAGAATAGACCCAACAGGAGCTGACTGGTATGAAGATAAACAAGGGAATTTACGTTGGCAGGAAGGCAGTGAAGCCTTAAAAGGCTATACTAATATCGGTTCATCTGCCTCTATTGCGTTAGGTAATGACAACTATCTGAACTTCTATCAGAATGGAGGTATCTTAGCCAATCGGGCTGTTAATGCTTTTGACTTGATAGCTTCCAGCGGTAAACTTCAGAATCAGTTCTTAGGTAAAACCAGTCCTTTATCTGAAGACTCTAAGTCCGCCCTTTTCAATTCTCTGAACAGTTGTTCTATAGATGCTATTGCGCGACCTATAGGCGAGGCTGCCTTTAGTTTTGGTGCCGGGGAGTTTGGTGGTATCTTGTTGGGGAAGGCATTAGGATGGGCTGTAGGCAAGGTTGCAGGAAAGGCGGCAGCGCAGGTTGGAACTGGTGAATTTACATATACTAAAACTGCTGCGAGACATTTTTCTGATATAGTTAAAAAGGGAGTATATAAGGGAGAACCGTCACGGCCATACATGAATTCATCATTGACTATTCAAGAAATTATGCAAGCTGGGAAAGGAATTCCTGATGCTACATTTAAAGGTGGCTTGAATTGGAAAGTTCCGGGAGCCTTTAGAGGTGCTCAAGGCATATGGGAATTAGGTATAAATCCTGAGACAAAAGTTATTTATCATTTCAATTTTACGTATTAATTATGAAGTTTAGTATAGATTACAATGAATATTTAGGGCGAAAACAAGTGGTGTATCGTAAAGCTGAATATAGTTTTGATACGATACCTTATATACCTGAAATAGATTTTGATATAGCAATCAATACTATTGCTTTAACTGTTGTTGACGGTAAAGTGATTCAGTTGAATGGTTTCTGTGGCTTGTCTAAAACGATAGAAACACCTTATGATGTTCCTAAAGCTGAGAAAGGATTACTTAAAGTATTGTATCCGGAAGTGTATATTGCTAAAGCTGGCTCTCCAAAGCTTAATGATAAAAACTGGACGGTATTTATAAATCCTAAAACAAGATGGATTTGCATAGGAAATCCTCAGTGTCAGGAGGGGGCTGTTGAATTTATAGATAATTGTATCGGTGTAATAGACGGGAATCAAGAACTTGTTGCTCTTTGGCTGCATCCTTGTTTTATTTAACTTTATCGTGTTTTATCTTGATATAAATTGATTATTTCAAGCAAAAAACTTTAATAGCTATCAGGGGGATTGGGGCATACAATGGATGTGGAAAACTTGATGACACAGAAAAAAGAAATTCAATTAGATTCCAAAGGAGATTATCTCAAAGCAATTCAGTTGAATCATTCCCAAGTGCAGACAATTCGGGATAACTACATCCATAACAAATTGAATAGGCATATTCCAAACTGGAGACAAAAACTTAAAAGGAGGCAGTAACATGAAGACGCGTATATTTATTTTTATAATCATGCTTGCTATGCTGGTGGGGTGCATTGACCATTCAATCTCAAAGAATGATTTCATGATTCGAGTGGATACTGGTTATAAAGAACGTACCGGTAAAGATTATATCCAATGTTGGGTGAATGACAGCCTTGTTTTTAATG
>OJON01001866.1_pt1 | contig 10107 bp, 8 predicted proteins | sample 1598031 | NCBI WGS metagenome assembly OJON01 (sample SAMN01915216, study PRJEB22387) | human gut metagenome | isolation source: stool | host: Homo sapiens | place: USA | reverse complement strand
CTGCTGAAATAAACGCTCCATACTCGATATACTGTCCTGTATGGAATATCTGAAAATGTCCACCAATCTCTGCTCCACCGATACTGTTGATTATTGGTGTGATGAAACAGTCTGTAAAAGATGTAACCAATGACTGGAACGCTCCACCAATGATAACACCGATTGCAAGACTCATCACATTTCCCTTAAGGGCAAACTCCTTAAACTCTTCCAAAAACTTCTTCATATGTATCCTTCCAACTGAATACAGCACCGATCATAACAAACTTATATTATAATTCGGTGCCGTATCTTTTATTTATTGTTTCTCGCATGATTGATATGACATATATCTACATTTGCTGTCATCGCTCATCGCACATCATCTTTTATTACTTTCTTACGATAAGTGACTTACCTGTCATCTCCTTAGGCTGAGGAAGTCCCATAACCTCAAGAAGTGTAGGTGCGATATCTGCAAGACATCCGCCCTCACGAAGCTTGTAAGAAGGGTCAGCGTTTACAAGAATGAAAGGAACAGGATTGGTTGTATGAGCTGTATGAGGTTTTCCTGTCTCATAATCAATCATCTTCTCTGCGTTTCCGTGGTCAGCACAGATGAATAATACTCCATCCACATCCTTGATTGCCTGAACTGCATCACCTACGAGTGAATCAACTCTCTCAACAGCCTTTACAGCAGCCGGAATCACACCTGTATGTCCAACCATGTCAGGGTTAGCAAAGTTGATGATAATAACATCATACTTATCTGACTTGATAGCCTCAACAAGATCCATTCCAACCTCAGGAGCGCTCATCTCAGGCTTTAAGTCATATGTTGCAACGTCCTTAGGACTGTTTACAAGAAGACGTGCCTCATCGATATTCGGCTCCTCTACTCCACCGTTGAAGAAGAAGGTTACGTGTGCATACTTCTCTGTCTCTGCGAGACGAAGCTGTTTCTTGCCATTTGCTGCAAGATACTCACCAAATGTATTCTTGATTTCTTCCTTCTCAAAAGCGATAAGCTTGTTAGGAATTGACTCGTCATAATCCTTGAAGCATACAAATGTAGTCTTAAGGAATGGGCGCTCAAAGCCGGTAAACTTATCATCGCAAAATGCTCTTGTCATCTCACGAGCACGGTCCGGACGGAAGTTGAAGAAGATAACAGAATCATTGTCCTTTACAACAGATACCGGTGTGCCATCCTCGTTTGTGATAACTGTAGGAAGCACGAACTCATCTGTAACGTCATTTGCGTATGACTCCTCCATAGCCTTTACAGGGCATGTAGCTTTTACGCCTTCACCCTTAGTGAGTGAATCATAAGCCTTCTGCACACGATCCCAGTTGTTATCTCTGTCCATTGCATAGTAACGTCCTGAAAGAGATGCAATCTTTCCTACACCGATTTCCTTCATCTTAGCGAGAAGCTGCTCGATATAGTCCTTGCCTGATGCAGGAGGTGTATCACGACCATCAAGGAATGCGTGTACATATACTCTGTCAAAATTTTCTTTCTTGCAAAGCTCAAGAAGTCCGTAAAGATGCTCGATATGGCTGTGAACTCCACCATCTGAAAGAAGTCCCCAAAGATGCAGATCGGAGTCATTCTTCTTGCAGTTTTCGATTGCAGAAATTAATACCTTGTTCTTGAAGAAATCACCATCAGCAATTGCCTTTGTGATTCTTGTAAGATCCTGATATATGATACGGCCTGCGCCGATATTCATATGTCCTACCTCAGAGTTTCCCATCTGTCCGTCAGGAAGTCCAACTGCAAGACCTGAAGCTGCGCCCTTTACAAAAGGACACTCTGCCATCAATTTATCCATAACAGGGGTATTTGCCATAGCTATGGCATTTCCCTCTTTGTGGTCACTTAAGCCGTAACCATCAAGTACCATTAATACTACCGGTTTCTTACTCATTTATATTTCCTCTATTCTTCATATGAGGCTCGCAAAATGCTCTATTACAGTGACATATGCAAGCTCACAAAAAATTTCATTACATAATAAATGCCACTAAATGCAGCTAAGCTGGTGAATTTAGTGACATTTAGTTATTGTGATTGTCAAATCAAATATTAAATTATGATTTAATAATTACTTGTAGTTTACGATCTTTCCAAAATCAGCCTTGAGTGAAGCGCCACCAACTAATCCACCGTCGATGTCAGGCTTTGCAAAAAGCTCTGCTGCATTTCCTGCATTTACAGATCCGCCGTACTGGATACGAACTGAATCTGCTGTAGCCTGATCATAGATCTCAGCTACACACTCACGAATTGCACCGCAAACCTCCTGAGCCTGGTCAGAAGTAGCTGTCTTTCCTGTTCCGATTGCCCAGATTGGCTCGTAAGCGATAACCATGTTTGCAACATCTGATGCAGCAACACCTGCGAGATCTGACTTAATCTGAAGTCTGATCCAGTCAAGTGTAACACCGCTCTCTCTCTGCTCAAGTGTCTCACCACAGCAAAGGATTGGTGTAAGTCCAGCCTCGATAGCCTTCTTTACCTTCTTGTTGAGAAGTGCGTCATCCTCTTTGAAGTAATCTCTTCTCTCTGAATGTCCGATGATAACATACTTAACACCTGCATCAAGAAGCATCTCTGCTGAGATTTCTCCTGTGTAAGCACCCTTCTCCTCGAAGTACATATTCTCTGCTCCAACAGCAACATTTGTACCCTTTAATGCTTCTACAACAGGTACGATGTCAATTGCAGGTACACAGTAAACAACTTCAACATCATCTGAAACTACGAGTGGTTTTAACTCTTCTACTAATTTAACAGCCTGGCTTGGAGTCATGTTCATCTTCCAGTTGCCGGCTACAATTTTCTTTCTTGCCATTTTATATCTCCTTGTATTTGTATACAAATATTTTTTGCCTGCGGCTCGATTTCATTAAGTTGCTTTCGGCTTATTTATCATCAGCACAAGCTACACCAGGAAGCTCCTTGCCCTCAAGGAACTCAAGGGAAGCACCGCCACCTGTTGAGATGTGGCTCATCTTGTCGCCAAGTCCCATCTGGTTAACTGCTGCAGCTGAATCTCCACCACCAATGATTGTGATAGCATCTGATTTAGCAAGTGCCTCTGCTACTGCAAGTGTACCTGCTGCAAGTGTTGGGTTCTCAAATACACCCATTGGTCCGTTCCATACAACAGTCTTAGCTGATGCAACAGCGTCAGCGAAAAGCTCACGTGTCTTAGGTCCAATATCACAGCCCTCACGGTCTGCAGGCATCTTGTCATAATCATATGTCTCTGTCTCTACAGGAGCATCGATTGGATTTGGGAAATCCTTGATTGTAACTGCATCAACAGGAAGAAGAATCTTCTTTCCAAGTTTCTCTGCTTTTGCAAGCATCTCTTTACAGTAATCAATCTTTGTCTCATCAAGCATTGAGATACCAATCTCATAGCCCTGTGCTTTAAGGAATGTGTATGCCATTCCACCACCGATGATAAGTGTATCAGCCTTCTCGAGGAGGTTGTCGATAACATTGAGCTTGTCAGCTACTTTAGCACCACCAAGAATAGCTACGAAAGGACGTACAGGATTCTCTACTGCCTTGCCAAGGAAGTCAATTTCCTTCTGCATAAGGTATCCAACAACATTCTCTCCACCCTTAGCTGTGATGAACTTTGTAACACCTGCTACAGAAGCATGTGCTCTATGAGCAGAACCGAAAGCGTCACATACATATACATCAGCAAGGTCAGCAAGCTCTTTTGCGAATGCATCTCCGGCTTCCTGTGGCTTTGTCTCCTCTTTGCCTCTGAAACGTGTATTCTGAAGAAGAACTACATCTCCCTCTTTCATCTCTGAAACAGCCTTTGTTGCAGCCTCACCTGTTACGTTGTAGTCAGCTACAAATGTAACCTTCTGTCCAAGCTTAGCCTCAAGAGCTGCAGCTACAGGAGCAAGTGACTCACCCTCGTTTGGTCCGTTTTTAACTTTTCCAAGGTGTGAGCAAAGGATAACCTTTCCACCGTCCTTGATTAATTTCTGGATTGTTGGAAGAGCTCCGTTGATACGGTTCTCATCTGTGATTTTTCCGTCCTTAAGTGGCACGTTGAAGTCACATCTAACGAGAACTCTCTTGCCTTTTACGTTGATATCATCAATTGATTTCTTGTTTAATGACATAATATGTCCTCCCTTATTTCAAGGCATAAGCCATGTGGCCACGCCATATTGTACATATTAAAAAATATAATTAATTCTACAATTCACAGATATTCAAAAGAAATAGCCATGCTTTAAAAAAGAGGCGCGGTTCAATTAAGACCGCGCCCCTTGAGTAGTCTTGAGATATACTGTTCTTGTGGGTACAAGAATTAAGCTAACTCTGAGAAGTACTTGATTGTACGAACCATCTGAGATGTGTAGCTGTTCTCGTTATCATACCAAGAAACAACCTGTACCTCGTACAGATCGTCAGAAACCTGGTTAACCATTGTCTGTGTTGCATCGAATAATGAACCAAATCTCATTCCAACGATATCTGAAGATACGATCTCATCCTCGTTGTATCCGAATGACTCGTTAGCTGCTGCCTTCATAGCTGCGTTGATATCCTCTTTTGTAACGCCTGCTTTCTTAACAACTGCTGTAAGGATTGTTGTAGATCCTGTTGGTGTAGGAACACGCTGTGCAGATCCGATTAACTTTCCGTTTAACTCTGGGATAACAAGGCCGATTGCCTTAGCTGCTCCTGTTGAGTTAGGAACGATATTAACTGCTGCTGCACGTGAACGACGAAGGTCTCCCTTTCTCTGTGGTCCGTCAAGAGTCATCTGATCTCCTGTGTAAGCATGGATTGTTACCATGATACCAGACTGGATTGGAGCGTACTTGTTAAGTGCATCTGCCATTGGAGCTAAGCAGTTTGTTGTACAAGAAGCTGCTGAGATGATTGTATCAGAAGCCTTAAGTGTCTCATGGTTTGTATTGTAAACGATTGTAGGAAGGTCATTTCCTGCTGGTGCAGAGATAACTACCTTACGAGCTCCAGCATTGATATGAGCCTGAGCCTTCTCTTTTGATGTATAGAATCCAGAGCACTCAAGTACAACGTCAACCTTTAACTCTCCCCATGGGCAATTGTTTGCATCTGGGAATGCGTAAATTTTGATTTCCTTACCACAAACTGTGATAGAATCATCGCTTGCAGAAACCTCATCTGCATGCTCGTATTTACCCTGTGATGAATCATACTTTAATAAGTGTGCTAACATTTTTGGGCTTGTTAAGTCGTTGATAGCTACTACCTCGTATCCCTCAGCTCCAAACATCTGTCTGAAAGCAAGACGTCCGATACGACCAAATCCGTTGATTGCTACTCTTACTGCCATTTTAATTCCTCCTAGAATTGTAAAAAGTATTTTTAGGGACATGCCCTAAGATGCTTTTATTATAGCGAATAATTCTCAAAGGTTCAAGTACTTTATTTGCGTTTGTTAAAATTTTCACTAAATATTTTCATTTACACACATTTTTTATCATTCTTCACAATTTTTCTTTATAGATATTGCACTTTATTATAATCTCGGCTACACTTAATTAATTGCTGTAGTTCGCACTTTCCGGCAGCCAGCAGCAGACAATTATAAATCATGTAACTTATAAAGTTTTTTAACAACAATACATCGGTTTTACGGAGGTATTTATATGTGGGATCAGCACATGCACTGCATGTTTTCGGGTGACAGCGATGCCGACCCGGTATTGATGATAAACTCAGCAATCAACAAAGGGCTGGACGGCATCTGCTTTACAGACCATCTGGACTATGACTATAAAGAGGAGCCCGGGCTTTTCGACCTTGATATAGCAGCATATGAAAAGCGCATCAAAAGACTTGCAATTGTTCTTAAAGAAAAGGGCTGCCCGATAAATATCCACTGGGGCATTGAAATCGGTTTACAGCCTCATATTACAGACAAAAATAATGAGGTCGCCAAAAAATATCCGTTTGACCTCGTGATCGGCTCAAGCCATGTAGTAAACGGCATTGACCCATACTATCCTGCATTTTACAAAGGCAAGACAGAGCACGAAGCCTACACCGAATACTTTGAATCCATACTTGACAATCTGCACAGCGGAGCGGATTTTGATGTGTACGGTCACATCGACTACGTGGTCAGATACGGTCCTGACAAAAATAAATACTATTCATATGAACGGTATGCCGACATAATTGATGCTATATTAAAGGAAATTATCTCCCAGGGAAAAGGCATCGAGTTCAATACCGCCGGCTTTAAATACGGGCTTGGCCACCCAAATCCGACCGAAGATGTGCTAAAGCGCTATCATGAGCTTGGTGGAGAAATAATCACAGTCGGAGCAGATGCCCACAAGCCGGAGCATGTGGCATATGATTTTGACAAGGTTTCAAATATCCTCAAGGATGCCGGGTTTATGTACTATACAGTATTTGAAAACCGCGTTCCTGCTTTTATCAAATTATAGCCCAGCCTTAAAGGCTTACGTTGTCATTCTATCTAACTATTAAACCTCACATGCATTCGCAAATGTCAAAAATAGGAGCCACCTGATCTACATTTTACATCAAGTGGCTCCTAAAGCATTGGTTCCGTAAGCTTCACTGTATAACCTCCAAGCTCCGCTTTCGCTATATGAATTTATTTTGGCATTTCCATATTGCTTTGCTATAAATCTGATTCTGTTTATGACAGGATTCTTATTCTTTTAGCTTAGCTATGGACCTCTACCCTTCTTCATAAAATCACTCCTTTTGGTTACATTATCTATGTAAACTCTTATGAGAGATTCTATCTTTCACTTTTAATCTACAAGAACTTTTTCAACGATATTATTTATTTGCTAATATATCTGTGCGATTACTGCTCTTCGGCTCGCCCTACAGATTTAAATATTCCGTTCAATCATCCTTATAGTACTTTGACTTAAATTATGTAATCCCCATTGGACTGTACCTCCTGTGTTTTATTTTGTTCCTTTCGTATCTCTTTTTGTTGATTTAAGATTACACCAATTTCACCTATTTGTCAATATATTTTTTGTTAATTTTCATTTTTATTTTAAATTGTCTGATATTTTATATATTTTTTGTTCATTTTGAAACTTGTAAAGGTTATTTATCAGGTAATAAATTATTCAAAAATTTTTACTTGATATTTTCAGCTATTTATGTTATCATTAGTAGTACAAAACATATATAAATGCGAAGTGACTAACGAGTATGGCTATGTTTTAATTAATTATACTGGAAGAAGGATTATATATGGAAGAAACATTTATGACAAACGTAATTAATAAATACACAAAGGACAATTTCTTGAAGACAAAAGACTCTGTGACTGAATTCCTAGGCTGGGTGGAAAAAAATTATAAAAGAAAAGAGGTAAAGATTATTGTTGACGAAATTCTAAAAAATGAATTAATAAATTTAGAACGATTTGGAACAATCATATTTCAATTTTGTTCTTGGAAACGGTTGAATGATGAATTGGTTTTCATTTTGAAAAGGAAAGAATTTGATCCTTCGAGAGACAATAATCTGGCTATAAGGGTGGCATCAAGGTATGGCCGGAGTAAGATTGTTTACATGCTTTTAAAAGATAATAGGGTAGATCCTACAGTTAATAATTGTTTTGCACTTTATTCGGCTACATATTTTAGACATTTAAGAGTTGTACAGCTTTTATTAAAAGATGGAAGATCTGATCCAACAATAGGTTCAAATGCACCTTTAAGGATTGCTATAAAAGGTAATCAGCCTAAAATAGTTAATTTATTTTTAAGCGATAGGAGGGTAAAGAGCACTGTTAGTTATGGTGAGTTAGAAGAATGGATAAAAGAAGCAGAAATTCCATTTGATATTAAATTAAAAAGATGTATTGTTAAATAATATAAAAAATAGTGAATTGGAAAGTGATATTTCCTTTTCACTATTTTTTTAAATTTCATCTTGACTATCTTTTTCAATTAATTCATAATGCAACTTTTTCATAAAATCTTCAGCAACTTTTTTATCCACAATTAGGTTTAAAGAAAGTTCACTAAATGTTATCATATAAATTATAATATTTTCTCTTGAGGCAAGGTCAAATATTTTATGTACAGTATTTTTATTTGTCATGACCATATCACCAATAATTGATATTTTTGATATGTCATCTTTTTTAGTAATAAATTTTACTTTATAATTTTCAAAATTTTCTTCTTCACTTGAAATAGAAATTCTACTTTTTTTTGATGTATTTGATACAATTGTTCCTTTAGAATTATTACCTGAATTTTTAACATATATAGGCATGGAATTTTTCTTCCCCATATGAACAGAACGATTGTGTAATACTTTTGCCCCCGCTGAGGCTGCTTCTAGCATCTCATTATACGATATTTTTTTAAGTAATTTTGCTCTTGTAATTATTTTAGGGTCAGCCGAAAAAACACCATCTATATCACTATATATTTCACATTTTTTTGCATTTAAAGCAGAAGCAATAGCTACAGCACTAAGGTCACTTCCTCCACGACCTAGAGTTGTTATATTTCCAAATCTGTCCGCGGCTTGAAATCCTGCAATTATAACAATATTATCTTCATTTAAATAATTTAATATATTGTTTGTATATACTGATTTAATAGTAGCATTTCCATATGTTGAATCTGATATAATGCCTGCTTGTTGACCAGTAAGTCCGAATACATTTATGTCCTTTTTCATTTAACATCATTGAAAGTAGAGCAACAGTTTGTAATTCACCTGTTGAAAGAAGTAGGTCAAGATCTCTTTTATTTTGGACCTTTGAGTAGCTCTTTGCTTTTTCAATTAATTTATCTGTGGTTTTACCCATTGCAGAAACAACCACTACCATTTTGTTATTTTTTTCTTTATATGAAATTATTCTATTACATATTTTTTCTAATTTTTCTTTGTTTTCAACAGAGGTTCCACCATATTTTTGAACAATAATATTCATAGATTTTCACCATCCTATGATAGTTTATGTTTTGACCTCAAATTTTGTGAAATTATATATATATATTGATTAAATAATATAGTTAGTATATAATTAGATAATAAGTAAGGAGAGATTTTATATATGAAAGAAAAAATTAAAAAGTGTAGTTTAGCTTTTATATTTGTTTTTTGTTTTGGCATTTGTTTTCATTTTTGTGAAGTTTTTGGTGCACAAAGCAAAAGTTCATCTGAACTAACTACGAAAGCAAAAGAAATGCTTGGTCAAGACAATGAGAATATAGATATTACAAAAATAATAACTGAATATGAAGAATTGACACAAAAATATTCAAATGATGAAATTGCTGATATGATAGAGGAAAACAAAGATGCTTTAGAAGAAAGAGGAATAAGTAGTAAAACTATATCTGCTGGGACAGAAGTGTTAAGAAATATGGAACCAGAAAAAGTAACTAAGATTTTAAAGGAAGACATAAAAATTGAAGATGTAAAGGAAAAATTAGATGAAGGATATACATCAAGTGAGGTTCTTTCAAGTGTTATTAAAAATCTAAGTACTGAGGAAAAAATATCAATTGGCATTAAACTTTTATTTGCTAACAAAAATTTTAGGACTGCAATTGTTATATTAGGAGTTTTATTAATATATTCTATAATTTTAAGATGGATTATATTTACAAAAGCAGGAAAATATGGATTTACTGCAATTATTCCAATATATAGAGATATAGTATATTTTAAAATATGTAGTATAAGTCCGTGGGTTATCCTTTTTGCTTTGCTACCAATAATAGGTTGGATAATACTTGCTGTAATAAAAATCGTATCAAGATTTGAACTATCTAAAAACTTTGGAAAGAAAACTGCATTTGGATTTGGACTTTGGCTACTTCCAGTTATATTTGAATCAATCCTTGCATTTTCAAAAACTATAAAATATAGTGAAGAATAATATTTAATATATATTATAGATTATGGATATATTAATTTTTGTGGGTAAAAAATTGTGATAGAAATTATAAAGTTATATTAAATAAAATAATAAAAATAACTTGATGTGACGAAATCAAGTTATTTTTTCTTTTTAAACAATAATGTTGAAAAAAAAACAAAATATGATATAATTT
>OJON01001849.1_pt1 | contig 10179 bp, 5 predicted proteins | sample 1598031 | NCBI WGS metagenome assembly OJON01 (sample SAMN01915216, study PRJEB22387) | human gut metagenome | isolation source: stool | host: Homo sapiens | place: USA | reverse complement strand
CCACCTCCTGCATCCCCCTGTCCATCGGCATTTACCCCGCTGTGGAAGCAACTCCAAAAGGTGGAAGCAAAATTTGCTTCCACCTACTCAAAATGCCATAGTTTTACCATAACTAACTCACTCTTATTTTAATACATCGAACAAAGCTTATAAAACGCTTACACCAGTTTCCCCATACCTCTACACCCATCCTACCCATAAAATCTGTAATACCCATACCCCCCCTTATCTTCATCCCAAATCCACAACAGCCTCCTCCTCTCCTCAGCATAAAAAATGCCCCCGTTCATTTCATTCTCCCTCCACTTTCCACTATCTTTGTCCCCACGATGAAAAAGTTTGCCGACGTCATATTGCCTTTGCCTTTGCACAGCTGCTTCACCTATTCCCTGCCCGACGAGTGGGCGGATGAAGTGCAGATTGGTTGCCGGGTGGTAGTACCATTCGGACGGAAGAAATACTATACAGCCATCGTGCGCAACGTGCACTATTGTGCCCCCACCGAATACGAAGTAAAGGAAGTGTCCGCTTTGCTGGATGCCCGCCCGATACTGCTTCCGCGGCAGTTCAAGTTCTGGGAATGGCTCTCCGATTACTATCTCTGCACGCAAGGAGACGTCTACAAAGCTGCCTTACCCTCTGGCTTGAAGCTGGAAAGCGAAACAATCGTAGAGTACAACCCCGATTTCGAATCCGATGTCTGCCTGCCGGAGAAGGAACAGAAGATACTGGATATGCTCTCTGCCGACCCGGAGCAATGCGTGACGAAACTGGAGAAGGAGACCGGCATCAAGAACATACTTTCTGTCATCAAGTCACTGCTCGACAAAGAGGCCATCTTCGTAAAGGAAGAATTGCGCCGCACCTACAAGCCTAAGACCGAAACCCGTGTACGCCTCACCGCCGCCGCCCGCAACGAACACCGCCTGCACATCTTCTTCGACGAGTTGCAGCGCCGTGCCCCCAAGCAACTGGACCTGCTGATGAAATATCTGGAACTCTCCGGCTACCTCAGCGGACGAGATATAAAAGAAGTCTCCAAAGCCGAACTGCTGCAACGCACCTATGCCACCCCTGCCGTATTCAACGGTCTTGTGGACCGTGGTGTATTCGAAGTCTACCAGCAGGAAATAGGTCGCATAGACAAAGCACTCCTCAAAGAAGTCATCCCCGTCAACCCGCTGAACGAGCACCAGCAACGCGCTTATCACTCCATCTTAGAGAATTTCCAAAGCAAGAATGTCTGCCTGCTGCATGGCATCACGGCAAGCGGCAAGACAGAAGTCTACATTCACTTGATAGAGGAAACCATCCGGCAAGGAAAGCAAGTGCTCTATCTCCTGCCCGAAATAGCCCTCACTGCACAAATCACAGAGCGCCTGCAACGCGTATTCGGCTCCCGACTGGGCATCTATCACTCCAAGTTCCCCGATGCCGAACGGGTGGAAATCTGGCAGAAGCAGCTGTCGGAAGCAGACTATGACATTATTCTCGGCGTCCGCTCCTCCGTTTTCCTTCCTTTCCGCAACCTCGGTCTTGTGATTGTGGACGAGGAGCACGAAAACACTTACAAGCAGCAAGACCCCGCCCCCCGCTATCATGCCCGCAATGCAGCCATTGTACTCGCCTCCATGTACGGCGCCAAAACTCTGTTGGGTACGGCAACCCCTTCTGTAGAGACTTGGCACAATGCCACATCCGGCAAGTATGGCCTTGTGGAACTGAAAGAACGCTATAAAGAGATACAACTGCCGGAGATTATCCCCGTAGACATCAAGGAGCTGCACCGCAAGAAGAAGATGAACGGTCCGTTCTCCCCACTGCTCCTACAATATATCCGCGAGGCACTGGAACAAAAAGAACAAGTCATCCTCTTCCAGAACCGCCGCGGCTTCGCCCCCATGATAGAGTGCAACACCTGCGGCTGGGTACCCAAGTGCAAGAACTGCGACGTCAGCCTCACCTACCATAAGGGGCTGAACCAACTGACCTGCCACTACTGTGGCTACACCTACCAACTGCCCCGCATCTGCCCCGCCTGCGAGGGCACTGACCTGCGCAACCGCGGCTTCGGCACGGAAAAAATAGAAGATGACATCAAAGCCCTCTTCCCCGACGCCCGCGTAGCCCGTATGGACTTGGACACCACCCGCACCCGTACCGCCTACGAGCGCATCATCTCCGATTTCCAGCAAGGCAAGACGGACATCCTGATAGGCACGCAAATGGTGTCCAAGGGTCTGGACTTCGACCACGTCAGCATTGTGGGCATACTCAATGCCGACACCATGCTGAACTATCCCGACTTCCGCGCCTACGAGCGCGCCTTCCAGCTGATGGCGCAGGTTGCCGGACGCGCCGGACGGAAGAACAAGCGCGGCAGGGTGGTGCTACAAACCAAAAGCATCGACCATCCCATCATCCCGCAAGTCATTGCCAACGACTACGAAGCCATGGTAGGCGGGCAGCTTGCCGAACGCCAGATGTTCCACTACCCGCCCTACTACCGCCTGGTGTATGTCTACCTGAAGAACCGGAACGAGACCCTGCTCGACCTCATGGCACAGACTATGGCCGCCAAGCTCCGCACCGTCTTTGGCAACCGGGTACTGGGACCGGACAAGCCGCCCGTAGCACGCGTACAGACCCTGTTCATCCGAAAGATTGTCTTGAAGATAGAAACCAATGCCCCAATGGCACGTGCTCGCGAGCTGCTCGTCCAGGTGCAAAAGGAGATGGTGGCGGAAGACCGCTTCAAGTCGTTGATAGTGTATTATGATGTAGACCCGATGTAAATAACTCGTAACTAAAGAAATATGAAGAAGATACTTTTCGTTTGCCTCGGCAACATTTGCCGTTCCTCCTCGGCAGAGGGAGTCATGAAACATCTGGTAGAAGAAGCCGGACGTGCGGATGAGTTTTTAATCGATTCTGCAGGCATTCTGTCCTATCACCAGGGCGAACTGCCGGACAGCCGGATGCGTGCCCATGCCGCCCGCCGTGGATACAATCTGACGCATCTTTCGCGACCCGTACGTACCGAGGATTTTTACAACTTCGACCTGATTATCGGTATGGACGACCGCAACATCGACGACCTGAAAGATCGTGCCCCTTCAACCGCCGAATGGAGCAAGATACACCGCATGACGGAATACTGTACAAAGTTTACCCATGCCGACCATGTACCGGACCCCTACTACGGCGGTTCCGAAGGTTTTGAGTATGTGCTGGACATTCTGGAAGATGCTTGTGCGGGGTTACTGCAGAGCATTTAATCCAGCGGCATTACATGATACAGTGTCCCCTGCCTTGACTTCTTGTTCGGTATTTCAAGCTTCTTGAGCGTCCGCCCGAATACGGCAACCTTGTTGATTGCCAGACGGTCACGCGTCTTTGTCTGTAAAGCGGAAAGAATCTGCATGGGCATCATCCATTGCCCCTCTTCATCCTCTTCTGCCGCACGGAAATGGCTGTGAAAGAGTTGTTCCAGTGGGGTGAGCTGTTCAAATTCCCGGTTCGTCCGCTTCAAGATGGCTTCATCGGCATCATCCAGCCAGTAGCGCTCACCTTTGGCTACGGCATTCAGAGCTTGTGCATAGAGCTGGCGGTAGTTGATGGTGACATTTGTATCGATGGGGCCGGTGACCTCAATGCAGATGAAACGGCGGCTGCCACTGGGGTCGGACAACAAGTCCTTCTGGTTGCTGGTGCCGATGAAGGAGGCATACCGCCGCATCTCACGGATGGTGCTGCCGTAGGGTTTGCGCAGGTTGGCAACCGGTTTCTGCAGCAGATGCTTCAAGAAACCCTGCTGGTTGATGCTGATTTGGTCGAACTCGTCGATGTTGACGAGCAGAAAGCGTCCCAGGCTGCGCTCCGCTTCCTGCCTGCTCTTGAAGTCGATGCTGTCCGTATAGCCGAAACGCAGCTCCGGTGGCAGCAAAATGCGGCAAAAGGTGGATTTCCGGAACCCTTGAGAACCGACAAGCAGAGGAGAAGTATTGTTTCCGTGTTGCCGGTCCATTCCACGCCAGTGTGCCACCATGCCCAGGAACCAGCGGTAGAACAGCTCCTGCCAATGAGGATTGTGGCACGGAACGAGGTCGGCCAACGCCCGGATGCGGTCTTTCCCGTCCCAGCGGCCGGTATCGTAAAGGTATTCTTCGACGGGATTATAGAGTGGCACATGGTCTGAAGTAAGGAAACGATTGATGTCGCGGTCCCATACGCGGATACCCTCCTTCAGGGCATTCATGGAGACCGTACTGCGGGCACGCTGGTCAGCAGGCTTGAAATAGAAATGGACGGAGTCGCGCTGACGGTATTCCAAATCATCCAGAACGGTGTTGTAGCGAAACTCATACCGGCGGCCCATAAACTCTTCCAGCCGGAAAACGCTCTCCTGCTCTTGCGTCAGACTGCTCTTTTTCCCGAAGCCTTTAAGCTCTTGATATAGGTTATGAATCGTTTGACGGACAATGAATTCATCCGCTTCCCGGTAATAGTGCATCAATGTCTGGCGGACTACTTCCTCTTCGGGGATGCCTGCCTTGAAACAATGTTCGGCCAGAGGCACCAGCAGTATCCGTAAATCCCCCTCCCGTTTCCAGCCGTCCAATTCGCGGAATGCACGGTCAAGGGCTGATTCGAAGAGTATGGCGAAGGTGTCCGAGGCTTTACTGTCCGGATGCAGCCGCAACAGCGGATTCTTTTCTGTGAGTTTTCGTTGCCGGAAGTTCTCTTCCTCGGGCATGCCGAGGGGCTGTTCCAGGCAGAAAGGCACAGCGGCAGGATTGTAGTATGGATATCCGTCCAGAGTCATGCGGCAACTCTGGGTAAGGGAAGGTTCTTTCAATGTAATGGCAAACGGCAGTAAGGGCTGGTAGCACTTCACCGCCATACGGTAGGCGTGGGCATGAAACAAGGTGGCATCGCTCTCCCGCTTCGGCGTCGTGCCGTCGGGCAGGGCAAACAATACCCATATTTTGGCACTCCGTCCGCTGGAACCGCAGAAAGCGGCAAAGGTCTGTGGTAGCAGGGCGGCTTGTTGTTTTACATATTCCGCTTCGGCAATGCCCGACAGACGGTTTACTTCCAGTTGTACGAGTCCGTTATAGTTCTTCATCCGCCGTTCTCCCTCTTGTGTACGGCTATATTCCACGGCAGGGTAGATGCGTGGCAGTTTGTCTATATGTTCGTATTGGGCGCAAGTACCCTCCAGCTGAGGAAGGATGGCCCGGAGGGTCGATACATGTCCGGCTTTGGTTTCGGTTTTCAGTTTTTTAATCAGTGCATCCGCTTCCAGGGTGCTGAGGGCTTCCTTTCCGCTCTCTTTTTCTGCTCTAATCAAGGTAATTTTCATTCTGTTTGTCAGCTTGTTTGGGTAAATATAATTCTCGTAAAGATACTACATTGAAGAGCTGAAAGCAAGCATTCTGCGGAATAATTATTAAATGGATACAAGTCTCCACGACTCATGCAGAGAAGTGTTAAAAGCAAGTGAGTTTCTTTGTCAAAACACTGGCATTCCTTTGCTTTTCTCCCTTTGTTTGTCTACTTTTGTATAGGGAATAGATGACGCCTAACGACCATGAACAACTCTGCTTACGGCCATGAAGCAATCGCTTGACGACCGTAAGCAGAGTTGTTCATGGTCGTTAGGCGTCTCTCTTTCCATAGCTTTTACGGATGAAGTACGCACCCCGCACCTATTCCGCATAGGGCGCAAACTTATTATATAACAACTTAAAAGACATTGAACTATGGCAATTTTATTTGATTGGTATGAACTTCCGGAACCAAAAGACAAACAGCGGGAAGAAAAGATACTTCATCCACGCATCCGCTTGAACGGCTCTACCACTACCGACGAACTGCGTCGCAGAATTCAGGAACGCAGCTCGTTGACGGAGACTGATGTCTCGGCGGTACTGGATGCCTTGTCGCACGTCATGGGGGAAGACCTTGCCGAGGGGCGGCAGGTGCATCTGGACGGTATCGGCTATTTTCATCCCGTACTAACGAGCACGGAGCCGGTGACCGCTGCGACCAAACGAAAAACCACCAAGATTAAGCTGAAGGGCATCAAGTTTCGTGCCGACCAGGTGCTGAAGAATGAGATAGGTGCCATCAAAGTTAAACCGCTGGGGCTGAATGAGCATTCCCAAAAGCTGAGTGACAAGGAGATTGACAGGCGACTGACGGGCTACTTCTCTACGCATCAGTTCCTTACGCGCGAGAGTTTTCAGGTTCTCTGCGGGATGATGCGTTCCACTGCGCAGCTTCATATTCGCCTGCTCCGCAGCGAGGGTAAGCTCGAAAATGTGGGAAAACTGAACCAACCGATTTATGTGCCTTGTACGGGGTATTACGGTAGAGACGAGTAGGTTACGGTAAAACTATAGCGTTTTGAGTAGGTGGAAGCAAAATTTGCTTCCACCTTTTTTTGTTGCTTCCACAGCAGTTCAAATGCCGATGGATAGGGGGATGCAGGAGGTGGGTGGAAGTGTGGAAGCAAAGTGGGGAGAAAAAAATCTAGAGAGTGATGAGAGGCGCGGAAATCATTCTAGATACTTCACCTCTTCACCTAAGGCATCATGGTTCATTTCGCGTATACTGCGATAAAGCTTACCATTTTTCAAATAATAATAATTCTGATAACCAGCAAACTCTATGTTGGCATAGGTTTCATTGTTACGATCTTTGCTTATTTTCCAAGAACTTTCGTAAATCATAGAATCTTTGAAAGTTATGATTGATGTAGAATCTGGACGAAGCTCAAACTTTATGCCGTTGGCAGTAGTGAATATACCGACAAAATCATGTTCTTTTTCGTTGTTGTCACATCCGGTTAGTAGCAGTATCCCCAACAATATTCCTATAATGACTGTTTGTTTCATATTTTTAGTTGTTATATTATAAAAAAGAGTGCTTCAATCGGATGAAGCACTCTCTCTTGTCAGTTTACTTTCTTGGCATCTCTTTTCAGAGTTGTCTCTTATCTTCCTGCGGGAGTACCAGCATTTTCATTTACGTGGATTTTGAATTCCTGAGTGAAAGTCTTCCACTTATAACCGAACTTGATAGGAACATAGATTTCATAATCCCAGTTTACAGGAGTACCACTGTGGTTGTAGTAAGTCAGTGTTTCCTTACCAGTTGCATCTACGTTGTAAACTACAGTTGTGTTGGCAGGAAGTTTACCTTCCTTGTAACCAGCAACAGGCTGCAAATTGCCGTCTACCAGTTTCAGGTTAGTCTTAACTTGATCGGTCATCCAGTTGCTCGGAGTACATTCGTAGAATTTGAACAGTTCTTTTTGCAGAGCTGTTGCATTGGGAGCTTCAGAAGCAGTGTAGAAATTACCGTTTTCGTCTGCATTCCAGCAAGTGTAAGTATAAGCACCTGTTACATCTACAGAGCTACCGTTAACAACAGCATCAGTTACTTCTCCTTCTTCCTTATTCACTGTGATAGTCATCGGTTCAATGATGTTGGCATCATAAGCCTTGATAACTTCAGTATGAGCAGCCGGATGTCCCGGAGTTGCATCACCATAGCAAAGGTCTGCAACCAACTTGATAGGAACAATCTGGCCTACCAAAGCTTTGGCAGCTTCTGTCGGTTTGGTGTCTTTTCCGAAATTGGATGCTGCATCCGGATCAGCTTCTTGCAATTTGATGTTATAAGTCTTGTGACCTTTCAGAGGATTATTTACGACAGTACAGAGGTTGTCCTTATAATTGTCAATTGTTGCAGCCAATTCACCTGCAATGTACAATTTTGTGTTGTCAGTACTCAATGTAACAGCACCATCCTTGAATGTCTTGCTGGCAACATCAAAGTACTTATAAGTTTTACCAGCCAACTTTTCAGCATCGAATTCAAAACGTACACCTTCCAATTCAAATGTAGGAGAATAAGGATTCTTCACATTCGCAACGTTCTTATCCTGGAAGTACAGGTATTCCCATGCACCAGTAGCAGGTTTTACGCCGTCTTTGTTCAAGAAACCGTTCACTAAGTCAGTGTAGATATTTACGGTCAGATTATTGTTAGTCTTATCGCCAGTCAATACGTGTCCAGTGGTTTCATTCCATGCAGGATTCCATTCCACAGCACCATAAACTACCGGGTTCACATTGAATACAGTGTTATTGGTGTTTTTCTTCCAATAACGATTGTCATATCCATATCCACCGAATGTAGGTTTGTAGATAGTACGTGTCAATGTAATTTTCAAAGTAGGATATGCCTTTGTCGGATCTTTCCAGAAGAATGTCTTAGTGAATACCATATCTTCGTGATTTTTCCATACCGGATATTTCTTCACGATGTCAGCGTGAGTCAAAGTCCACTTAATGTTATAAGATTCAACTCCGTCTTCTGTATTCTTAATAAGTTCAACCTTACCATAATCTACTCCATCTTGTGCGTCGAAACCGGCATCAGTGTAAACGGCGTGGAATTCCTGCTTGGTCATACCACCCTCTTTTGCACCGTTGTAGATAACTTCGTTCATGGCTACAGTGCCAATCTTGTCTGCGAAATCACCACATTTGAACATGGTGTCATCGTATGTGAAGCCAATCTCACGCATACCTTCTTCTTTCACCCATTTCACCTTGATGTAACGCATAGCTACCAAAGCATTGTTTACAGTATCCACCAACTCTACACGTACCAACGGTTCGCGGCCTACTGCAGTGGCAGATACACCGTCAAGGCTATAGACTTTTGAAGTCATGTGACCATTCATAGGAGAATCGATTTCTGCGAATTTTTGCTGGTCGGTCTTGTTACTATTACCCTCAGGGCCACCCAAAGTAAAATATTCTCCAGTAGCTTTGTAGAAACGGAATGTTAGACCATAGTCTTTGTATTTCTCCAATTCAGCATGTTTTTTGTGATCTGTAGCATCAATCTCTGTTGTGCAAACCTCCACTAATTTTTTCAAGTCGAGTACCTTGTTATACTGTGCATAAACGTCAATCATGTCGTTAGCCTGTGACTCATATGCACAAATAGAGTCGTGATAGTGCACATAGAATCTACCTTCACCATCAGTCTGAACTTCGTCAGCAAAATCACCACCCATATTTCCGTTGTACATCGTACGTGCATTAGCAATGTAGGGAGCCACCTTTGTTTCGTGCAGACGAACATATTCAGAGTTCACATAAACCTGAGTACCATTTTCCTTAAGAGCTTTAGCTTCATCAGCAGTCAGGTTTTCTTTAGCAATAGGAGCCTTTAGAGAAGCCATGTAGAAAGTTTCTTTTCCACTTGCATGACCGCCTGCTTCATTGATGGATTCGGCAACAGTCTTCTTGAATTGTACTGTCAATACATTGTCTTTTATCTTATAGTCAGTAGGCTGGATAGGAGAATTCTCGGAAATCGTTGCGCCAGCTTTGGTGAGGATGTTTTCAGATTTGATGCAATCGAAAGAAGGCATATAAATATCCTCTGTACGTACACCCATATTGGGGCTAACGTGGAAGTAAGCCTCATTTTTGTCTGTAGACACTGTGTACGGCTTGGCACCAGCTTTATTAACGTGGTCAAGTACAGGAGTTTTGGAATGTGCTGTAAACGTACCTTCAGAATCTTTGTCAGTTTGAGGACCGTCTGCATGTTTTGCCATTGCCTTGTACTCTTGTGGAGTATACTGTAGAGTAGTCAATGTAATAGCTGCAATACCATTGATATGACTTGTAGGAATTACAGCCAGACTAGTCAAACGATGTCCGATAATAGACATAACTTGAGCGCTCAATGCATCAACCTCAGCAGCCAAGTCTTTTAGTTTTTCGTCTGTAACAAAGCCGCCTTCCAATTCTTCTTTCAAGTCGTTGATTTTAGTCTCAACTGCCTCCAAAGAAGCCAACTTCTCAATTTGCTTTTCCAGTTCTTTCTTCAAAGCAGTCAAATCTGCCTCGGATACTCCGCCTTCTGTCGAATTAGCCTTGTCCAAAGCTTCCTGAGCTTTGTTCTTGGCCTCGTTTGCGGCACTTTTGGCTTCATCTACAGCCGTCTGCAACGTAGTAACTTTTGCATTCAGGTCATCAAGTGAAGCTTTCTTGTCCAGTTGTTCCTGCAAGTCCTTGATGTCATCATCATAATCCTTACAAGACGTGAACGTACCTGCAGTACCCAACATCAAGGCACTGAACA
>OJON01001842.1_pt1 | contig 10217 bp, 14 predicted proteins | sample 1598031 | NCBI WGS metagenome assembly OJON01 (sample SAMN01915216, study PRJEB22387) | human gut metagenome | isolation source: stool | host: Homo sapiens | place: USA | reverse complement strand
CATTGTTGTTGGTATCGATGGGAATGGGTGCCTATGCGCAGGAAACAAAAAAGACATTTACTCCGGAGCAGCAGGAGATGATAGATTTGTCTAATGCGAAATGGAAATGGATGTCAGAAAAAGATGTGGATAAGCTCGACGCCCTCTTCCACGAGAACTCTATGTTTGTACATATGGGTGGTTCGTGGGGTAAGCAGCCGGAGCTTGATGTGATCCGTACGGGAAACATACATTACAAGCATGCGGAGATACATGATGTAGATGTTAAATTCGCCGGTTGCGCCGGAATCGTATATAGCCGTATTCATCTTAATTCGGTAGTTGGTGGTAGGGAGGTCAGGTTCCCTTTCATCGTGACTGAGACGTACGTGAAGGAAGACGGACAATGGAAACTTGCTACCTTAGCATTTACTCGTACGGTAGGAGAATAATGATAAATACATATGAATATGAGACAGAACTTTCTAATCCGGCTTTTCTGCCTATGTTTGTTCCCGGTTTTCACCATGGCGCAAAATATGGATAATTTCAGACAACCGTACCCCTTGGGTACTAAGTTGCCGGAAGCGTCCGCGAAGAACTTCATTGGTCAGGCGTATATCGCTCCGATTACGGTTAATAGGGAGCTGAATGTCCCAATGTCAAACAAAATATAAAAATCGAAAGTACATTATATCTTAATGCCCCTAATAAATTAGCTTTGAAAATTTCATTTATTGCCCTTGTCATTCCACATGCTGGACAAGAAATACCAAGTATGCTTTTAAACATACATGGTATTTCTATTTTTAACACAAACAATATTACGAATAATACACAAAGTGGTATTAATATAGCAATATTTATAATTCTATTTTTATTATTCCTTAAGATCATTTCCATAAGCATCTTTTGTTATTTCACCAGCAAGTATAAGAATTCCTTCTATAAGAGCCCATATAGCTGACACAGGTGATAAAAGTCCACAAGATAAAATAGTTATAAGTAATTGAGCAACTGCTTTACCTGTAAAACCAAGATAAAAATTGTGAACACCAAATACACCTAAAAATATACCAAATAATCCTGCAGCTATCTTTGATTTTTGTTGCGTAGCTGTGTTGCCTGCTGTATTATTTACTGTATTCGTAAGACCTTGACTAGTTGTTCCATTTGTCGAATTACTTGTAGTATTACTTTCTGTTACAGGTGTAACGTTCTCTACCACATTTTGCTCATTTACACTTTCAGCTTTTGTTTCCTTTGAAGCACATTCTTCACATACTTCTTTTCCATCTTCAATTTCTTTTCCACAATATTTACAGAACATAAAATCCCTCCTAATCTTTATGTTTCAATTATATCATCTATACTTAATATTTACAACATTAAATTTAAATTTATTACACATTTAACTCTTTTTTGTATTTTTTATAACACTAACTGCTACTCCATCACCAATGTTTAGTACTGTTGACTTTAATCTTTTATCGGAATTTATAATACTTAAATAATCCCTTAATCTGTTCACAGCTGTTCTATGCTTATGTTCATTATAATCAGAAAGTACTCTTCCCTTAAATAAAACATTATCTGCAATTATAACTGCTCCATTTTTTGCAAGCCTAATTCCATTTTCTAAAAATTTTAAATATTGTCCCTTTGCTGCATCTATAAATATTAAATCATAAGTATTATCTTCCTTTAAATTTGGCAAATATTCTGTGGCGTCTGCAAGTACTACATCAATACATTTATCGTATTCTAATGAAGCGATATTTTTCTTTGCAATATTGTACATTTTGCTACTTTTTTCAATTGTTTTTATATATACATCTCCGTCTAATTCATTTGCAAAGTTTATTGCAGAATATCCGACAGCAGTACCAATTTCAAGTATTTTTTTAGGTTTTATAAGTCTTAAAACCAATTTTATAAAATCTAAGGAAATATCCTGAAGTATTGGAACCTTATTTTCTAAAGCCTCTTTTTTTATTTCAGCTATAATATTTTCTTTATCCATTATTTTGAAATCTCCTTTAGTAGATTAGATACTTTCTTACCATTATTTACAATGTCATAAAGCATGTTAATAGATGTTATCTCAATTTTCTTCTGATTTAAAATATCATAAAGTGCATCTAGTGTATATAATCCTTCAATTGTTTTTACATTCATTCTTTTAAGTGCTTCATCTTTACTTATACCACTCCCTATAAGCTTGCCAAATTGATAGTTTCTGCTTTTTGGACTCATACAAGTAAGAAGTAAGTCTCCAATTCCTGCATATGAATAAACTGTAGCCTCTTTACCACCTAAAACTCCCATTACAAGCCTAAAATCATTCAAAATTGTAGTAAATATAGCTGCCCTCGTAGAATCAGTATCTTCTTTATCATGTAACATTGCACAAATTATTGCAAAAACATTTTTTACTGAAGAACTTATCTCAACTCCAATTACATCACTTGTACTTGTTAAAGATAAATTTTCTTTCTTTAAAACGTTATCTATAAGTAACTTACATTCCTCATTTTCAGAAGCTACTACCATTCCAATATTTGCACCATTTGCAACTTCTACTGCAAATGAAGGACCCGCAAAAACACAAATGTTGTCTGTACTTATACATTCTTTTACAACATCTATCATAAACAAATTAGTACTCTTTTCTATTCCCTTTGTAACGATACATATAGTTTGCATATTGCAAATAAAATAATTTAGCTTAGTAGCCACTTCTCTTACAGCTACCGAAGGAACTGCTATAAATATAACAGAAGAATCTTTTACACATTTTTCTAAATCAGTAGTTAGTTCAATTTTTTTATCTATTTTAACATTAGGGAGAACAGCTTGGTTCTCCCTCTTTAATTCAACTGCTTTTAATTCATCTTCAAAATTAGTCCACATTGACACTTCAATATCTTCTTTTAAAATCTTAGTAAGTGCTATACCGAACGCACCCATTCCAAGTATTGAAACTTTCATATATCCCCCTTCATTTGTTTTTATTCGTCTTTCTTTAAATCTTCTTCTTTAATACGAATATGTACATCATCAAGTTGAGATTTATTAACCACACTTGGTGCACGCATAAGTAGATCTCTTGCTTTTGAGTTCTTAGGAAATGCGATAACTTCACGAATATTTGATTCTTCCAAAAGAAGCATTATCATTCTATCAATTCCAGGGGCTGCTCCAGCATGTGGAGGTGCTCCATATGAGAATGCATTGAATAATGAACCAAATCTTTTCTTTACATCTTCCTCTGTATAACCTGCTATTTCAAAAGCTTTTACCATTACTTCTGTATCATGGTTTCTAACAGCCCCTGATGCAAGTTCATATCCATTACCTACTAAATCAAATTGGTATGCAATTATATCTAATGGATCTTTATTTAATAAACTATCAAGACCACCTACAGGCATTGAAAATGGATTATGTGAAAATTCAATTTTTCCATCATCATCTAATTCATACATAGGGAAATCAACTATAAAGCAAAATCTGTATGCATCTTTTTCAATTAAATCAAGTCTTTTTCCAAGTTCTATACGAATATCTCCTGCATCTTTACATGCTTTTTTATATTCATCTGCAACAAAGAATAAAGCATCTTCTTCTTTTAAGTCGCATATTTCTTTTATTTTCTCTAATACATCTCCGGTAACAAATCTTGCTATTGAACCACTCATTTCAAAACCTGCATTTGCTTTTACCCATGCAAGACCTTTAAGTCCTAATTCATTTATAGCAAAATCTCCCATTTGATCAAAGAATTTTCTTGGTAAATCTTTTGCATTTATTTTTATAGCCTTTACTGTCTTACCCTTAAATACCTTAAAATCAGAATCTACAAACGCATCTGTTACATCATCAATTACAAGTGGATTTCTAAGATCTGGTTTATCTGTACCATATTTATCCATTGCAACTTTAAATGGAATTCTTTCAAATGGAGCATCTGATATTTTTTTACCATTAGTAAATTCCTTAAAAGTTGAAGTAGTAACTTCTTCTAGAACATTTAAAACGTCTTCTTGAGTTGCAAATTCCATTTCAAAATCAAGTTGATAGAATTCACCTGGAGATCTATCTGCTCTTGGATCCTCATCCCTAAAGCAAGGTGCTATTTGATAATATTTATCAAATCCAGATATCATCAAAAGTTGCTTAAACTGTTGAGGAGCTTGTGGAAGTGCATAAAACTCTCCTGGATGTAATCTACTTGGTACTAAGAAATCTCTAGCTCCTTCTGGAGAAGAATTTGCAAGAATAGGTGTTTGAATTTCTGTAAAATTCATACTATCCATTTTATCTCTTAAAAACTTAAGTACCTTTGATCTAAATACAATTTTTTTATGTATTTCTTCATTTCTTAAATCTAAAAATCTATATTCAAGTCTTAAATCTTCTCTTACATTTTCACTTTCTTCTACTTTAAAAGGAAGCACATTTTTTGCCTTTCCAAGTACAGTTAAACTATTTACTCTTACTTCTATTTCCCCTGTTTTAATAGCAGGATTTACATTTTCAGCATCTCTTTTTAAAACTTCACCCTCAATACATATAGTTGATTCAACTGTTACTTTAGATATTTTATCAATCATATCTTCTGTATTTATTAAAAGTTGAGTTACACCATAATGATCTCTTAAATCAACAAATATAACTCCTCCAAGATCTCTTATTGTTTTTACAAAACCTGAAAGTTTAACTTTTTTTCCAACATCTTCTAAACCTAATTCATTACACTTATGTGTTCTATATTCATGCATTTTCTATCTTCTCCTTTATTACATCTATATCTAATTTAATATTTTCTTGATTTCCAGTACTCATATTCTTAAATACACACTCATTATTTTTCAACTCGTTTTCTCCAAGTATGATAACAAAACTTGCTTCTATTTTATTTGCATATTTAAACTGTGCATTAAAACTTTTATTTGAAATATTTGTTTCAACCACATATCCGATACTTCTTAATTTATCTACATATTTTGCTATGCTAAAATATGTATTATCATCAGTTAAAAAGTATACATCTACTTTATTTTTTATACTCTTATCAAGTCCATATTCTTTTAAAAGAATTATAAGTCTATCAATACCCATTCCAAATCCAACTGCAGGAGTATTTGCACCACCAATAATTGATACTAAAGAGTCATATCTTCCTCCTCCACCTACAGCAAGGTCTAAATCTTTTGATACATATTCGTATACTGTTTTGTTATAATAATCAAGTCCTCTAACAATTCCTGTATCAACTCTATACGGAATATCTAAATCATTTAATGCATTTTTTACATTTTCAAAATCTTTTCTACATTCTTCACATAGAAAGTCTGTTATAACTGGTGCATCTTTTAATATCTTAGCACACTTTTCTTCTTTGCAATCAAGCATTCTTAGAGGATTTCTTTCATATCTTATTTTACAAGTATCACACATATTATCTAAGTTTGGTTTTATATATTCCTTTAATTTTTGTATGTATTTACTTCTACATTTCCTGCATCCTATTGAATTTATTGTAAGCTCTATTTTATCTGCAAGATTTAATCTTTTTAAAAGTTCATAAGATACTTTTATCGTTTCAATATCAGCAAGATATGAGCTACTACCAAACATCTCAACACCGAACTGAGAAAATTCTCTATATCTTCCCTTTTGCATTTTTTCATATCTATACATCTTTCCTGTATACCACAATTTTACAGGTGAAGTCATTTTAGAAGAAAGTCCATTTTCAATATATGCACGAACAACACCAGCTGTAAGTTCTGGTCTTAAAGTTATACTTCTATTTCCTTTATCCAAAAAAGTATACATTTCCTTTGTAACAATGTCCGTCTCATCACCAACTCCACGAGCATAAAGTTCTGTTGCTTCAAATACAGGTGTCCTTATTTCTTGTATATTATGCACTCTACAAATCTCTTTTATCTCTTTTTCTATATATTGCCATAAAATTGATTCATCTGGTAATATATCTTTACAACCTTTTTGTCTAGTGATATTCATTAAATTACCTCACTTATTTCTCACACGCTAAATTATACCACAACAACGTACGTTATGCAAGAAATGGTATACTAAAACCATATGATTTTTACAAAAAAATACCAACTACCTTATTGGTAATTGGTATTTAATTAATTTAACATTTGCAATCATATGATCCACAAGCTGTACCTTCATGTGTTTTTGCTTCATTTCCATCTGTACATGTGCAAACTTTTATTGTTTCAAGTTCACATATACAATCTGGGTTACAATTATGTGCACAGTCCATAACATCACATTTTATTTTTTGATTGCTAAAATTTTTTGATTTTGGATTTTGTTTCATTTTTATCACCCAATAATATTTTTTGTAAAAATATATAAAATATTATGGTTATTTTTGTAAATTTTTAAAATTAATAAATCAAAAACTAAATATTAATAATTTTCAGCCTTAATTTCAAAATATGATTTTGGATGAGCACATACAGGACATACTGCAGGTGCAGATACAGCAATATGAATATGTCCACAATTTCTACATTTCCACATTTTTACTTCTCCACATTCAAAAACTTTACCTTCTTCTACATTTGCAAGTAATTTTTTGTATCTTTCTTCGTGTTCTTTTTCTATTTTTCCTACTTCTTCAAATAAAAATGCTATATGATCAAAACCTTCTTCTTTTGCTGTTTTTGCAAATGAATCATACATATCAGTCCATTCATAATTTTCACCATTTGCAGCATCTTTTAAATTTTCAACTGTTGATGGAATATCATTTTCATGTAATAATTTAAACCAAATTTTTGCATGTTCCTTTTCATTTCCAGCAGTTTCTTCAAATATTGCAGCTATTTGTTCATATCCTTCTTTTTTTGCTTTTGAAGCGTAATATGTATATTTATTTCTAGCTTGAGATTCACCTGCAAATGCAGCCATTAAATTTGCCTCTGTTTTAGTTCCTTTTAAATTCATAATAAAATCCTCTCCTTTTTATTTATCACATTTTGGGCATATAATGTTAAAAATAATATCATGAGATACAACGTTTATATTAGTTTCATTTTTTACATATTCATCAATACTTAAATCAATGTTTTCCTTTAAAAAAATATCAATTACACTATTACATTTAATGCACTTTCCATGATAATGACAAGATACATCACCATCAAATCGATCTTTTTCGTTTGCCATTTTTATTCTTTTAATAACACCTTGAAATGCCAATTTATCCAAATTTCTATATACTGTTCCAAGGCTTATTTTATTATCCTTCTTCCTTACTTCTTCATATATAGTTTCAGCTGTTGGATGTGTTTTAACAGATCTTAAATATTCTAAAATAATTTCACGTTGTTTTGAATATTTCATTTAACGCCCTCCAAAATAGTAATTATTACTATTTTTATATATAATACCTTAAACTTTGATGTTTGTCAATAGTAAATTAAAAATACAAACTAACAAATTTTAATTGTTAATTTGTATTTTATCTTTTTATAACACAGTAATTTTCCTAGCTATATATTTCAACATTTTGTAAATGTCTTGTATATCTACTTTTCCATCTTTTGTAACTTCAACTATTTGTTTGTCCTCATATGAAAGAGTCCCTCTAGCAAGTTTTTTTACAGCCGTATATACATCTTCCATATCTACTTTTCCATCTTTTGTTATATCTCCTTTTATAGTTTCAGAATTATTAACATATAACTGATTTAAATTTGTATCTAAATATAGCGGAGTGGGATTTTTATCTGTACGTGGTCTTCCTTCTGAATCAATAACAACACCTGCTGAATTTAATCCTATCTTACTTGGTTGATACATTGTTATTTTTCCAGATGCGCCTTCTTTAACTTTAAATTTTGCAGTAAATAAAACTCCAGTACTTGTTACTGCATCAGCTCCTCCCGAAGCACCGGCAAATACAATATAACGTGATAAATCAAATTCATCTCCCTTACCATCTACATCTTCAGCCTCTCCGCTCAAAATAAATAATTTAGCTACTTCGCCTTCAGTAGATTCTATAAACTCAATTTTTGAGGAATCATAGTAAATTTTTGCACTTACACTTGCCACCCCATATCCATTACTTGGTAGTTTATCTAATGAATATGTAACTATAAATTCCTCTCCAGGTCTTAACATTGTCTTATTAGACTTTGCACTAAATGCAATTTGTGCTTCATCTTTACTATACGAATTTGTATATTCTTCACAAAATACACTTGGTACAAACACTACCGTCATAAGTAGTGAAAAAATAATAGATGTTACAATAAATTTTGAACTTTTTTTCATTTTAAATCACCTCTTTAACATATAATTATTTTACACTATACATAAACAATTTGCAATATTACTTCCAATATATAATTTTTTATATTTAAAGTTATAGATGCTTATATTTAATTTTACACGTATTATCAACTATAAAAAATGTAAATAAATATCACCAAGATGTAAATTACATCTTGGCAAACACTCTACTATATTTATTATCTTACAAACTTTAATTCTTAATATATATTTTTCTGTTTTGTTTATTTTTTTATTAAATATTCCATCTTCTCTTATTTTGCCTTTCATAAACTTTTCACATCTCATATATAATACATACTACATTTTATTATACTGTAGGATGTCTATCTTCATAAGTTCTTCATAATTAGAGATTTCATAATTTATATTGTCTTTATGATAATATTTTCCTTGAAAACAATACGTTAATTCTGTTCCGTCATAAAATTTTAAAATATATGTTTTAGAATTATCACTGAATTCAACATTTGTTTTATCTTTGACTTCAATTTTTCTAAGTGAATTTACAATTTTTTCAATTAGATCTTTTTCTTCTGTTTTATGATAAATGTAGCCGTCCCTCTGTTTCTTCTTTCATTTCAATACACGAAATCTTATCTGCATTACTAGGAACATTAACCACAGTTTTTTCTTTATCTATTTTGTTATTATTAAAAAAACACATAACTAGAAATGGAATCAAAAATAATACTATAATAATTATTATACATACAAGTAAAATTATTTTTTTCATTTTAATTTCAATCCTTTATTTTTCAATATAACCACTAGTTTTTTGAGTATACATATCATCTGTAATAGATTTATACCTTTCTCCTTTATAATCATCTGTAAAACCATTGTATGCTTTATATATATCTCCAGTATCTGTATCGTATACCCTTTCATAGCCAAGTGTTGCATCACTTTGTTTTTGACTCATAATATCATATGACTTACTTCTATTTTCCCATGCACTCATATATGAATCAAATGATTTTTGTATTGAAGCATTTAATTCAAGAGATTGTTTTGTCTGAGCATTACCATCATCAATTGTTTGTTTAACATAATTTTGACTAAACTCTATTGAATTAACAGATTCTAATAATATATCCTTGTAATTTATAAATTCATCTTTTTCTGCAGTTATAGCCATTATATCATATACCATATAATAAAGCATATCTACTCCACCTTGATATTGATTGCCAAAATTCACAACAGATGCCATAAACATACCTTCTCCATCTTTGGAATTATCTCCGGTAAATGTAGCTCTTAACACTTTACTATCTAATGCAACACTTTTCATACTTGCATTAGAATCAAATTGTTCTTGTTTTGCAAAGTTATTAAATTTTGGAAACTTAAAAGAACTTAATGTTGGTTCAATTGAATTTAGATATGAACTTATTTCACCAAATTTATTATAAAAACCTTCTGTAGTCGGATTCTCTAAGACAACAGCATCAGCAAATAATTTATACTGTGAGTTATTCCCACTCATACTATAATAACTTTGCCAAAAATTCTTGGATGATGATGATTTCAATAACGGCTGTATTTTTAACATTAAAAATACTTGGTTATTAGTATTTTGTGGGTCGTATGCCCTAATTGCGTAAAACATTCCCATACCACCAGTTTCAACTGTCCATCCCTTAGGTTTTTTCATTGTAAAATTATCCGTTTTATACTCTTCTAATGTAAGTTTGTTCACTTCACTTTCAACAATTTTTACATTTTCCTTTTTTGAACTTTCTTTTTTTTCTTCCATATTATCACTTCCTCTGCTGGACTTAGCAAGCAATACGCCAAGAACAATGATCACTAATACTAAAGAAATGGAAATTATAATCCAAACTTTATTTTTTTTTATTTTTTCCATAACTTGCCTCCTTTTA
>OJON01001840.1_pt1 | contig 10231 bp, 7 predicted proteins | sample 1598031 | NCBI WGS metagenome assembly OJON01 (sample SAMN01915216, study PRJEB22387) | human gut metagenome | isolation source: stool | host: Homo sapiens | place: USA | reverse complement strand
GGCTGCCGGCTCTTCTGCTGACGGACTTGCTACAGGTCTTGGTTATCTCGGTGCAGCACTTGTTACAGGTATTTCCGGTCTTGGTTCCGGTATCGCCGTTGCAAGCTCCGCAAGTGCAGCTCTTGGCGCACTGAGCGAAGACGGCTCACTGTTTGGTAAATCCATTATCTTCGTAGCCATGGCAGAAGGTATCGCACTCTACGGACTGATCATTTCCTTTATGATCCTTGGTAAGCTTTAACTGTGCGTTGAAACAAGGAGCGGTTTTTATGAAAATGTATCTTATCAGCGATAACGTTGATACCTATACCGGAATGCGTCTGGCAGGCGTTGAAGGTGTCGTCGTCCATGAACGAAAGGAACTGAAGGAAGCCCTGGAATCTGCGATTTCCAATAAAGAAACAGGAGTTATCCTGCTCACCGAAAAATTCGGCAGGGAATTTCCTGAGATCATCGATGAGGTCCGCCTTCATCACAAAACGCCTCTGATCATTGAAATTCCGGACAGACACGGCACCGGCCGTAAACCAGATTTTATCACTTCATATGTAAATGAAGCGATCGGATTGAAATTATAATTACTGTAAGCAGCAACAACTACAGGCAGGTGAAAAGTATGACAATAGATGAAAAGCTGCAGCATTTTTACGAGGTCTCCCTGGATGAGGCCCGTGAAGATGCCGCCAGAGCCATCCAGGACCACAAGGACTATCTCCAGAAGGTTCTGGAGGAACATAAACAATCCAGAATCCAGACTGCAGAGGCAGAAGTCAAAGCAGAAACAGAACATGTACGAAGAGAAGTAAACAAGGCTCTTTCTTCTGAGCAGATCACACTTAAACGAAACTGGTCTCTCAAACAAAACGAGTTAAAGGAAACACTTTTTGCAGAAGTTAAAAACAGGGTGCAGCAGTTTACTGCGACTCCTGAATATCAGGACTATCTCTGCCGTCGTATCCGGGAAGCCAAAGACTTTGCGGAGGATGATGAAATTTTCTTTACTTGTAATGATTTAGAACAATTAAATGTTGAAATGAAAGAGAAAATAAAAGCCCCATTATTTAGCATTAATGAGAATTTGGGGAAAGAGTATTTCATCAAAGATGCAACATATAGTAAAGTCCATAGAAATATTAATTATCGTATTGAATGGAATGAAAAATACGTTTATGTAAATCAACAAATGCAAATAGAAGATACAGGAAGTGGGGCAGTTGATGAAAAGCAAGCGGAGAAACAAGTTTATATTGAAAGTCTTCAGCAAACAGTACCAATATATTATAGTGCCCATGAGGGCAGTTTAAATTGTAATGTAGTACATGATAAATCAACATTGTTTTTGGTCAGCAATTTAAATATTGATGAATTTGAAAAAATTATTGAAAGTATTGACTACAAATAAGGAGAGAAATATGAAAAAATATATAGCAATGCTATTAAGTTGTATATTAATAATGAGTCAGGGAACCATTATTTTTGCAGGAGAAAATGATGACACAGAAGTGCAATATGAAATGGTAGAAATTAGTGATGAAAATATGCCGATTGGAGAGGGTATGGATGTTGTACCTTTAACACTGTATCTATCTAATGTATATACATCAATAGTTAAACTTAGTTCTACGAAGGTTAGTATCCGGGCGCAAGCGGTTTGCGCACAAACAGTAAAATCTATAAAAGTTACATATATACTACAAAAATGGAATGGAAGTAAATGGGTTGATGTGGCATCAACCACTTCCACATCATATGATGTAAGTAATACACATAAGAGCTATTCTATATCTGGTTTATCTTCTGGAAAATATCGGTGCAAAGCAAATGCTCAAGCAACTGGCTATAATGGTTATTCTGAATCATTAGTTGGATATAGTTCAAGCATTAGTTTGTAAATAACATTCGGTAAAATCCCTTTCCATCAGAATTCATCGATCTGATGAGAAGGTGGTTTTATACCCTTACTCTCCAACAATTTATCTTCCAAAAAGTAAGGGTTTCAGTCATTGCAGAGGAACAAGAGGCAACCGCATCCGCCGAAGTTCCCTGTGATGGCTGTTTTTGACTTCATGTCCAGACAATACTTTGAATATAAAAATGTGGCGAAGAGATTCCCTCACGGGGCTTCGCCACATTTTTTAAGTTTCAGGAATGTCTGTAATTTCATCTGCCCGGTATTGATTAAAGATTCCGCGTACTGCCTGGTGCAGCTGTGGTTTGAGTTCTTCAAGACCTACCGGCTGCTGGTAAAGGATCGAATTGTAGCTGGTTCCACTGACCAGTTCGAGAATCATGTACATCATAAGCTCCGGAGAGTGGTAGGTATGATTGGCATTTTGAAGCATGCTATCATAGATAGTATGAATGGATGGAGTATCTTCGCTCGGTGTGAAGAACAGTGAGTTTTTGAAAAATCCCCAGCTCAGATGTTTGGATAAGAGGCGTACCAGATTCAGATTGTTTGCCAGCTGATCTAAAATATCATCCATAATAAAGATCACCTGATCTTCAAAATCCGTGATTTCTGTGTGCTTTTGCAATGCCAGATAAGAAGTCTGAAACACCTGACTTGCCTTGTGGGCAATCAGGTGATTGCGGATATCGTATTTATCTTTGAAATAAAGGTAAAACGTTCCTTTTGCCACGCCTGCATTTTTAACAATATCTGCAATGGAAGTTTTATTGAATCCATTGTCTATAAAGAGAGAGAAAGCGGAATCCAGCAGGGATTCCCTTTTTTGCTGTTTGTTGTGATCGACTTTTCTCATACCGGGATCAGCCCCCTTCCTGTCGTTGTTTCCCATATTATAAGGAAATATCCACAAAAAAGTCAAATGAAAATTGGTCATTTTTATATTTTCGGAAAGTTGCATAAAATACAAAATGACTCTTGGTCAACTTTTTGCAAAATAAATATTGACCAAAAGTCATTTTTAAGGTATAACAATAAATGACCAAAGGTCAGTAAAACGACCGACGGAAATATGATAAGAGAGGTTAAGGGAGGAATATGATATGGAGAAGCTGGGAAGGAAGATCGTCAGGTTTCGAATTCCGATATTTATCATCGGATTGTTGTTGCTGATTCCATCCGTCTTTGGATATATCAACACAAGAGTCAATTATGATGTACTTTATTATCTGCCGGATTCCATCGAGACGATGCAGGGTCAGGATATCCTGGTGGATGAGTTTGGAACGGGAGCCTATTCGATGTTTATCTGCGAGGGCATGGAAAACAAAGATGTGGCAAAGTTAAAAGAACAGATTGAAGATGTGGAACATGTCAGCAAGGTTGTCTGGTATGACAGTTTTGCGGATATCAGCATTCCGATGGAGATGTTGCCGGAGGACATCAGAGAGGCCTTTAATGCAGACGATTCCACGCTGATGTTTATTATTTTCGATACGACGACCTCTGCCGATGAGACTATGGATGCCATCGAAAACATCCGTGCACTGGCAGGCAAACAGTGCTTCTTAAGCGGTATGTCAGCCATTGTCACCGACACCAAGAACCTGGCAGAATCCGAGGTTGCAATCTACGTCCTGATCGCAGTCGTTCTCTCCTGTATCGTTCTGGCACTGACCATGGAATCGTATTTGATCCCGGTATTTTTCCTGTTAAGCATCGGCATGGCGATCCTGTATAACATGGGAACTAATATTTTCATGGGCCAGATCTCCTACATTACAAAAGCACTGAGTGCAGTCCTTCAGCTGGGTGTTACGATGGACTACTCGATCTTCCTGTGGCACAGCTATCAGGAACAGAGAGAAAAAGGCGAAGAGGATCACAAAGAGGCAATGGCAAAGGCTATTGCGGCAACGATCAAATCCGTAGTCGGAAGCTCGATTACAACGATTGCCGGATTTATCGCCCTGTGTTTCATGAGTTTTACCTTGGGTCTTGACCTTGGTATCGTTATGACAAAAGGCGTTGTATTTGGTGTGATCTGCTGTGTTACCGTACTTCCGTCCATGATCATGATTTTCGACAATGCACTGGAGAAAACAAAACATCGTCAGCTGATCCCGGATTTTCCGAAGATTTCTGATTTCGTGGTAAAACACCATGTGATCTTCGCAATCTTATTTGTGGTATTGTTTATCCCGTTTGCTTATTTCCAGGCACATGCAAGTGTGTACTACAACCTGGATGCCAGCCTTCCGGATACTCTCCCAAGTGTCCAGGCAAATACAAAACTGTCGGAAGAATACGACATGGGTGCGGCACATATGATCCTGCTGGATAAGGATCTGGATGCCAAACAGAAATACAACATGATTGCCGATATCGAAAAGGTAGACGGTGTAAAACAGGTACTTGGTCTGGAAAGTATCATCGGACCGGCATTTCCGGAGAGTATGATCCCGGAGGATGTGAAAGAAATCCTGGAGAGTGATAACTACGAACTGATGCTGATCATGAACGAATATGCGGTAGCATCCGATGAGGTCAACAGTCAGCTGAGTGAGATCAACACGATCCTGAAACAGTACGATCCGACCGGTATGCTGGTAGGTGAAGCACCGTGTACGAAAGATCTGATCGAGATCACCGACCACGACTTTGCAGTGGTCAGTGCGGTATCGATCCTGGCAGTATTCTTTATCATTTTCTTCGTATTTAAATCGATCTCTCTTCCGGTGATCCTGGTTATGGTCATCGAGGGTGCGATCTTTATCAATATGGGTATCCCGTTCCTGACGGGAACAAAACTTCCGTTCATCGCTTCCATCGTTATCGGAACGATCCAGCTGGGTGCGACCGTAGACTATGCGATCCTGATCACCAGTCGTTACGAGAAAGAGCGCGGAGAAGGTAAAAGCAAGAAAGATGCGATCCAGATCGCTCACAAAACCAGCATTCGACCGGTTATGGTATCGGCGTTCAGCTTCTTCGCCGCTACCTTCGGTGTTGGTATGTATTCTCAGATTGATATGATCAGCTCTCTGTGTCTGCTGATGGCAAGAGGCGCGCTGATCAGTATGTGTGCAGTATTATTATTCCTGCCGGCTATGTTCTGGCTGTTTGATGGAATTATTTGTAAAACCAGTCTGAATTTCAGACGGAAACATTAGGAGGAGATCGTTATGAAGAGAAAATATGTACAGGCAATGATGACAGGTATGACAGCAATGCTGGCAGTAACCGTTCCGGTAACGACTGTTGCCGCAGCGACTCCGGAAAAAGAACAGACCGTCTATGTCAATGCCGACCAGAATGGAAATGTAGAAAAAGTGATCGTCAGTAACTGGCTGAAGAATACAGACAAAGAAAGCACGCTCGAGGACAACAGCGAACTGAACGATATCACCAATGTAAAGGGTGAGGAAAGCTATACCCAGGGAAGCAATGGCAAACTGGTATGGGCCGCAGACGGCAATGACATCTATTATCAGGGAGAAACCAGCAAAGAACTTCCGGTATCGGTAAAAATGACATACTTTCTGGACGGCAGGGAAATCAGTGCTGCAGATCTGGCAGGAAAGAGCGGAAAAGTAAAGATCCGTATCGATTATACCAATAATTCTTCCCAAAACGCGAAGATCAACGGAAAGAAAGAGACAATTTACACACCTTTTATGATGGCAACCGGAATGATCCTTCCGACTGATACTTTTACGAATGTAGAAGTAACCAACGGTAAAGTGATCTCCGATGGAAATAATAACATCGTCCTGGGAATCGGTTTTCCGGGACTGTATGACAGCCTGAAACTGAGTGATCTGGATTCCTTCAAGGACAAAGAAAGCCCGGATTATGTGGAAATCACTGCAGATGTGGAAGATTTCTCCCTGGCACTGACCGCTACCGTGGCAACTACCGGTACACTGAATGAACTGGGCCTGGATGACATCGATGATCTGGATGACTTGCAGGACAGCCTTGATAAACTGACCGAATCTTCCACCGCACTGGTAGAAGGAAGCCGTGCACTGCAGGAAGGCATCCAGGAACTGGACAGCTCCGCAGATACCCTTGTGGATGGTCTGAACAGCGCAGATGACGGTGCGGGACAGTTAAAAGACGGTATTGATACCATGAACAACAGCAAAGGAACTTTGATCTCCGGTATCGATAAACTGGTAGCAGGTATGGAAAGTCTGGGAAGCGGTGCAGGAAGTTTACAAAGTGGCGTGAAATCTTATACCGATGGTGCAGCACAGTTAAGTGCCGGTATCGATCAGGTAAATACGGGAGCAAAACAGCTGAATGCGGGAATCAGTCAGTTGAATGAAAAGAAAGCAGCTTTGCTTTCAGGTGTTTCAGATCTGGCTAAAGGCGGAAAACAGCTGGAAGCTGGCGCATCGAGTCTCCAGTCCGGACTGGCTGTGTATACAAAATATGTAAATGATCTGGATGCCGGACTGGAACAACTGGAAGAATCAGTGCAGGGAGCACTCGGAATGGCAGCGTCCTTACCGATCAAGGCAGGTGATGTGGCTGCAGCATGTGGAACAATCACGGACGGAGCAGCACTGGTAAAAGACGGTGCCGATCAGGTCAGCGAAAATGCCGGAATAATAGGAAGTAAAGTAAAAACGATAAAAGATACTGTAACAACAGCGAAAAAAGCAGTTGAAACAGCACAGAGTGAAGCGGCTGATATGCAGAAGAATGTAACTATTGATGCGAAAGAAGCCAGTGATGAAGTAGTTAAAAGTGTGAAAGACTCTGCCAAAACCGCAGCTAATCAAGCAGCAACTTCGCAGGCAAACAGTAAATTGAGTGAAAAAGCATCTAATGTAAAAGCAATACTGGCAGCAGCAAATGTATCGGAAGAAGTACAGAATCAGGTTCTGGCAGAACTTGGCGGAGGTATGGATATCAATGTTGATGATGCGATTGAACAGAGCGCAGCTGCAGAAATTGACACCAGTAAAGTAAAAGTGACTGTGAATGCAGAAACACAGAAAAACCTTGCAACAGCAAAGGGAACGCTGAAAGCAGTAGATGCTGGTCTTACCGGTGCAGAAAGCGAACTGGCAGCAGCACAGGGAAATATTGAAAAGCTGGAGGCCGGTGTCAATACCCTTTCGGCCGGAAGTAGTAAGTTGACATCCGGTGTTGGAGAATTTGGGACTGCAGTAGGAAAACTTAATGGATTTGCGACAATGGCAGGTGAACTTTCAGATGCTGTGGACACATTGCATAAAGGAAGCAGTAGGCTGGTCGCTGAAAATGATACACTGAATAATGGAGCAGCAGCTCTGACAGCCGGAACCCAATCTCTGAACAGCGGACTGACAACTCTGGCATCCGGTGCATCCGCCCTCAGTGACGGTGTCACACAGCTGGCACAGGGCTCCGCATCCCTGACTCAGGGAACCGAAACCCTGAAAAAAGGATCTGACACCCTGATCGCAAACAACAGTACCCTGAAAGACGGAACAGCCAAACTGGTAGCAGGAAGCAGTGCCCTGATCGTCGGTGGCAAAGCTTTGCAGTCCGGTGGAAATACGTTAAGTGCAGGTATCCAGAAACTGGCAGACGGTGCCGCACAGTTGAAGTCCGGAACCGAAAAACTGGCAGATGGCGGTGTTCAGCTGAAAGAAGGAACCACGAAACTGGCAGATGGATCCACAGAACTGGCAGACGGTATGGAAGAATTTGACGAAGAAGGAATCCAGAAGATTGCAGATCTGGCAGGAGACGATCTGACGGCACTGATGGATCGTCTGGATGCAGTGACAGAAGCTGACAAAGACTACACCGTATTCGATGGCTGGGAGAAAGATACAGATGGCAGCGTAAAATTCATTATCGAGACGGCTGCAATCAAGTAATTGCTTCAAAAAGTTGAGGAAAATATCTGCAAAAGATAAAGTCAGGACCAGAAGAAATTCCGGTTCTGATATTATCATATAGAGAAACTGAGATTCGTGGGATAAATCAAAGAAAACCGGAAATCCTAGTTTTTAGCTAGTCTTTTCAAAAATTTAAAAGAATTTTTATTGATTTTGTGTCGCAAATATGTATAATTAGGGATAAAGAGAGTTGCTATGGGTGGCTGTCTTTGAGGGATACCATAAACCTGCATCCGCAGGTGGTTATCATATTATGAAAGAAAGAGGTTAATGTAAAATGGCAGAAATTAATTTAAGTAAGTATGGCATTACCGGAACTACAGAGGTTGTTTATAATCCTTCTTATGAAATGTTATTTGAAGAAGAAACAAAATCTACACTGGAAGGTTTTGAAAAAGGACAGGAAAGTGAACTGGGAGCAGTTAACGTTATGACTGGTGTTTACACTGGACGTTCTCCTAAAGACAAGTTCATCGTAATGGACGAAAACTCCAAAGATACTGTTTGGTGGACTTCTGACGAATATAAGAACGATAACCACCCTGCAACACAGGAAGCATGGAACTCTGTAAAAGAGCTGGCCCTGAAAGAACTGTCCAACAAGAGACTGTTCGTAGTAGATGCATTCTGTGGTGCAAACAAAGACACCCGTATGGCTATCCGTTTCATCGTAGAAGTAGCATGGCAGGCACATTTCGTAACTAACATGTTCATCAAACCTACAGAAGAAGAGCTGAAAGACTTCGAACCGGATTTCATCGTATACAACGCTTCCAAAGCAAAAGTTGAAAACTACAAAGAGCTGGGTCTGAACTCTGAAACAGCTGTTATGTTCAACATCACAAGCCGTGAGCAGGTTATCGTAAATACATGGTACGGCGGAGAAATGAAAAAAGGTATGTTCTCTATGATGAACTACTACCTGCCACTGAAAGGCATCGCTTCCATGCACTGCTCCGCAAACACAGACATGAACGGCGAAAACACAGCAATCTTCTTCGGTCTGTCCGGAACAGGTAAAACTACACTGTCTACAGACCCGAAACGTCTGCTGATCGGTGATGACGAGCACGGCTGGGATGACAACGGCGTATTCAACTTCGAAGGTGGATGCTACGCAAAAGTTATCAACCTGGATGCTGAATCTGAACCGGACATCTACAACGCAATCAAACGTAACGCACTGTTAGAGAACGTTACTCTGGATGAGAACGGAAAAATCGACTTCGCTGATAAGAGCGTAACAGAGAACACCCGTGTATCTTACCCGATCGATCATATTGAAAAAATCGTTCGCCCGATTTCCGCAGCTCCGGCAGCTAAGAACGTAATCTTCCTGTCCGCAGATGCATTCGGCGTACTGCCTCCAGTATCTATCCTGACAGAAGCTCAGACACAGTATTACTTCCTGTCTGGTTTCACAGCTAAACTGGCTGGTACAGAACGTGGAATTACAGAACCGACTCCTACTTTCTCCGCTTGCTTCGGCCAGGCATTCCTGGAACTGCATCCTACAAAATATGCAGAAGAACTGGTTAAGAAAATGGAAAAGAGCGGTGCAAAAGCATACCTGGTTAACACAGGTTGGAATGGTACCGGAAAACGTATCTCCATCAAAGATACCCGTGGTATCATCGATGCTATCCTGAGCGGAGATATCAAAACAGCTCCTACAAAGACTATTCCGTACTTCAACTTTGAAGTTCCGACAGAACTGCCGGGCGTAGACAGCGGAATCCTGGATCCTCGCGATACTTACGCAGATGCAGCTCAGTGGGAAGAGAAAGCGAAAGACCTGGCTGACAGATTCATCAAGAACTTCGCTAAATACGAAGGAAATGAAGCTGGTAAAGCTCTGGTAGCAGCTGGTCCTCAGAAATAATTAAAAAATATAAAGTGTTCAAACGATAAAAGAACTGCCGCTATCCGAAGTGATTCGGATGCGGCAGTTTTTGCATATTCGTAAAAGCTGAGAATAATATAGTGGTTTGCCAGAAAATAAGCGGCAGGATACCGGGTTTTTAATATGGATATCCTGTCGCTTATTTTATCTCGTTATGGTTGCATAAGAATTTAACATAATATATAGCAAGAATTCTCCTTCCTCTACAGGTGGGAGATGAATTGCAAAAAAAATGAAAAAAGAACACTTGTTCTATGATAAAATCCATGGTATTATAGAATCAGTTGATAAGATAATTATTCAAAAAAAGGACTGGTTTTATGGAAAATATGGATCACAATGCACATTCAGTGTACTTGATGTATTATCATCTGATCATGGCGGTGAAATATCGAAGAAAAGTTATCAATGATCCAATTTCAGAAAGAGCAAGGGAAATATGGGAAAATATTGCCCCACGGTATGGAATTGTTTTGGAGGAATGGAATCATGATATTGACCATGTGCATGTAATGT
>OJON01001819.1_pt1 | contig 10316 bp, 9 predicted proteins | sample 1598031 | NCBI WGS metagenome assembly OJON01 (sample SAMN01915216, study PRJEB22387) | human gut metagenome | isolation source: stool | host: Homo sapiens | place: USA | reverse complement strand
CATATACTTGCTCCGATATTAAACGATTACTTCTAAAACAAGGAGCAATTTATATGACATTGCAGGTTTCACCTCAGACCAAACGAGTCTTTCACCTCTCGCTGCCCATCTTCGCGGAGCTTCTCTTACAGCTTCTGGTGGGCAATATGGACCAATTCATGATCTCCCACTTCGGCCCCGCCGCCGTGGCCGCCATCGGCAACGGCAATCAGGTGATGAACGTGGTCATCATCGTGCTCACCACCATGAGCACCGCCGCCACCATTCTCCTGACCCAGCACATCGGCGCAGGCCGGGTCGGTAAGGAATGCAGCGAGATCGTCACCGTGGCCGTTACGGTCAGCGCCGTATTCAGCTTTCTGGTGGGCCTGTTTTTGCTTTTAGAGCCGGAATTGGTCTTTCAGCTCCTGCGGACGCCGGAGGACGCCTTTGACGGTGCCTGCCTTTACACCCGCATCGTAGGCGGTACGGTACTGCTTCAGGGGCTGTATATCCAGCTCTGCGCCGTTCTGCGGAGCTACACCCTGCTGAAAGAGGTGGTGGTGCTCTCCGTTTCCATGAACCTTCTGAATGTGGTAGGCAACGCCATTCTGATCAACGGCTTCTTCGGCTTCCCGCAAATGGGCGTGGCAGGCGCCGCCGTATCCACCGTGATCTCCAAGGCTGTGGGCCTGACGCTGGCCTGCATCACGCTGAAACGCAAATGCACCGTCCGTTTTTCCCTGCAATATCTGCACCCCTTCCCCGCAAAGACCTTCCGCGCCCTGCTGGGCATCGCCCTCCCCTCCGGCACAGAGGCCCTGTCCTATAACGTATCCCAGACCTTCATCCTCCGTTTCATCAATCTGATGGGTGCGGCGGTGGTCAGCGCCAAGGTCTATGGCAGTATGCTGGCCAACGTGGCCTATGTGTACTCCATCGCCGTGGGGCAGGCCACCCAGATCATTCTGGGCTATATGATCGGCGGCCGGAAGCTGGACGAGGTCAGCGGCCGTGTCTGGTCCACCATCCGCATCGCGCTGGCTGCCTCCGAGCTGCTGACACTGCTGATCCTCATTTTCTGCGATCCTATTTACAGCATCTTCACCGATGATCCTGTGATCCACGCGCTGGGCCGGCAGATCCTTTATGTAGAGTTCGGTCTGGAGATCGGGCGGTCCATCAATATCGTCATGACCCGCTGCCTCACCACCGCCGGCGACGTCTGGTACCCTGTGGGCGTGGGCATTTTCAGTATGTGGGTCGTAGCCGTAGGCGGAAGCTGGCTGCTGGGACACGCGCTGAGCTGGGGTCTTGTGGGCATCTGGATCGCCATGGCCTGCGACGAATGTCTCCGGGGTGCGCTGTTTACGATCCGTTTCCGGAGCGGCAAGTGGAAGGAAACCCGACTGGTGTCTGATTCAACGAAAGGAACCTGACATATGGAATTCAACAAGCAGACCGTGAAAGCCCTGTTGGGCGTTGTCTGCGGCGGCATCGCCTTCGCCGCGGCGCTGCTGCATCTGGATGTGGTAGCGGGCGCCGCCGGGTGGCTGCTGGGCATTTTGTCCCCGCTGCTGCTGGGCTGCGCCATCGCCTTTATCCTCAATGTCCCCATGCGGACGCTGGAGCGCTGCCTGTTTCCCCATGCAAAAAAAGCCAATAAGCTCCGCCGCCCTCTGGCGCTGTTGCTCACTGTTGCGGCAGTCTCCGCCGTGCTGGCGCTGGCGGGAATGGTGATCGTCCCCGGCGTGCGGGACGCCGTCGCCTCCATCGCGGCGCAGGTGCCGGAAGCCTTTGAGCGCTTGCAGGAAAGCGCCGCCCGCTTTCAGGAATACCTGCCCCTTCTGGCAAACCAGATCGAAGGGCTGTCTATCGACTGGGCCGGTCTTTCTCAGAAAGCCGTGGGGCTGGTCCAGAACTGGGGCAAGGGCCTTCTGATCTCCGGCGGTGGACTGGTCAGCGGCATCGTCAGCGGCGTCACTACCTTTTTCATCGGCCTGATCTTTTCTCTATACATCCTGCTGCAAAAGGAAAAGCTGGCCCGGCAGGGCCGTCAGCTTTGCTACGCCTTTCTGCCGGAAGCCGCCGCGGATCAGCTTCTGAATATTCTGCGGCTCAGTGAGCGAACCTTTTCCAGCTTTCTCTCCGGTCAATGTCTGGAGGCCGTGATCCTTGGCACCATGTTTTTTGTATCCATGACCCTGCTCCATTTCCCCTACGCGCTGCTGGTGGGCGTTCTGATCGCACTGACCGCCTTGATCCCCATTGTAGGGGCGTTCATCGGCTGCGCCGTGGGTGCGCTGCTGATGCTGGTGAACGATCCCTGGCAGGCGCTGTGGTTCATCGTCCTGTTTCTGGTGCTCCAGCAGATTGAGGGCAACCTCATCTATCCCCATGTGGTGGGCTCCTCCGTGGGACTGCCCTCCATCTGGGTGCTGGCGGCCGTGACGGTGGGCGGCAGTCTCATGGGCATTCTGGGAATGCTGGTGTTTATTCCCCTGTGCAGTGTACTGTACGCCCTGCTGCGGCAGCTTACGATCCATCGGCTGAAGCAGCGGCGTGTCCCCGCCGAAAAGTGGCGGGAACCGCCCAAAAAATAGGGAAACAGTTTCATATAACCGAAGAAAGCCAAGCCGCGAATGCGGCTTGGCTTTCTTCGGTTTTGCGGAACATAGCCGGATACCGTACACGAGGGGGACACCATCGATTCGTCTGACGATTCAGATTCATCAATTTCCCTCATCTATGATCGCTTTCCACTGGCGATACTCCGGGGTTTCATCCCACTCCAGCGCCCTGTCTATATAGAACTCCGCAAGCTCAAAAGACGCAGGCGGTGTCAATGCGATAAAAAGATAATACGCCATCAAAAACGCACAGTAGGCAGCGGTTTTCATGCGTTCTTTCCCTTGAAGCCTATGCAGTGACGCCTCCAAAACAAAGAACAGATTGAGCCGGTCTACTTCACTTGCGTCCGCATAAAAGCAATTCAGGTCATCCTGCGTGAGTCCCAATAGGACTTCCTCTTCAAAATACGGATGCCCGAAATCGATCGTTATCTTCATAGAATTCGCCTCCACGGGGCCGCTCCGCCAGCTTTCCCGCTATTTCAACTGGTCCAGCGTGAGGGAAAAGCTGGGCATGAAGGTCTCCAGAAAATACGTCACCTCCGGCAGCTCGTATTCCTCCAGCGCCGCGCGGGTCTGGGCGGCGGCGTCCCGGAACTCACTGTTCCCGGCCTTCAATTCCTCCACGCATTTGATGTAGGCGGACAGCTTGTCCGCCGCCTTCACCAGCCGCTCCGTCTCCGGGTCCGTCACCGTGAGGATGGGGGCGTACACCGGCTGAAATTCCTCCGGCAGCATATGCAGCAGCTTTTCCTCCGCCACCGCTTCCACCTCCTTGTAGGCTTTGCGGATGGCGGGGTTGTCGTACTTGATGGGCGTAGGCATATCGCCGGTCAGGATCTCGCTGGCGTCATGATACAGCGCCGCCACCGCCACTGCTCCGGCGTCCGCATGGCCGCCGAACTTCTCATTGCGGATCACCGCCAGAGCGTGGGCCAGCACCGCGACTTGGTGGCTGTGCTCCTGCACGTTTTCCGGGGCCGTGTTCCGCATCAGCGCCCAGCGTTGGATGAAGCGCATCCGGGAAAGATAAGCGAAGAAGTGACTGCCGATCCTCATGCTTCTGCCTCCTGTTCCACGATTTCTCCCAACAGGGCCTCGCCGTCCACATCGGTGATCCGCACGGTCCGCAGTGCATTATGCAATTCCGCACCGTCCACCAAAACTTCCATATAGTTCGGGGCGTGGCCGAAGAATTTCCCGTTTTTCGGCTGCTCAAACAGCACCGGATACGTCCGGCCCACGCAGCCCTCCAAATAGCTCCTGTGCATTTCCTCCGCCACCGCCGCCGCCCGGCGGGCCCGCTCCTCCTTGACAGCCTTGGGTACCTGTTCCATCTTGGCCGCCGGGGTGCCGGGACGGATGGAGTAGGGAAAAATGTGCATCTGGGCAAAGCGGCACTTCCGGATGAAGTCTAAGGTCTGCGCAAACTCCTCCTCCGTCTCCTCCGGGAAGCCGGTGATGAGGTCTGTGGTGACGGCAGGGCGGTCAAACCAGCGGTTCAACAGCTCCACGGATTCCAGATACCGGGCGGTATCGTACTTCCGGTTCATCCGCTTCAAGGTGGCATCGCACCCGCTCTGCATAGACAAGTGGAACTGGGGGCACAAGTTCGGCAGCGCCGCCGCCCGGCGGCAGAAGTCCTCCGTCACAGTGCGGGGCTCCAGACTGCCCAGCCGCAGGCGCACCTCCGGTGCCGCGGCGGACAGGGCCTCCAGCAGGTCGATAAGGCTTTGGCCGTTTTTGAAGTCATGGCCCCAGGAGGAGATCTCGATGCCTGTCAGCACGATCTCCCGGTAGCCCTCTGCTGCCAGCTGCCGCGTCTGCTCCACCGCCTGTTCCAGCGAAAGGGAGCGCACCGGTCCCCGGGCGTAGGGGATGATACAGTAGGTGCAGAAGTTCACGCAGCCGTCCTCGATTTTCAGCATGGCGCGGGTGCGGCCCTCCATGCCGCCGGCAGGCAGCACCTCAAACACCCGCCGCTCAAAGGACTTGTCAATGGCCTCCAGATTTTTCTTTCCGGCGGCAGCCTCCTCAAGCAGGGAAACGAACCCCTCCCGGTCGCCGGTACCGGCGATGAGATCCGCCCCCAGCTTCCGCACATCCTCCGGATGGGTCTGGGGATAACAGCCGCACACCGCCACCACCGCCGCCGGGTACTGCTTCTGTACCCGGTGGATCACCTGCCGGGACTTCTGGTCGCTGACGGCAGTGACGGAGCAGGTATTCACCACATAGGCGTCGGCCTCGTCGGAAAATTCCACCACCTGATGTCCTTTTGCCCGGAGGGTCTGCTCCATAGCCTGCGTCTCATATTGATTTACCTTGCAGCCAAGGGTGTAAATGGCAACTTTCATAGGTTCTCCTTGCGTTTTCAGAATCGTTCTTATATAATGAATAATTACGCTATTGAAAGAGATTTCCGGGGGGATTCCCGTGATTTCCCTCCCATTATACGTTTATTTTCGGAATAGGGCAAGAGGAGGATTTTTTATGATCTATCTGGACCACGCCGCCACCACGCCGGTCCCCAAGGCTGTGGCGGACGCCATGTACACCGTGCTGACAGAACAGTACGCCAACCCCAACGCACAATATCCCTTCGGACAGGAAATGCGCCGCAGCGTGGAGGATTGGCGGGCTGTGATCGCCAAAGCCGTAGGCTGCGAAGCAAACCAGCTTTTCTTTACCTCCTGCGGCACCGAGGGTGACAACTGGGCCATCCGGGCCGCCTGCTGGCAGAACCGCCATGTGGGCCGCCACATCGTCACCACCGCCGTGGAGCACCACGCCGTCCTCAACTGCTGCCAGCAGCTGGAGCAGGAGGGCTGGGAGGTCACGACCATCCTGCCGGATCAAAACGGCGACATTTCCGCCGAATCCGTTCTGGCGGCGGTGCGGCCGGACACGGCGCTGGTGTCCGTGATGATGGTGAACAACGAGCTGGGCAGCATCTATCCCATTGCAGACATCGCCAAGGGTTTGAAGGCCGTCAATGAAAAAACCCTGCTCCACACCGACGCGGTCCAAGGCTTTTTGAAAGTCCCCTTCTCCGCCAAAACTTTGGGGGCAGACTTCATCACCCTCTCCGGCCATAAGATCGGCGCCCCCAAGGGCATCGGCGCCCTGTACATCGGCCCCCGGGTCCGGAATCCCCGGCCCCTGCTGCCCGGCGGCGGCCAGGAGATGGGCCTGCGCTCCGGCACGGAGGCCACCGCCCAGATTGCAGGCTTCGCCAAGGCGGTGGAACTGCGCTGCGATCATCTGGAGGACAAGCTGCGGCACATGGCGGAGGTGAAGGCCTACGCCGTGGAAAAGCTTTCCGCCATTCCGGACCTCCAGATTATCGGGGACGGCAAAGCCCCCCATGTCCTGTCTGTTTCCATGGCGGGCTGGCCCAGCCAGAATGTGGTAAACGATCTTGGCAGTCAGGGGATCTGCGTCTCCGCAGGCTCCGCCTGTCACCAGGGCAAGTCCAGCCAAGTGGTGGCGGCGCTGCATCTGCCCAAGCGGGTGGCTACCGGTGTCATCCGGCTGAGCTTCGGCCCCGAGACCACCTTCGCCGAGATCGACGCCTGTGCGGAGGCCCTCCGGAATCATCACGATCACCGGATGCCCATGCTATAAAGCTATAAAATATCAAGGGGAGCAGACTCCCCCTTGAGAATTCCCCACACGGTTCACTGCTATGCAGAAGGTGAATTGCCGCAAAGCTGCAAGAGACGCCCCTCTGGAGAGTTCGCTACGCTCGCACACTTGTGAACCGCAAAGTATGTTTTGTCAGGTACACGCCCTGACAAAACATGGATTCCATTTATTATTCTGAATAAGGAATTTCATTTTATGAATTTCAGCTATCTTCGCCGGGAGCCCGGCTTCTACCGCCGGGTCTTTACACTGGCTCTGCCAGTGGTCCTTCAGAACCTCATCACCACCTCTCTTGGCTTCATGGACACCTTCATGGTGGGTCTGGTCGGTCAGGAGCAGATGTCCGCCGTCACCGTGGCCAATGTACCCATCTATATCATCCAGCTCATCGTTTTCGGTCTGCAAAGCGGCTCCCGCGTGCTCATCAGCCAGTTCTGGGGTCGGGGAGATCGGGAATCCATCAACCGGGTCATGGGCATCGGCTTCTTTGTGGCAGGAGGCATTTCCACCCTCTGCGCTCTGACCATGGGTCTGTTCCCCCGACAGGTGCTGATGCTCATTACCGACAATGCCCGTCTGGTGGAGTTGGGCACCTCCTACATCCGCATCGTGGGCTTCTCCTATATTCTCAACTCCCTCTCCTCCATCTACATCGGTATGCAGCAGAGCATTGAGAATCCCCGCTTCGGCATGACGGTATTCGCCATTTCCACCGTCTGCAACACCGTAGGCAACTACATCCTGATCTTCGGCAAGCTGGGTCTGCCCGCACTGGGGATCACCGGCGCCGCCATCGCCACCTTCTCCTCCCGTGTGGTGGAATTTGTCATTTCCCTTGTCTACGCCCTGCGCTGCAAGCAGATGCCCCTGATGCCCGCCTGTATTCTCCGGCCCGGCAAGGCCACCTTCCGCAGCTTTGTGAAGTTCTCCACGCCGGTGCTGCTGAACGAGACTCTCTGGGGTACCGGCACCTCACTCTACACCGTCATCATGGGCCACATGGCGGGCAACACAGACCTGATCTCCGCCTATACCGTGGCAGGCAACATCGACAAGATGGTGACGGTAGCCATCTTCGCCGTGGCAGCGGCAGCCGCCGTGATCGTCGGCAAGGAGGTTGGCATGGGCGGCAAAAACGCCTATCCCATTGGTCAGGCCCTGACCTTTGTGGCCTTTTGCACCGGCTTTGGTGTCGCAATAGCGGAGCAGCTGCTGTTCTGGCTCGTGCTGAAGCCCCACGTGCTGCCTCTGTTCTCCATGACCGCCGCCTCAGCGTCTCTCTGCGTGACCATGATGATCTGCTACTCCATCTCTGCCCCGCTCCACGCCTTTGCCACCACCGGCATTGTGGGCGTTCTCCGGGGAGGCGGCGATGTGCGGATCGCCATGCTGATCGACGTTCTCCCCCTGTGGTGCTTCACCCTGCCGCTGCTGGTGCTGCTGGGGCTGGTACTCCACGCTCCCATCGCCATCTTCTGCTTCATCATGGCCACGGAATCCGCTTTGAAGGTTCCCTTCGGCCTGCACCGGATCCGCGGCGGCAAGTGGATCCATGACGTGACCCAAGATCTGAACGCATAGGAGGGATCGTATGAAATCTCTGTTCCGCTGTCCTGTCTGCGGCGGTCCGCTGGACCGGGAGGAACGGGTCTACCGCTGCGCTGACCGACACAGCTATGACATCGCCAAGGAGGGCTACACCTATCTGCTGCCCCCCAATCAGAAGCACTCCGCCGATCCCGGCGATGACAAGGCTATGTCGGCAGCTCGCCGGGATTTCCTATCCAAAAAGTATTATGCGCCGCTTTTAAATACACTTTGTAGCCGGATTTTGCCGCTTGTGGGCGAGCATCCGGTGATTTTGGATGCCGGCTGCGGAGAGGGGTACTACACTGCCGGCATCCGGGCAGCCCTGACTGCCGCCGGGAAAACGCCCGCTATAGCCGGTATCGACATCTCCAAATCTATCCTCCGGCTGGCCGCCAAACGGGAAAAGCAGGTGGAATTCGCAGTGGCCTCCTGCTATCATCTTCCCTTTGCGGATGAAACGGCAGACCTGCTGCTGGACTGCTTCTCCCCCCTGGCCATTGACGAATTCCGCCGGGTCCTGAAGCCCGGAGGCCATTTTCTCTATGTGGTACCCGGCGCCGACCATCTGTGGGAGCTGAAGCGGGTCCTCTACGATGCGCCCTACCCCAACGAGGAAAAAGAGACTCCCTACGAGGGCTTCACCTATGAGGCCATCGTTCCGGTGGATTTCACCCTCCATCTGGCAAATCAGGCGGATATCCAATCCCTCTTTCGGATGACGCCTTACTGCTGGAAAACCCCCAAGGCGGGCGTAGAGCGGATGGAAGCGTTGGAAAATCTGGACTGTCAGGCATCCTTCCGCATCCACATCTTCAAAAAGCTGTAAAAAATACGGGTCGGTTTTCAAAACCGACCCGTATTTTTGTCCTTCTGTCAGACGGTCTGACCGGCCAGCCGCAGCCCCCGGCCAAAATCCTGAAACGCCTTTGTGATCAAGCCCTGACCGACGGTGTTGGGGTGGGTACCATCGGCGCAGAGGGTCTGCTCCAGATGGCCGTAGTCCAAAAAGGCTCCACGGACATCCACCAGCGGCACATTTTCCTCCCGGGCCAGACGCTCCACCGCACGGGAATACCGCTCCTGCCAGACGTAGATGTTGCCCACGTCTCCCAGCCAGCGCATCACAGCCTCTTTATCCAGATCTCCGCACCACCAGTTGAAAAAGCGCTCGCTGTCCAGCGGCGGCAGGTTGGTAAGGATGGGCCGGATACCGTGGCTCCGTACCCGCCGGATCATCTCCCGGTACAGCTCCACAAATTCTGGCAGCGGCACGTTGGGCTGATGGTCCCCCGTGGGGTCCTCCGCGATCTCCTTCCAACGGAAGTCGCAGTCATTGCCGCCGAAGTCCATCACCATCATGTCGCAGGGCAGCTTCCGGGCCAGCATCCGGTCCAGCAAGCGGCTGCCCTTGCGGACCGTGGCTCCAAAGTGCGCGTCATTATGAATGGAAAGCTGAAATTCCGATTCCAGTGCCTCCACATTGATCTCATTATGAGTACGATAGCGCCGGTCACCCAGATCTACCTGAATTCCCTTCAAGATGGAATCCCCTAACAGGGTCACCTGTCTGTTCTGTACCATACGATCACCTCATTGCCGTGTAATATAGTTTTCAAAACTATATTACATAGTATTCATGGTTTTGTCAAGAGCTATTCTTCAAAACGAAGGAACCATGACCCCGGCAGTCTGCTCGGTCAGCTCAAACGCCGCTCCTTGCAGGTGGTGGACCGCCTCTGCGGGCCACAGCTCCAGAAACGGCTCCACGCTGTCCACCTCCGTCAGGCCGTAGGGCGCGTGGTGGTAGTGCATGGGCACCACGCAGCGAGGATGCAGCGCATCGCACACCGCCTTTGCTCCGGCGGCATCCACTGTGTAAACACCCCCGACCGGCACCAGCACGGCGTCCACCGGGCCGATGGCCGCTGCCTGCTCCACCGTCAGCTGGTGCCCCAGATCGCCCAGATGGGCCACAGACAGGCCGCCGGCTGTAAAAATTCGGACCGTGTTGGTCCCCCGCAGCGCGCCGCCCCGGTCATCATGAAAGGTCTCTACCTCCCGGACCGTAAACGGGCTTTCCCGCTCTGGCAGCAGCTCCACACAGTCTGTGGCGTGATGGTCAAAATGGCCGTGGCTGCAAAAAACGGCGTGGGCCTGTATGTGCAAAGGCGGATACCCCGCCACGCCGGTATACGGGTCCAATACAATGCGATAGCCGTCCTCCTCCAAAAGAAAACAGGCGTGTCCCAGCCAGGTCAGCTTCATAACGATCCCTCCTAAAATATCAGAAAAGGCAGCGGTCTCCCGCTGCCTCAGCGTGTCGAAAAAGTCTTTTCTCCCCGCATGGTGCAGGAATACACCGTCGGCCCAGCCGGTTTCCGTGTGCTTTGCCCCCGAAAACCGGGGGCCTTCCTCGAAACAGGCTCGCTTCATCCGCCGCTGGCGGCGCTTCGCCTGCTTCCCCTTCTT
>OJON01001809.1_pt1 | contig 10357 bp, 9 predicted proteins | sample 1598031 | NCBI WGS metagenome assembly OJON01 (sample SAMN01915216, study PRJEB22387) | human gut metagenome | isolation source: stool | host: Homo sapiens | place: USA | reverse complement strand
GGACGAAGCGGAAAATATCACGGGACAGGTGTAAAAGACCATTACGGGCGGCAGATACCGAAGCATTCCCACGGTACAATCAATCTGGGGCGGTACACCTCTTCCACAAAGCGGATCATGGATGCCGCCGGTGAACTCTTTGACCGGATTACAGATAAGAATCTGCTTATCCGGCGGCTGAATGTTACGGCAACCCATGTGATTGACGAAGCCTCCGCCCCCTCAGCAAAAAGAGATTTTGAGCAGCTTGACCTTTTCACCGATTATGCAGCGCTGGATGCCAAACGCAAGCAGGAAGATGAAGAGCTTGCAAAAGAAAAGCGGGTGCAGCAAGCCATGCTCACCATTAAAAAGAAGTTTGGGAAGAACGCTATCTTGAAAGGAATGAACCTTCAGGAGGGAGCAACAGCAAAAGACCGTAATGAGCAGATCGGCGGACATAAAGCATAGAAAGTAAGTATTCAGCGTCAATGGAGGAAGATTATGAAGGATCAGTACAATCATAAATACGATGATATTATCAATCTGCCGCATCCAACTTCAAAGAAGCACCCTCGTATGTCACTTTATGCCAGGGCAGCACAGTTTTCGCCTTTTGCGGCACTTACCGGACACGAAGCAGCTATTAAAGAAACTGTAAGACAAACAGATGCAAAACAGATGTTGAGTGAAGAAGTTATAGCAGAATTAAATAAAAAGTTATATCTAATCGCTGAAACGATCGGTACACAGCAAATGGTTGAGATCACGTATTTTGTACCAGATGCTAAGAAAGATGGGGGAGCATATATTACCTGTTCTGGTTGTGTAAAGAAAATTGATAAATATAAACACACAGTTGTTATGACTGATCAGACGATCATCCCTATTGAACAGATAAGTAATATAGAGGGAGAAATGTTTGAAGAATAGTAATGGTGCCTGATTCAAATAAGAATCAGGCACCATTGCTGTTTCATAAAAAGCTACATACTCTGATGGAATGTACGACGAATCACTTCTTCCTGCTGTTCGCGTGATAATCGATTAAAGTTCACGGCATATCCAGAAACACGGATCGTAAGTGTTGGATATTTTTCTGGATGTTCCATAGCATCGATCAAAGTTTCTCTATGCATAACATTTACATTCAAATGATGTGCACCTTGAACAAAGTATCCGTCTAAGATTGTTGTAAGGTTTTGTACTCGTTGTTCCTGATCTTTTCCAAGAGCATCTGGTACGATGGAAAAGGTATTGGATACACCATCCTGACATACATCGCGATATGGAATTTTAGCGACAGAGTTTAAGGATGCAAGAGCACCATTTTCGTCTCGTCCATGCATTGGGTTTGCACCTGGAGCTAAAGGTTCTCCGAGTTTTCTTCCATCTGGTGTGGATCCGGTTTTCTTACCATACATAACATTGGATGTGATCGTTAAAGCAGATAAAGTATGGATCGCATTTCTATAAATTGGATGTTTCTTTAGTTCGTCAGAGAAGAATGTTACTGTGTTAACTGCAAGATCATCTGCGCGGTCGTCATCATTTCCATACTTAGGGAAATCCCCAATGGTTTCAAAGTCAATTGCTACACCATTTTCATTGCGGATTGGTTTTACAGTTGCATATTTGATCGCTGATAGAGAGTCTGCGGCAATAGACAGACCAGCGATTCCATAAGCTGCGATTCGCTCTAAGTTTGTATCATGAAGAGCAAACTGGCTGGCTTCATATGCGTATTTATCATGCATAAAATGAATGATATTTACTGTATCAACATATAATTCAGCAACATAAGTCATAACTTTCTTATAGTTTTCCCATACTTTGTCAAAATCAAGAACGTCATCTGTGATCGGTTCGATTCCAGGAACAACCTGGATTCCTTTTTTCTCGTCAATTCCTCCATTGATCGCATAAAGCAGTGATTTTACCAGATTGCAGCGGGCTCCGAACAGCTGTGTCTGTTTTCCAACCTTCATTGCAGATACACAACAAGCAATCGCATAATCATCCCCATAGACTGGGCGCATAACATCATCATTTTCATATTGGATAGAATCCGTATCAATAGAAACTTTAGAGCAAAAATGTTTAAAGTTGTCTGGCAGTTTTTCAGACCATAAAACAGTTAAGTTAGGCTCTGGAGCAGTTCCAATGTTATATAAAGTATGAAGATAACGGAAAGAATTCTTAGTAACCAGAGGTTTTCCATTAATACCAACTCCACCGATAGACTCCGTGATCCACGTAGGATCCCCACCAAATAATTCGTCATATTCAGGAGTTCTTAAATGTCTTGTCAGCCGAAGTTTGATGATAAATTGATCGATCAATTCCTGAGCTTCTGTTTCTGTGATCACTCCATTTTTAAGATCTCGTTCAATATAAATATCAAGGAATGTAGAAGTACGTCCAAGGGAAGTTGCAGCTCCATTATTTTCTTTTGTTCCCGCAAGATATCCCATATAAACCGCCTGAACAGCTTCTTTCGCATTTTTTGCAGGTTTTGAAATATCAACACCATAAGATGCAGCCATTTCTTTCATTTTAGAAAGGGCACGGATCTGCTCAGAAATTTCTTCACGCAGACGAATGCGGTCTTCTGTCATAGGTCCATCTTCAGAGTCTAGATCTTTTTGTTTTTCTTCAATCAAGTGGTCGATTCCATAAAGAGCAACACGACGGTAGTCTCCAATAATACGTCCACGTCCATAAGCATCAGGAAGTCCTGTTAGAAGTCCAGCAGTTCTTGCAAGACGGGTACGTTTTGGATAGGCATCAAAAACCCCTTCATTGTGTGTTTTTCTGTATTCATTAAAATGGCGGTCGATCTCTTCATTTAGTTTATAACCATATTGTTCCAGTGACTGGTGCGCCATACGTTTACCGCCATATAGATTGACAATACGTTTTAGGGGTGCATCTGTCTGAAGTCCAACGATCACCTCATTTTCTTTATCAATATATCCAGGTGCGAAGTTCGTGATACCAGAAATGATATCTGTCTCAACATCTAAAACGCCTCCTTTTTTCAATTCTTCAGCAAGCAGTTCTTCACATTTATTCCAGACTTTTTTTGTTTTCTGAGATACATCAGCTAAGAAAGAGTCATCTCCTTCATAGAGAGTGTAGTTTTTCTGTATAAAATTTCTTACATTGATTTCTTTTGTCCAGACACCATCATTGAATCCATTCCATTCGTTTAACATGATTTTTCCTCCGTAAAATAAACATGATCAAAATAGGTTTGTTGTAACATCTCTGTTTTCTTTTTATCCATGGCCGGTACACCTTCTAAAGAATAAGGAATATCCATAACTTTATATTTGTTGGTACCAAGTAAATGATAGGGAAGCAGCTCAACTTTCTCTACATTAGGAATCTTTTGAATATAAGCTTTTAATTGAACCATATGATCTTCGCTGTCAGTAATTCCTGGAACAACGACATGGCGAATCCATATCTTAGTCTGATGTTTTTTTAAAGCATTCAAAAATTCTTCAAAACGATCCATTGATCTTCCTGTCATTTTCTCATAATCCGTTTTATGGATGTGTTTCAGATCAAGAAGAACAAGATCTGTATGATTTAAAATCTCATCATAATCAGAAAGTCCATAACCTGCAGTGTCGATGCAAGTGTGAATGCCTTCATTCTTGCATCGTTTTAATGTCTCTTTTAAAAAATCAGGTTGTAATAAAGGTTCTCCACCAGAAAAAGTAACACCACCATCTTCTTTAAAATAAGGTTTAAATCGTCGGATCTTTGCAACGAGTTCTTCCGGTGTGTATTCGGTTCCGCCAGATAATTCCCAAGTATCAGGATTATGGCAGAAACGACATCTTAGAGCACATCCTTGTAAAAAGATAACGGTTCGTATCCCTGGTCCATCAACCAGACCCATCGATTCGATGGAATGGACATGACCAACTGTCATAGTATTCCTCCTTATGGATGATACGTACTTAGGACAAGTACGTAAAAAGTTAACAGGATCAATATCTGAACGATAAAGCGTTGTAAAAATAGAATAAAAAAACGCCGCACGTCCAGACAGATTGCCCAGACGGTCGGCGATTAATGATCATACTTCCATGTGGTTAATTCCACGTGCTCCGTCAGTTATATGACCTTATGGCTATAAGATACTATAGAAAATGAGATTCGTCAACCCCTTAATTTTGTCGAAAAGCTTCACAAATTGTACAAAAAATGATACAATATAGTTATCAAAACAACTTAAAGGAGGATATGCCTATGAAGCTAGAGAAATTGCAGTTCGTTGTAGAAGATGGAGTTGGTATCATCACAATGAACTATATGAAGAATCTTAATGCAATTGATGATCAGATGGCAGACGAGTTGATGTACGTAGTAGATACTTGTGAGAATGACCCGAATGTAAAAGTTGTTGTTTTAAAAGGAATGCCAAAGGCATTTTCAGCAGGAGGAGACATTGGATACTTCTATAACCTGATCCAACAAGGTGGAGAAGTGAATATGGATTCTCTGATCAGTAAAGTTGGCAATGTAACCGATGGTCTGAAGCGTATGAGTAAGCTTGTGATCTCAAGTGTAAGTGGAGCGGCAGCAGGTGCAGGAGTAAGTCTTGCATTTTCAGGGGACTTTGTTGTATGCGCAGACAATGCGAAGTTTATTATGGCATTTGTGAATCTTGGACTAGTTCCAGATACCGGTGGAACGTACCTGTTTGTTAAGAGTCTTGGAATTCAGAAGGCAATGGAACTGTGTGTTACAGGAAGACCAATGAAAGCACAGGAAGCAAAAGATGCCGGAATGGTATATGATGTAGTTCCAGCGGAAGAATTAGATGATACCGTTATGAAACTTGCTAAGAAATTTGCTAGTGGACCATTACTTTCTTATAAGAATATCAAGAAACAGATTTATCAGGCAGGGCTTGCTGATTATAAGAAATACCTGGATGAATGTGAGATTCCGACACAGCGTGAATGTGCGGCATCTTCTGATTTTATAGAAGGAGTCAAAGCTTTTATGGAGAAGAGAAAGGCTGAATTCAAAGGAGAATAAAGCCAGGATCAAACCATGAACATAGAAGGGAGGTCACGCCTTTGAAGTCAAAAGTTGTAACAAGAGAGGAAGCGCTCTCAAGAATTCATGATGGACAGACGATCATGTTTGGAGACTGGCATGGAGAATTTGCAGCAGATGAGATCATTGATGGAATGTTAGAAAAAGGAATCAAAGACATTGATGCGATCGCTGTATCTGCTGGAATGGCGGATCAAGGAGTCGGAAAGCTGATCAAAGATCACAGAGTTAAGAGTTTGATCACAACACATATTGGGTTGAACCCGATCGCCAAGGATCAGATGTTTGCAGGAGAACTTGCGATAGAATTTAGTCCGCAAGGAACCTTTGCAGAAAGAATCCGTTGTGGTGGAGCAGGCTTAGGTGGCTGTCTGACACCAACAGGACTTGGTACAGAAGTAGAAGAAGGTAAACAAAAACTAACGATCGATGGCAAAGAATATCTTCTGGAATTACCATTGCGTGCAGATGTTGCTTTGATCAAAGCAACGAAAGCAGATACTGCAGGTAATATTTCATTCCGAATGAATTCCAGAGCAACAAACAGTACGATGGCTATGGCTGCTGATACGGTGATCGTTGAAGTCGAAGAGATCGTTGAAGTGGGTGAACTAGGACCAGAAGAGATCGATGTTCCAGCACCTGTGATTGATATGATCTATGAAAGAACCGGTGAGAAACGACCAATGTGTCCAATGTGGCAGCGAGCCAAAGCAAAAGCGGAAGGAGGTCAGTGATATGGCAGGATTGACAGGAAGAAAGCTGATCGCATCACGATGTGCAAAGTTTTTTAAAGATGGAGATTTTGTAAATCTTGGTATCGGAGTTCCGCTGATGTGTGTAAATTATCTCCCAGAAGGTGTGGATCTGTGGCTGGAAGCAGAGATCGGAACCGTCGGAAGTGGACCAACCCCAAGCTGGGATAAAGCAGATATTGATGTTATTGATGCCGGCGGACAGCCTGCATCTGTGATCAAAGGTGGAAGCGTGTATGATCATGAGATGTCTTTTGCATTTATACGTGGCGGACATATTGATGCAGCAGTTCTTGGTACACTTCAGGTAGACCAAGAAGGCAATATCGCTAACTGGACGATTCCAGGGAAGATGGTGCCAGGAATGGGTGGTGCCATGGATCTGTGTGCCGGAGTGAAGAAGATCATCGTAGCAACAGACCATTGTGAAAAGAGTGGAAAGTCTAAGATATTAAAGAAATGTACACTTCCTTTGACGGGAGTTCATTGTGTAACAGATATCGTAACAGAACGCTGCTATTTTGAAGTTACAAAAGATGGTCTCGTGTTAAGGGAACTTGCAGAAGGATATAGTGTAGAAGATATCCTTGCATGCACAGAAGCTGATGTGATCGTACCGGATGAAATTGGTGTTATGAGCTGATAATAGACGCAGGAAAGCATATAGAAAAACAGCACTGTACAGGAATAAAATTCCCAATGCAGTGCTGTTTTTATTAGTTTATTTAATCTTCTTTTGGCAATGCAATATTTAAGATAATTGCAACAAGTGCCGCAGGTACAATACCAGATCCTCCGAAGATCAACTGAATTCCTTCAGGTAGTCCAGAAAGAACTGTGCTGTTTGCACCGATTCCATATCCAAGTCCGAGAGCTACAGATACGACAGTAATATTTCTCATTGTTAATGGTTCTTTTGTGATCAGCTGAATACCACTGATTACGATAGAAGAGAACATCATAACAGCTGCTCCACCTAATACGCTCTGTGGCATGATAGAGATCAATGCAGCAAGTTTTGGAAATAATCCACACAGGATTAAGAAGATTGCTCCTGTTGCAAGTGCAAAACGGTTTACGATCTTTGTCATAGTAACAAGACCAACATTCTGGCTGAATGATGTATTTGGTAAAACACCAAAGAATGCTGCGATCGTAGATCCGATACCATCACAGACAACACCACCAGAAAGCTCAGAATCTGTAGCTTCACGATCCATACCACCTTCGATAACTCCGGAAATATCTCCGACTGTTTCTACAGCAGTTACGATAAACATGATAAGTACAGGGACGATCGCTCTTGCATCAAAAATGATTTTTACAGGCATAAATTTTGGAATGGCAAACCATCCAGCCTGAGCAACTTTATCCCAGTTTAACACCCATGCTTTTGTATACTCTACACCATCTGCATTGACAGCAGTTGTAGGAAGTACAACACCCATGATTCCTGCGATAATGTATCCTGCGATAATTCCGATCAGTACAGAAGAAGCACTTGTGATACCTTTCGTTCCATGTTTTAATGCAATGATGATCACAAGAACAATTGTTCCAAGTAACAAGTTCTCGATTGAACCGAAATCATTAGCAGAATTTCCTCCACCAAAAGAATTCACACCAACACCGATCAGTGATAATCCGATGGAAAGTACAACCGTACCAGTTACGACAGCTGGGAAAAATCTTCGAAGTGGTTTTAACATAAATCCTAATACAGATTCAAATAACCCACCGATAATGGAAGCACCCATGATCGCACCATATCCAAGGATTCCACCACCCATAACAGATGCAACACTACTGCAGACACCGATAAATCCTGAACTCGTTCCCATGATGATTGGAACTTTTCCACCGATCGGTCCGATCGCGTACAACTGGATCAGTGTAACAATTCCGGCAATTAACATTGCATTTTGTAAAAGCGCAATCTGAACGTCTGCAAATTCGGTTCCAGAAGCAATACCACAAGCCCCTGTAATGATAAGGACTGGAGTAAGGTTACCTACGAACATAGCGAATACATGCTGCAGACCAAGGAGAATCGCTTTTTGCAGCGGAAGTTTCCCGTAAAAGTCGTATTCCGCACCTTTGTTTTTCTCTTGATTCATTTTTCTTTCGTCTCCTTTTTTTTAATGCATGATGAGCAGTTTTATACTGCTATTTTTCACAGCATACTATTATAAAGGATTTGAATGAAAATGTATAGTTCTTTTTTTTAAGCATGTTTTTTTACATTGCAACCACACCATTTTCATGATAAAATTTACCCGAAAAACTTTCCAAAAGGAGTCAATGTACAGTGATAAGTTTAGGATTAGATTCTGGTTCGTCTATGACAAAAGCCGTTTTGTTAGAAGATACGAAGATAATAGATACAAAGATGATCCCAACATCGATCAGTCCAAGGAAATCTCTAGAAGATCTTTATAGAGAAATGAAAAAACAACATAAAGAAATAGATGTTATTGTAACAACCGGATATGGAAGGAATCTGTTAGATCTGGCAGATTTCAAGATCACGGAGATTACTTGCCATGCAGCTGGAGCATTTTTTATGAATCCAGATTGTGACACGATCATTGATATTGGTGGGCAGGACAGCAAAGTGATCACCATTGACGATCTTGGATGTGTTGCAGATTTTTTAATGAATGATAAATGTGCTGCTGGAACTGGACGTTTCCTTGAGATGACGATGAAACGAGTCGAAAGTGAGATTGGAAGAATTGACACTTTTGTAAAAGATGCCAAACCTGCGAAGATCAACAGTATGTGTGCTGTATTTGCAGAAAGTGAAATCGTTGGATTATTGGCACAAGATATTGCACCTGGTGATATTGTTCTTGGTTGTGTAGAATCTATTTGTCAGCGAACCGCTGCATTTGCACAGAAATTGGCGCCAGCGAATCCAAAAGTATTTTTCTCTGGTGGACTAGCACAATTTGATGTGATCAAACAATCATTAGCCAATCATTTAGGAGTAAAAGAAGTAGCAACGGATTCATTATGTCAATACACAGGAGCAATTGGAGCTGCCGTTTTGGGCATCCGCAAAATAAAACGATAATTTTTACTTACAGGAGGATTCAAACAGTGGTTGAATTAAAGAAAGAGTTACCAGAGATTTTTGAGGAATTTGCAGAGCAGAGAAAGAATTCTTTTCTCGCGATCAAGGAGGTTAAAGAAAAAGAGATACCTGTTGTCGGTGTATTTTGTACTTATCTTCCAAGAGAGATTCCAAATGCCATGGATGCAGCAGTTGTCGGATTATGTTCTGTATCAGATGAAACAATTCCAGATGCAGAAAAAGATCTGCCAAGAAATCTATGTCCATTGATCAAATCAAGTTATGGATTTGCTAAAACAGATAAATGTCCATTCTTCTATTTTTCAGATTTGGTTGTAGGGGAAACAACATGCGATGGAAAGAAAAAAATGTACGAAATGCTTGCTGATTTTAAACCAGTTCATGTCGTAGAACTTCCAAACTGTCAGACAGAAGATGGAATCCAGTTATATAAGAAAGAATTACTTCGTTTCAAGAAAGTTCTAGAAGATAAATTTGAGACAACGATCACAGACGAGGCAGTTCTTCATCAGATCAAGTTAAGAAATGGAATCAATAAAGCATTAAGACGTCTTCAGTATGTAATGGCAAATGATCCTGCACCAGTCAATGGATTAGATGTGATCAATACTGTATATGGAAGTGGTTTTGACATCAACACAGAAGGTCTTGAAGACAGAATCAATGCAGTAACAGATAAAATTGAAAAAGAATATACAGAAGGAAAAAATATAGGAAAAAAACCAAGAATCCTTGTAACCGGATCTCCATCTGGCGGTGCGGCCTTGAAAGTCATTCGTGCAATTGAGGATAATGGTGGAGTTGTCGTATGCTTTGAAAACTGTACTGGAATGAAACCATTAGCAATGGTGGATGAAGAGAATCCAGATGTATATGATGCACTCGCAAGAAAATATTTAAATATTGGATGTTCTTGTATGTCTCCAAATAAGAATCGTCTGGATCTTTTGGATGAGCTGATCGATGATTTTCAGGTAGATGGTGTCGTAGACCTTGTTCTTCAGGCGTGTCATACATATAATGTGGAAACCGCACTTGTCAAGAAATTAGTGAAAGACAAAAAAGGAATCCCTTACACAGTGGTTGAGACAGATTATTCACAGGCAGATATTGAACAGATCAATACGAGAATGGCAGCTTTTATTGAGATGCTGTAAGTACAAAATTTGGTAATTACTGTCCAAAACGTATTACATCTATTATGGAGGTGTTTAACTGTTAAAATAATCTTATAATAAATTATAAATATTATATGGAGGATTTGTTTATGAGTAAATATTATTCTATCAATAAATTTTCAAAAATATTAGGTGTATCGGCTCAAACATTAAGGAATTGGGATAAAAAGGGTAAACTTCATCCACATCACACTTCCAGTAATGGATATAGATATTATTCGCATGAGCAATTAAATCAAGTTATGAATGTAAAACCTAATTTAGAT
>OJON01001796.1_pt1 | contig 10413 bp, 17 predicted proteins | sample 1598031 | NCBI WGS metagenome assembly OJON01 (sample SAMN01915216, study PRJEB22387) | human gut metagenome | isolation source: stool | host: Homo sapiens | place: USA | reverse complement strand
CCCCCCCATATTGTTTGAAGGCTTGGATCAAACATGCTTGTGAATCCTTACCACCTGAAAAACTTACTAATATTTTCATTTTTATGCCATTTCAATTTTTACATATTCATTTTTATTAATCCCGGCACTACCTTTGGGAGAATACACTAATCGGCCTCCATTATCCAATATCTTTTGTACATCTTTCATAGCTTGGTATGCTTGGGTATAGTCTTTGTATTCTTGGTGGCCTATTGGATATTTGCAATATCTTCTACCACCGTCAGGCATGATGCTGATACCGAATACTGTTTCATGAGTTTTTCGGTTGAAATTCTGTTGAGTCCTTACTTTCATTTTTTTTGATACATTTTCCCAGTTTAAGTATAAATACACATTCGTTGTCCGGTGCTCCCCAATTGGTGTTACCAACTCCGATGGTTATAGATTCAAGTTCAAAAAGCATTGTCCGTTTGGTGTAGCCAAAACGGAAGCGAACATGAGTGTATTCTTTGGGGTGAAAGCCGTTTCCACGTGTAATACAAGAAAAACAAATAGCTTTCTTACAATAGAAACCAGTCTTTTCATAGGAATTGCGACCTCCACATTTTGCTAATCTTCCGATCCAGTATTTCTTGATCTCTCTGTATTCTTCTTTCTTATTTCCGGATTCGATCATTTCATACCATTTTGCTTTTAATGGCAGGTCAAGGATTTTCATATTAACCATAGTCTAAAAGAGTTGCGGATTCTGTTTGTCGTGAAGGATTTTTTGAACACGTTCAATTTCTTCATCTACTTCACGCTCAATTTGTTTACTTATTCGTAAATCTATCTGTCTCTTATTTTTAAAATATTCTTTTTGGCAACGGCGCATTTCCACCACTTTGTCGAAAAATTCTTTTGGAGTCATAGATTTAAAAGGTATGGAAAAGGCCGCTTTGATGCGGCCTCCCCAGTGTGATTACTTTTTTCCAATCAGAAAGTCTTTCCACAATTCTTTGAATTGTTCTCCAAAGTAAATTGCGATTTCATTTGATTTTACAGCAAGGCGAGAGCCGAAAGACGCACGCGAGTCCGACCAATCGGCATACGAGGACGCAAAAGCGAGGCCGCAAAACGCACCGGTATTCGCATCACCGCCCCAAAGAACCAGCTGATTACGATCCTCTTCGTCCATTTCATCAATTTCTTTCTGATTATAAAGATAAAACCACGGCGTATAACGGTATTCATCTTTAGTAAATCGTGGAAAATCAGGATCGTTGTTCAATGCACGAGCAATTGTGCATAGTTTGATGTAGGCGAGGTGTGCAATATCAGCCACTTCTTCTTTGTGTCCGTCTTCATCCTCAACAAGTAGGCGAACAATAGGTTTTACACCTATTGCTTCACAAGCATCTTCGTAGGTTTTGATATTGTGATAATCTGTATAATCCGGCTTTTGCTTTCCGAATAGGGCTGTTAGAATACTAATTGCTTTAGGACAGTCGTTTGCTTCACTAAAAGCGGCTGTAACCTTTTCTTGTGTGATTTTAAGTTCTGACATAATGTAAATTATTTATTGTTAATACTATATCCGAATAATGCAAAATCTCCCCGGCACGGATCATCCGGGAAAATTGTTTTCATGTAATTGGTTACTTGTTGAACCATTTTCCAGTCCTCTGTTTTGCGTGTTGTTATCCCAAGCTGGTGTGCCATTTTTGCAACATGTGCATCCAATGGTATGTATAATTCTGTCGGGTGAATAATATTCCAAATACCTAAATCCACCGGCGATTTTCGTACTACCCACCGTAGAAACAGACAAATACGCTTGCATGGAGAATCACGCTCCAATTTTGGAATACCTTTTACGCCACCAAAATCTGTTTGTATTTCACGGATAACATTGTTGTAACCCTCATAAAATACTTCCAAATCATCCCATTCCTGATATATGTTGTACAACCGCTGGCAAATGCAGAAGAAGTCATGGTAGGTGAACATACGGTAGAAGGTATTTGTATTTTCTTTGTATTGTTCCCATACTTTGTTCATAATGAAGGCATAAGGAGAATTACCCATTAGATTATCCAAAATCTCTGCTTGCTGCATTATCAGTTTGCGATTCCCGAAAGCTATCCATGAAGTAAGAAAGGCACTGATTTCTATGTCCTTTTTATCACTGTACTTATGTGGGGAAAAATATAGGATCATCTTTTATAAAATCAGGTGTTTCAAATTGTTTTGCCCAGTCAAGTAGTTTGTTTCTTAGTTCTTCCATAATATTCTTCTTTCCATTTTTTGAAAGCGGCTTCTTTATCATTTGATTTCATTCTTTGCATGAATGATTGATGGGATTCCAGTAGTTCTTTGGCCTCTTCATCTCCATTTTCCGATCTTTCAGTTAGATGTTTGATATATTCTCCGTAGAACATTCCAGTGCTGTTATTATTTTGTTCATGGGCTTCATTAATTGAAAGAGAAGAAACAATTTCATCACGCTGTGCATCGTATTCATTTAACCAGCCGAGAATGATATTACCGTCCAGTCTATCGTAAATCTTACCGGAAGCCATAGCATTACGGAAACACAATTTGATTTCCTCCAATTTGAGATAATAGAATCTGTCTATTATTAGATCAGCGGTAAGTGCCACTTGAACATCATTCATCGTTTTTCCAACATTGAAAAAAGACACAAGCTCGTTAATCGCAATTACCAGCATAGCTCTTGCACCAGCCAATGTGATTTCTCTTTTTATAACGGAGAGTGGTAGATTAGGAGTATTGAGAACAGCTTCTTTAATCGAACTTACGTGCAATCCCTTGTAATACTCCGCTTGCAAGGTCAGCAAGTCTTTCAACGCTTTCTTTTCGGTTGCCGGGAGATTGCTGTTGACTTGAATTAAGTTGTTTCCCATACTTGTTAAAATCATTATTAGACCATCTGACTAAACGTTTGGAAACTTCAAATGTACGTTCCTTCTCAAAGCGCATTTTCCGTCCTCCGCATTCAGTCCAATACTCGAAAAAGTCCTTCAACATATCATCAGGATATTTCCCTCTATACATGAGAACTTCACTTCTGAATTTGTCTTTCCTTTCAGAAAGAGAATCCTTATTCATATTCATCTTATGGCCTAATCCGGCCATGAATGCTTGTTCCAATGTTGCATCAGGATGATCCCGACACCATTGGGTTGCTAATTCTTCTGATTTCATTTGATTTATAATTTAGATAACCAATATTTCCATACTCGTGAGGCTACTTGTGCCATCATAACGGGTGGTACACTCATTCCACAGATATAATGTGGGGATTGGTTGAGGAAATGATAATCTTGTGGAAATGTGGATATATTACATACTTCTGACCGTGATAAATATATAGGCTGCTTAAAAGGAATAATTGAGTCTGCATGAGTTGTTAGGGTGTAGCTTACTTTGTTCTCATATAGATATTGTTGATTAAAAAAGCCTCGTTTCCCAGTTTGTTTTTTATAAGCCTCTGCCAAAGCAATATCTCCTGCCACTCTCTGCTCAAATAACTTCTTCATTTTTAATCCAATAGCTTTTCCCTTGTAATCCGCATATTTCCCATAATATATTTCCGGTTCATTAAATTCCATGTTGATGTATGGCTCAACATTGAAGAGGTCTGAAACTTTTAGAAAATGGACTCCCAAATCATGCCTGATACATATAAAGAATACACGTTCTCTTTTTTGAGGTACTCCCATTTTAGAAGCATCAAGAAGAAAATGCTGACAATAATAACCAGCTTCCTCAAAGCCTTTGTATATACGTCTGACATAATCAATCGCATTCCCTAAAAGAAGTCCTTTCACATTTTCAGCAATAACAACTTTAGGTTTTAAGCGTTTGGCAAGTGCAATAAAATCAAAAAAGAGCGTATCTAAAACTTGTGTCTTTTGACCTTCCTTGAATTTCTTTTCTTTACCCCACGCATCTTCACGTAATCCCGACATGCTAAATGTACTGCAAGGTGGTGATCCGTCCAATATATCTAAATTGTACAGTTCTTTGGGAAGATTATTCCTTTTCACTAAATCACGAATATCTTCCAAATAACTATACTGGGGATGATGGTTTGTTTCATAGCATTTCATCATTCGTGGATCAATCTCATTACAGCCAATAACATCGTAACCTGCTATTTTGTAACCCATAGTAGAGCCACCGCCACATGCAAAACAAGAAAATACCTTTCCTTTATCTTTAGTAAAAACAGCATCTTCTAAAGACCAGCGATAAGGATAGAGATGTTGTGTATGGGGGGGGGGTAATTACATCTTTCATCATTCCACCTCCCATAATTCAGCTACTCTTTTGAACTCTTCATCAGCCGGAACCGGGCAATCTTTGATCCATTGCATATCTTTTACTTTCCATAACGAAAGGTCTGTGTTGTCAGGAATATGCTTTTTAATATCAGGAAAAAGATTGAGCCGAAGAGATTTACTTTCCATAAGTTCATCTTTGTAATCCAACAAAAAATTATTGGCCTCCAATAAACTATGAACATCATTAACAGAATGTGGAGTGTAAACAACTCCATCGAAGTATCTGATATAATTGGGGAGCATATCAGCTAGTGCCGTATATAGAAATAATTTTCCTTTATTGCCATAGGCCAATTTTTGAACGGTTTTGATACTTTCAGCCAAATTTGCCAGTTTTTCAGGAAACAAAAGTGGTTCTCCACCAGTTATCATGATCTCTTTGTAATTAAAGTGCTCAACAACTGGTAATTTTGAAAAATCCCATGAGTTGTTGCAACACATAGGACATTTGTTCGGACATTTGGTTGTAACCAATAGACGTAACTTTTCCATTTATAATGATATTGTTTGGGTGTATTTCAATTCTCCGGTATATCCACGTGCTTTCAATTCTGCGATAAGTTCCCGTGGAGAAAATTTTGCCAATTCAGGATTGGAATATATTTTCTTCAAATTCCCCCCCCCCGGAGTTTTCTTACGGTTTCTGGCATAAACATTACCGCACTCTTTACAATATGTCTGCAATCCATCTTCGGTTGAAGCATTTTTCCAAAACTCACCGACCGGAAGTTCCCGGCCACATTTGCTACATTTTTTTAATTTTTCCATTATTCCTTTTCTTTAATTCTACCATATTCACATATTAGCAAGGCATCCGAAGTTGCCAATGTAACTTTTGCATACGGGAACAGCTGTTGGGCTTTCTTCTTTAAGATGTTTTTCCATTCTGTCTTACCCAATTTGTCTGTATTTCGTAATCCTATAGTTTTTTGCCAAGTTTGTGGAGATACTGTTACTGTCGGAATCCCACAAGCTATCAATCCCATAGTCAGCTGTCCGTAACCTTCTCCAAAAACAAAAGAGGCAGAAGCACTTTGCCCGGTTATGCCATTCACTCGTTCCAAATAACAAACGCTATTTTCTTTGTATATGGAGAGAAAATCTAATAAGTCTTTGGGAGTTGGTGGCATTTTGATACACTCCAATAATCTGTTATTCTCGGTGTCGTACACTACAATTCCACCGCTTTTGCCAACATCTATACCTATGATCCTTCGTTTCATAAATTATACTTTTTTGTTTATAAATCTTTTGAGCTTAATTACATCTTTCTTTCCAAGCCTTAGTGCTTCACTGGTCTTGATGTCAGAAGGTGAAGCTTTACAATTCTCGGTTATCCTTTCAAAATGTCGGATAAAGGATTTTAGGAAATAGTCGGGGATTTCAACTTTCATAATGATTGATTTATGTGGATAAGCCCGGACTCGAACCGGGATGATAGGAACTGTTTATGGACTTTTTACAGCAGAGCATAAGTTCTCATATTAGGCCAACCTATCTATTGTTGTCGGTTTTAGCGTCTTCCGATTTCGCCACTTATCCGTTTGCCTCTACAATAGAGGCATTTTACATGAACAAAAAGACTCTTTGTAGTATCTACCGCCGTGGAGCGTATGCAGCGTACTCGACTCGACTTGCAAAGAGAAGAAAAAAGGTGAGGCATGATAGTTCCCGGATAGGCGGTCAAGCCACACCGGGAGAAGCTGATTATTAATCGGGTTGATAATTATTATTTTAGGAATTTAGCAAAAGTCTTGATTGAGCCTTCATTATTACTTTTTAAAGAGGCCAATTCTGTATTTTTAGAAGTTAGTGTAGAAATAACAGATTTATTCTTTTCGATTTCTGCATCAATATCACTATTAAGTGTTTCCAAATCGGCTTTTGCTTGTGCAAATTGAGACAATATCGTATCTCTTCTTTGTTGAAATGTCAGCATATTATTTTGTCATTTTTAAAAATTCAGGAGCAATGCCATATAGAGGTGTCTTCCCGTCCCACTTGTCTATAAATTGTTTATATAAAATCTCACGGGTGAGTCCACGGGACGCAATTAAAGCTTGTTCTGTTTTTAGTTGCTCCAGTTCGTTTTGCTTCTTTTGTTCTTCAATCTTCTGATCGAGTACCGAAATATTAGTGTTTACCTCGTTACGGCTATCTATTTTATCGCGGACAGCTCTTGAAAATTCCAATTGTGCGGAGAAGGTCAACAACTGCAATCCCCGTTTCTCAAATTCTTTATCAACGATCTGTTCCAGTCTCTTTTCAAATACCAATGAACCACCGTCAGCCATCAGACTGTCTGTTTTATGTTTGCGACTTTCTTCTTTGATAAGATCATATATACGTGGCTCCAAAATATTATCTTCTAATGATTGCATAAAACCATCTTTTCCCGATGGGGTGTCAGCCTTATCAATATGCTTGTTATCAAATACAATATCAATAGCCCTGTTTTTCATTACTTTATAAGAGTAAGTTGGCCGGGCTGTAAACTCTGTATTGTCGGCTGCTTTTAGTGTGACTGGATCAGAAAATTCTCCACGCTGATCGAATAGCGGAACTTGAAAAAGCTCTGTGCCTAATTCCCATGTAGATACCTTACCGGCAACGATTTTAAAATCTTCTTTCCCTTGTTTGCCGTAGTTCTCCATAAGGACACCGGCATAATTAGGAGCAACTCTTTCGCATGAAGCAAACAAAACAACGGCAAATAATGCCACAATCAAAAAATCAATCTTTCTTTTCATTTTCTACTTTTTTTATGATATTATAAACTATAAATGCTACTGTCAGCATAATTATTGAAATTCCCAACCACGCATTTATGTGATTGAATACGCGGTTGCCAATGAAGAAAGCCGATACGACAAGTACCGGCTTCCAGTATTTCTTTACAGTCTTCATTGTTATTGTTCGATAATGGCAATATCCGGTGCCAATTTACGGATCAACAATAATTGCTCGTCAATGGCCTTGTTGCGTTCCTCTTCCACTATCACTTCTGCACCAGGGGAGCAAAGGGACAATCGAATATTACGCCCGTCCACATCTGCAATGATTTCCACTTCAATCTCTTCTGCCGGGCGACCTTTGAAGATCGGGACAATAAGATTGAATGAGGCCGGAAGATTGGAGTTGACAACTTGGCTGTAATTGTCAGTGCGACTACCGTTGTCTTGTCGGGAGTTTTCCACTTTTGAGTCAATGCTGGCTTTGAAGTTCTTCAAGACTGTTACCAGTTCCATGTTGTATTGTGCATCCTTGAAGAAGGCACGATTCATTTTGAAGAACTTTGAAAGCTGTACCGGTTCCCATGTCTTGCTTGTGTTAATACCAAATTCAAGAAACTTGGGATAGTATTTCAACTCACCTCTTACAGTAGCTTTATTCCTACTGTCAGTTTCATTGGTGACAAGTTTGAGTGTCATTTTCTCCCGATCAACAAGAATATAGCAACGTTTCTGATTGATCTGCTCTTTTTCAGAGATTCTTTTCAAGAGAAATTCATGAACACTTCCAATTGTTCCGGCTAATTCTACCTTATCAGGCTCCAGTACCGGTAACTCATTTTCTTCGTGAAGTTCAATAACTCTAAGGGTTGCTTCGGCCATACCCGGAGCAAAGTTCACTTGCATCTTTTCGTTTTCCATGCTGTTCTACAAATTTTTAGTTCTGTTTTTAAATGATTTGGCAGGTTTGAAATGTGGAGTATAATGCTCCGCTATGACAATAGTCTCGTTTTTGTGTATGTTACGAGCAACTTTTTGTTTATAGTGTTTGGGTGACAGTGTGCCAAAACCTCTAATATAAAGAGTCTTTCCATTAGCTACTGCATTCACGGTCTCTTTTAGTGCTGCCTCTATGACAGTTCGGACTTCACAAATAGCGATACCGGTTGATTCGGCTACTTGTTTGATAAGTTCTTCTTTTCTCATGGCTTATCCCTCCGTACCAGTAGATTCAATGTCCTCGAATACAGTTTTCTGCATCTCTTGTGCTTCCATCGGACGTTCTTTAACCAAGTCACCATTACCGTTGTAATATCCAGTGGTACGAGTGCTACGTTCCATGAACTTAAAGCATTCATCCGTAATTTCCTCATAACCACGCTTTATATCGGTAAGCAACGTTTTTTTACGTTCCTTTTTAGGTTTCAGTTTGTCCTTGTATGCTTGCATGAAAGCTTTCTTTTCTTCTTCCAGTGCGGCCATGTCAAGGTCAATATTTGCCAATTCCGTTTTCCGTTCACCCATTTCTTCCTCACTGAAAGGAGAGGTATAGGTGATTCTTTCAACTGCTGCGCAATTGTCTTCCAACATTTGTCTGCGAAGCAATGGATTCTTGTCTTTAAATAGTTCTTTATCCATATCATAAAGGTTTTAAGCCATATCGGGCAGAACCGACAAATGGCTGTGGGTTAGTCCTTATGTTTGCTTTGTGTATATCATCTGTACGATGATTGAATAATCGGGGTAATCCCGTTATTTTGTCATATACAACCAGTTCAGACGATACATAACAAATAAAGCCTTTCAGTCGCTCTTTCAACCATGCGTTCTGATAGGCTCTGCGTTCACGATATTCTTGGTAGCTCATTCCCTTTGGGCGAGCTGTGAGAAGGGGAGTGTAATTTCTCGCCCCCCCCGATTTAGATTTACTCTTTCCCATCAATCAAATTTTTATATTGTTCTTCTGAAACGAACTTGTCGCAGTTCCCATACCAAGTACCATCATTTATCTTGTATGGCCTGACTGTTTTATCCATTTCATTCATAACACCGACTACCGCATTTTCTTTGCTATTATCATCCCATACAATAACAACATCGCCGACAGTCGGGATATATTCAGGCTGTAACTTCTCAAAATTGAAGGAGTAATGTTTTTCTTCCTTCATGGCGGCAAGCATCTTTGCCTTTTCCGTTGAATAACAGGTAAAGTTTTTACCATAAGATAAAAAGTCAATGTGCCCCGAAGGAATAGTCGTAGGTTTATTTACGATAACTTCCCCTGCACAGACAACGTAACTCCCATTAAGGCTTATATAAAAGTCCAATTCCACGGGCACTACTTCCCGGCAATGTTGTATAGTTCGCATTGTACACACACCAACTTTTATGCCTTTTTTGCGGAGTGCTTCAATATCATGAAGAACGCAATCGGAAGCTCGCGGCGATAAATTCTTGTCGTATAACGTTTTTCCTATATCAAAAATTATCAGTTCGTATTTCATTTTTCTATTGGCAATAAGCTTGGTGCTTCATATGGTAATTGACTGCCCGCTATAAAATCACACCCGTAGATATCGCATAAAATTTGTAATGTCAGAACATCACGCGCTTTTCCTGTCATCCTGTCTTTTCCACGCTCCAATACGATGACATCAGCATTAAGCAAAAGAGGTATGCTTGGATTATGGCAGGATAATACTATCGTCTTCCCTCGATTTTTTAATTTTTATATATACCGTATAACGATATTTAAAAATTTGTAATCTATGGACGCTGTCGGCTCGTCCATAATAATGACCTCCGGCTTCGACAGTATTGCGTCGGCGATTCCAACGCGCTGGCGGAATCCTTTTGAAAGGTTACCTATTATCTTGTTTGCCGCCTTATGGTGCAACTGGCAAATCTCCATCGCCTCCCTGACGCGTTTTTTCACTTCGGCAGAAGGAACGTCCTTTATGCGCGCCCGAAAAGTCAAATATTCGCTCACGCGCAAATCCTCCGGAAGGGGATTGTTTTCCGGCATAAAACCTATATGCCTGCGGGCAATTTCAGGATATGCGGCAACGCTTATCCCGCAAATATGCACGCTGCCGCTTGTGGCGGGCATAAGCCCAGCCAATATGCGCATAGTAGTGCTTTTCCCAGCCCCGTTAGGGCCGAGAAACCCCACGACCTCTCCCTTGCCGATTCGGAAGGATACATTATCTATGGCTTTTACCGCGCCGTAAGATTTAGTAAGCCTCCTCACGATAACGGAATTTGGCATTTCCTGTAAAGAATCGTCCATTTTAGTTTTAACGCGCAAAATGCTTCATATTGAGATCGGAAGAGCGTCGTGTAGGGAAAGA
>OJON01001795.1_pt1 | contig 10415 bp, 7 predicted proteins | sample 1598031 | NCBI WGS metagenome assembly OJON01 (sample SAMN01915216, study PRJEB22387) | human gut metagenome | isolation source: stool | host: Homo sapiens | place: USA | reverse complement strand
AGACACGATCATATGATCTGCAGGGAATGCGGCAGGCTGTCGGATATCACGCTGCAGGATATGACGAAAGAAATCGAAGAATCCACCGGGGTTTGTATAGAATCCTATGATTTAAAAATCTATTATATCTGTGAGGAATGCAGAAAAAAATGAACGGGAGCCGAAAGGAGGACCGATATGATTTATAAATGCAGTGTCTGCGGTTATATTTATGACGAAGAAAAAGAGGGGCAGCCACTGCTTGACAGTAAATGCCCGGTCTGTGGAATGACGATGGTATTGATGGAGGAAAACGACAGCGAAGCTGCTGCTTCTACTGCTCTGGAAGCCGCTGCAGCTCCGGAGGAGCTGGCTTATGATCCGGCATACGCCCGTTGTGACGCCAGTTGCCGTTATATGGACGATATCCATGAAATGGCTGTAACAGGTAAGTCGATCATCGGTGCGATGGGTACGCAGATGCCGATGCCTGGCTGGGACGATATCCTGCTGCTGGGCAATCAGCTGAATCCGCCGCCGCTCAATGATCATGACGCGGTCGATACGACGACTGTGATTGGTAAAAATGCCAAAAAGCCGTTGATTTTGACTAATCCGATTTTTGTTTCACATATGTCTTTCGGAGCTTTGTCAAAAGAGACTAAAGTGGCTTTAGCCAAGGGCAGCGCTTTAGCAGGTGCGGCGATGTGCAGTGGTGAAGGCGGTATTCTGCCGGAAGAAATGGCAGCGGCGCATAAATATATTTTTGAATATATCCCCAATTTATACAGTGTGACACGGGAAAATCTGCGTAATGCCGATGCGATCGAGATCAAGATCGGCCAGGGTACGAAGCCCGGTATGGGAGGGCATCTTCCCGGCAGCAAAGTGACACCGGAAATCGCGGCGATCAGGAATAAACCTTTGGGTGAAGATGTTATCAGCCCGTCCAAGTTTCCTGATATCAATACGAAAGAGGATTTGAAAGCATTGGTGACGAGTCTGCGCGAGGAATCTGACGGCAGGCCTATAGGTATCAAGATCGCAGCCGGTAAGCTGGAACGTGATTTGGAGTTCTGCGTTTTTGCAGAGCCTGATTTTATTACGATCGACGGACGCGGCGGCGCTACAGGCGCCAGCCCGAAGCTGGTTCGTGATGCGACCAGTGTTCCGACCGTTTATGCTTTGTATCGTGCCCGCAAGTATCTTGATGCTGTGGGAGCTAATGATATTGCGCTGGTGATCACCGGCGGGCTGCGGGTATCGTCTGATTTCGCCAAGGCTTTGGCTATGGGTGCGGATGCTGTGGCAGTAGCATCGGCTGCTTTGATTGCGGCAGCCTGCCAGCAGTATCGTATCTGTGGTACGGGTAAATGTCCTGTAGGCATCGCTACGCAGGATCAGGAGCTGCGATCCAGATTGAAGATCGAAGCATCGGCACAAAGGGTAGCAAACTTTTTGAACTGTTCCCTGGCAGAGCTGAAAACATATGCCCGCATCACTGGTCATAAGAATCTGCATGATTTGAATGCAGGTGATTTGTGTACGATCAATCGTGAGATTTCTGATTATACTAATATTCCTCATGCCTGATATTTAAGAAAATTATGAAAGAACCCCGTATGCTTTTGCATACAGGGTTCTTTTTTTATATAAGGTGGTATCAGGAGCGAATAAAATTGGCTGGATATGATGAGATCATGTCGTCAGTGTTGTATATAGAAAGCAGAATTTTAAAAAGTTCACTTTAAATTTGAATATATTTCCCAATAAGTTTTCTTTTGGGATAAAGTAAATATATTAACTATAAATTATATCTTGTCAGAACAAAAGTTATATGTTAAGATAATTTACGGAAATTATTTTAAAGAATAATATTAAAATATTTTTAAACATTTTGTTAAGTTAAAACATTTTGAATAAAATAATTACTCTGAATGCTGAAAATGCAAAGAAGTGATAAATATCAGCGTTTGTTGAATTTAAGATCTGAAAGGAGATGTTAAAATGAGTGAATTTACTGAGCTGAATTTTAGAGAAAATCATGCGTATAAATATTTTGATATTTACAGCGCTGCTGAAAATCTTGGTTCTGAGTATTTTAAGAATGAAAGCGAGGTCTTTTATGAAGTTAAAAAAGAAAAATTTTGGCTTGGCAGCATTGATTTTAATGTCTCTTTCAGGTTCTGTATATGCTGAGGCACCGCTTACTGACAGTACAGTTATTAACGGTGATACAACTATCAATGTAGATACCGGGGCTAATAGCGGTATAAATTTGAGTGGTAACAAGGAGATAAGTTTGGCGGCATCTGCTTCTGATGCTGCTGTAACCATAAAGGTCAACGGGCAAAAGTCTGTTGGCGACGTAAGGTATGGCATTAGGGTCAGCAATGGCGCTAAAATAAATTTAAGTGATTTGAATATTGTAAGTGAAGATAAAACCGGAGACGTAAATGGTATTTATGCCAGTGCCTCAGAAATAAATATCAATAATTTAAACGTTGATGTTAATGGGAACAGTATTTATGGCGTTAATATTTATAACGGTTCTCAGATGAATGTTGCCGGAAATATGACAATTGCTGTGAAAGGAGATACAGTCCCATCTTCAGGTATCAGGGGGGTTACAGTAAATTCGGCCAGCGGCGTGTTGAACGTACAGGGAGATTTAATTATTAAGGCTGAAAGTGATCAAAGAGGTTATGGTATTTACAATACCAGCGGCGGAAAGCTGAACGTTGCGCAAAATACTTATATAACTACTATTGGCGAGACTGGACACGCGATATTTTCTGCATCTAACAACGATGCGGGGAAAATAGGTTTGAGCGGTAATTTAAATATTGACAGTTATGGTGATAAAAGCTATGGTATACGCGTTATCGGCGGAACTGTTGATGTGCAAAAGAATACGGTCATAAATATGTATGGTAACAATACTTCTGGAATACATACATCTAAAGATGGTAATGGCCTTGTTGAAGGCGTGATCGATTTACATGGTGATACCATCATAAAGGCGGAGGGAAATGGCAATAAAGGCATTTATGCTTCTACCGGTCTGATCACTATGGATGGTAAAGGTTATTTGCAGATGGACGGAAATAAATCCTATGGTATTTATGTCGATAACGGAGGTAAGGTTGTCCTTAACGGCGGTGTAAGTATTGATGCCCAAAAAGAGGGGAATCAGGGAATTTATATCTATGGCAGGGTAATGTGGAGCTGCATGATTCTGTTGATATCTTTACCGGCAGTGATGCTGCAGCTAATGCGATCAATATTAACGGCAAGGGCAGTACTGCTGCAAATAAAGCACAGGTCAACGGAACTGCGCAGTTCAATATGCTGGGCAATATAAAGGTTTCTAATGGTGGTAGAATTGATTTGGAGATGACGGAAGGGTCTTTTTGGCAGGGTGCAGCTGGTATTGATGCCGGCAATGGCTCTACCAGCTCGCTGAGTTTTGGTAATAATGCCGTTTGGAAGCTGACTGGCAATTCAGAAGTGACTGATTTGACACTGGATGGAGCTTGGCTTGATATGACGGCAGATGGTAATGCTTTCAGTACTTTAAAGACCGAGTCTTTAAACGGCAGTGGTGGCACGATCATACTTGATGTTGATGGTACGGCAGTTGATCAGGCAGATAAGCTGTATGTTACAGATACTTTTACAGGTACACAGGCTTTAAAGCTGCATGAGATCAACGGACGCGATAATGATCCAACTTTAGGCAAGGATGCTTTGGGTACAATTTTGGCCAGTGTTAATATAAATAACGGAACTTTTACTGCTGTCGATGGTGAAGGCAGTCTGTTCTGGCAGCGCTATGAGCTGGGGCAGCAGGCAAGTAATACCGGCGGTTATACGACCGACTGGTATTTGAAAGAGATTGAGAATATTTCTCCGGCTGAAAGGCCGACAACTACGGTAGAAAGTGTTTTGGCGGCCGGCGCGTTGAATTATTATACATGGCGGAGTGAAAACGATAAACTGATGCAGCGTATGGGCGAATTGCGCCATAATGGTGACGATGCCAAAGGCGTTTGGTTCAGGGTGAACGGCAGTAAGATCGGCCGTTCTGGAAGCTGGGGTTTTGAAAATAAATATACTGCTTATGAGCTTGGTTATGATGAGGTTATAAAACGAACAGATGATTTTGTGCGTTACAACGGTGTGGCATTGAATTATACTGATGGCAGCAGCAGTTACCGCAGCGGTAATGGTGGGAATGATGCAAAAGCGATCAGTTTTTATGGTACACAGATCGGCAGTAAGGGGCATTATCTGGATGTGCTTTTTAAGATAAGCCAGCTTGCTAATGATTTTACTGTATATGACAGCAATGCCAACAAGATAACTGGTGAGCTTGACAATGTAGGTGTGGCAGTGAGTGCTGAATACGGGCGTAAAAATGTATTGAGCAGGGGCTGGTATATTGAACCGCAGGCGCAGCTGACTTTAGGATATTTGGGTGGCGACAGTTACCAGACCAGCAATGGCATAACTGTACAGCAAGGTGGTATCAACAGTGCTGTGGGGCGTGTAGGTTTTAATTTAGGCAGGGAGATCGGAAATCAGGCCAATATTTATGTCAAGGCTAATCTTTTGCACGAATTTGGCGGAGGATATGATGTGACGATGGCTGACAGTGGTGGAACCCGCTTTAAGGCTGCTGATGCTTTTAACGATACCTGGTTTGAATATGGTATTGGCGCTGCATTAAAAACGGGCAGCAACAGTCATATTTATATTGATGTGGAACGCAGCAGCGGCAGTGACTTTAAGAAAGACTGGCAATGGAATGTCGGCGCACGCTGGACATTTTAGAAAATCGTTGTAAAGAAAATAATAGAGAGCGTATATCCTGTAGTGGATATACGCTCTTTATTTTTGGCACCAATGCTGAAATTTATAATATGAACTTTTTGCAAACTTTAACTGTAAATGCTTGACTTAAAGTTGACTCTAGCCTGTAAAATCGAATTAAAGGCAAAGGCGTTATGGTAAAATACCAAACGCTGCTTTGGGTAAAATAAAAGATGAGGAGGTATAGTATGAAAAAAATTGTTGTGGTGCTGATGTCGATGCTGGCAATGCTGGTGGCGGCTTGCGGCGGCAGTAATGCCGAAGCTATTTCTACTGATAATGGAGGGAAAATTATGCAGAGTGAAAATAAAACTAACAGCAGTAAGGCTTTGGTCGTGTATTATTCGCGGTCAGGTAATACCGAGGCTCTTGCCAGAATGATCGGTAATGAAACAGGTGCGGATATGTTCAGGGTGACTACTGTCACGCCATATCCTGAAGTATACCGTGAAACAACTGAGCTTGCCAGAGCCGAACGTGATAATAACGCGCGTCCTGCAATTAACGGACGTGTAGAAAATATGGCGGATTACGATGTCGTTTATATCGGCGTGCCTAACTGGTGGAGCACGATGCCGATGCCGATGTTCACTTTTTTAGAGCAGTATGATTTGTCCGGCAAAACTATCGTGCCGTTCATTACTCATGGCGGCGGTGGCGTAGCTAATTGTGTCAGCGATCTAAAGAAAGCTGTTCCCGGAGCTACAGTGCTGGATGCATTGGTAGTCAGCGGCGGCAACGCGCAAAATGCCCAGAGCGATGTCAGCGCCTGGCTGAAACGCTTGGGTTTAGTAAAATAAAATATCATTTCCTGACAGTAAAAAACAGAGAGTGCTTTCCAGGCTCTCTCTGTTTTGTTATAGCCATATTTAAATATATTCTTTTTTCAGGTATTCTAAAAATTTTTCAGAGGCCTTGGAAAAGGTTTGATATTTTTTCCAGACAATATCAAGTCCAACTTCAAGTGTTGGTTCTAATGGGCGAAAGCAAAGCGGGCTGTCGTCATATGATTTGATGATTCTGTCGATGCTTAATGCATAGCCGACCCCTTCTTCTACCATAAGGGAAGCGTTGTATAAAAGATTATAGGTAGCGACGATATTCAGATTGTCGTAATTTCCTCCCATCCAGCCGGCTATCTCATTTTTGACCATGGCCTGGTTGGAAATAATTAGCGGCAGGCCCAGCAAATCATGAGGCTTGATAGTTTTATTTTCAGCTAAAGGGCTGGCTTTGGTCATCCATAAACCCCAGATATCAGTGATCGGTAATTTTATAAAATCGTATTTCTTAAGGTCAGCCGGCTCGATAAACAAGCCAAAATCAAGCAGTCCGCTGTCCAGACGTTCGGAAACGTCTTCGGCTTGGCCGCTGAAGATATGAAAATGTATATGGTCATATTCTTGGCGTATTTTACTGATTATTTTAGCCAGCATCCGCATACCTTCAGTTTCTGCACAGCCAATATAAATATCACCTGTAATGTTTTCAGCAGAGGCGTTGATTTCAGCTTTGGTTTTTTCCATTAGAGCAACGATTTCTTCTGCTCTTTTGCGCAGGATCATACCATCTTCCGTCAGCGTTATTTTGCGGTTCCCGCGGATAAAAAGCTGTTTGCCAAGCTCTGCTTCCAGTTCTTTGAGCTGCCTTGAAAGCGGTGGCTGTGTCATATGTAAAAATTCGGCTGCACCGCTGATACTTTCTTCGCGGGCTACGGCAAGGAAATACTGCAGGGTTCTGATATCCATAAAATTTCACCTCCGATATAAGTATTATAATAGTTTTTGATATACCTTTCAAGTATGGCAAAGTATTTAATATATGTATTTGATATTCTTGGATTCTGTTTTTATAATTAAGACAAAGGAGCCGGGTAAGCAGAATTATCAGTGAAGCTGAAAGGCTCTGTTTTGAAACTTATTGTAAATGGATCAATGATTTTAAGGAGTTGAGAAGTATGAAAAAGAAAGTTTTGGCTGACCGTTATTTGAAAATGTTTAAGAGTATCGCTTTAGGGGTGATTTTATCGACGGCTGGTACAAGCGCTGTGTTTGCTGCCGACAGGCCTGCTGATGCTGATAATTTTTACAGGAGTGATAAGGTGGAGGTCCAGAAAGTCACTTTTAAAAATCAGTACAAGATGAATATTGCCGGTAATTTGTATCTGCCGAAAGATATGGACAAAAGTAAAAAACATACTGCTATCATAGTAGGGCATCCAATGGGGGCAGTAAAAGAGCAAAGCGCTGATCTTTACGCTGTTAAGATGGCAGAACGCGGTTTTGTAACTATGTCTGTCGATCTGGCGTTTTGGGGCGGCAGTGACGGCCAGCCACGCAATGCCGTTGCGCCTGAGCTTTATGCTGAAACCTTCAGCGCGGCGGTAGATTACCTGGGTACAGGGCCTTTTGCTGATCGAGAAAAGATTGGCGCGATCGGGATCTGCGGCAGCGGCAGTTTTGCTATCAGCGCCGCTAAAATCGATCCCCGCCTGAAAGCCGTTGCAACTATTAGTATGTATGATATGGGTGCAGCTAACCGCAATGGACTTAATCATTCTCTGACGCTTGCACAAAGAAAACAGATCATTGCTGTTGCGGCGGAGCAGCGTTATGTGGAATTCCAGGGTGGCGCAACTAAATACACAAGCGGGACCGTACATGAGATCAAGGAAAAGTCCAATCCTATTGAACGCGAATTCTATGATTTTTACCGTACGCCAAGAGGAGAATTTACTCCTGCAGGTTCTTCGCCGCTTTTAACGACACATCCGACGCTTTCCAGTAATACTAAATTTATGAATTTTTATCCCTTCAATGATATTGAAACAATTTCTCCGCGTCCGCTGCTCTTTATTACCGGTGATCAGGCACATTCCAAAGAGTTTAGCGAAGATGCATATAAACGTGCGGCTGAACCGAAAGAACTGTATTATGTTGCCGGTGCAGGCCACGTAGATCTTTATGACAGGGTAGAGCTTATTCCGTTTGATAAGCTCGAAAGCTTCTTCAAGGCTAATTTAAAATAATTTACTGCTGCAAAAGCTGCAGATCTGATTTGCTGAAAGTTTTGTTTTTGTGGATTCTCGGGATGCTGGGGGTCCACATTTTTGTTAACAGGAGAGGTTATGAAAGAAAAAAATAATTTGCTGATCTTTATTTTGACGATAGGTGTTTTTGGTATCATCAATACAGAAATGGGTGTGCTGGGTATTTTGCCGCTTCTGGCAGAAAAATTTAGTATCAGTATCGCACAGGCCGGTTTGCTGGTCAGTTTGTTTGCTTTGGCAGTGGCTGCAGCCGGTCCGGTGATGCCGCTGCTTTTTGCGGGCATCGACAGGAAGCGGGTGATGCTTCTGGTATTGAGCGTATTTGTTTTGGGTAATCTTATTTCTGTCTTTACTGATAATTTCGCAGTTATGCTGCTGGCAAGAGTTGTGCCGGCGATTTTCCATCCGGTTTATTGTTCGCTTGCTTTTTCTGTTGCGGCTGCTTCAGTCAGCCCGGAAGCAGCTCCCCGGGCTGTTGCTAAGGTCATTGTGGGGGTATCGGCCGGGATGGTACTGGGAGTACCGGTCAGCAGCTTTATTGCCGGCAGTTTTTCGTTAACGGCTGCTATGGCTGGTTTTACCGTTGTCAATACAGCGGCGTTGATTGCGACCTGGTTGTATATACCATTTCTGCCTGTGGCAGCAAGGCTTTCGTATGGGCAGCAGCTGCGTGTTTTAAAGAAGCCGGTATTATGGTTTTCTATTGCAGCCGTTGTGTTTATGAATGGAGCTGTCTTTGGAGTTTTTGGATATTTTTCAGGCTATCTGACCAATATCACTGCTTTTTCGTGGAATACGGTAAGCCTGATTTTACTTGTTTATGGTTTGATGAATATCGTCGGGAATTTTATTGCCGGCCGTATGCTTAGTGCAGGCGCGTCTGCCGATAAGCTGGTCATAATATTTCCGGTCACATTGGGGATTGTCTATGCTGCATTCTTCTGGAGCGGTACCTCGGCGCCGGCTATGGCTTTGATCACGCTGCTTTGGGGAGTTTTGGGAGGTATGAATGCGAATATCAACCAGTATTGGATTACTACTGCGGCCCCGGAGGCACCTGATTTTGCCAACGGTCTTTTTTTGACTGCAGCTAATTTGGGGACTGCTTTAGGGTCGGCAGTCTGCGGGATGGTGATTGCACATATGGGAATGCAGTATATGATGTGGGGCGGCATCGTATTTCTTATTTTATGTTTGGCAATGATTATCCCCAGGGTATATAGATCAGATGAGTATGTTTGCCTGGGAGAAAGCAAATAGTTGTGCTGTAAAAATAAAAAGCCGGCATTCTTCGCAGGAAAGTTCAAACTTTTTGTAAATTTATCCATTCAGGGACTAAAATAGCAGCTTTACCACTTGACTTGGAGCGGACTTTAACCTGTATAATAAAGCATAGAAGTTTTCCAGGCTATGAATAATATTTAGTATAAAAACTGAGCTTCGGGAGGAGACTGTTCTTTTGAGTGTAATTCTGTTTATTTCCTTGATCGATTTTGTTTTGAGTTCTTTGGCGTGGGTTTATTACAGTCATGCATTTTCTTTTATGAGGTCGGCGCCGTTTATCGCTTTATATGTGCTGCTGATGCTTAATACTGTTGGCAGCCGTGTTTTGCCTGAAAGTTTGCCATTGCCGCTGTTAAAGCTTTCGGCCTGGCTGAGCGGTTATTGGATCGCGTTTTTGTACTATTCGCTGCTGTTGATGGTTGTGCATGGTATCGTATATGCAGTTTTGCGTATTTTTTCATTCAAGCTGCCGTTTATGCAGTTTGCCGCTGCGGGCGCAATAGTTCTGGCAATTTTTGTTGCCTGGGGCAGCTGGCGTGCGTTTAGCCCTGTTGTACGTACGGAAACCGTTGTTACCGATAAGCTGTCGTCTGATAAGCAGTATAAAATAGTGCTTATCAGCGATATCCATTTGGGACGCGAGCTTGGCTATGATTACAGTAAGGGCTTAGTAGAGCTGGTCAATGCGCAGAAGCCCGATTTAGTACTGATTGCTGGTGACATTATGGATGAGCGGCTGCAATATATCATCGAGGAGGATTCACTGGCCCCGTTAAAGGAGCTTCAGGCACCATTAGGGGTATATGGAGCTTATGGAAACCATGATTATCTTGATCGGCCTGACGAGCTGAGAGCTTTGCTGGCAGGCAATAATATCAGTATACTGACTGATGAGAGTACAGTGGTTGATGATAAATTGAAAATTACCGGTTTGCATGATTATCGTGTTTCAACAAGTATTGTTCCGTTGCAGGCTCTGAGCGTCGATAACGATAAGTATTATAGTATCCTGATCGATCATCAGCCGCGGCGGATGGATGCTGCCGCTGAGGCTGGTTATGATATGTATCTGGCTGGGCATACCCATACAGGGCAGATGTTCCCGAACAGGCTGGTTACGCAGCGGATGTATAAGCTGGATTATGGTTTGGCCCGATTTGGTGACCTGACTGCTGTTGTCAGCAATGGCTACGGATTTTGGGGACCGCCGGTGCGGACGGAGCTGAAA
>OJON01001781.1_pt1 | contig 10477 bp, 8 predicted proteins | sample 1598031 | NCBI WGS metagenome assembly OJON01 (sample SAMN01915216, study PRJEB22387) | human gut metagenome | isolation source: stool | host: Homo sapiens | place: USA | reverse complement strand
ATTGGAATTATTTTAAAAATAAGAAATCCCGTCTGAAACGGGATTTCTTATTAGAAAACAACTTTGTTTTTAATTTCTGAATATATGTGTAACTAATTGGTAATTAGCTTGTAATATATATTCAGCTGTTTTCAATGGTTCAAAGATACTAATTTGAAAGCAAATCACAACATACACAATCTGCTCTGCATCCATTTTCCAGCTGTTTTCAATGGTTCAAAGATACTAATTTGAAAGCAAATCACAACACTTTTCGATTACTAATTCCGCTGCTTCTTGCTGTTTTCAATGGTTCAAAGATACTAATTTGAAAGCAAATCACAACGGAATTTCACCTTAGCCATATCGAGGCCAAGCTGTTTTCAATGGTTCAAAGATACTAATTTGAAAGCAAATCACAACTACTGTCCACGCTAGTACTGTTTTCTTGTGCTGTTTTCAATGGTTCAAAGATACTAATTTGAAAGCAAATCACAACTCATTGCTCGATATAAAGCGTAATCGACTCGCTGTTTTCAATGGTTCAAAGATACTAATTTGAAAGCAAATCACAACAACTTCCGAATAGAGGCCCGACTGTAGGAGCTGTTTTCAATGGTTCAAAGATACTAATTTGAAAGCAAATCACAACGAAACTTTACCTTTGCCATATCAAGTCCTGCTGTTTTCAATGGTTCAAAGATACTAATTTGAAAGCAAATCACAACCACGTATGAACTCGTTTCACTAAAGTGGTAGCTGTTTTCAATGGTTCAAAGATACTAATTTGAAAGCAAATCACAACAGTAATATGTCCGGATGGGTGTGAGAATCAGCTGTTTTCAATGGTTCAAAGATACTAATTTGAAAGCAAATCACAACAAAACGAGCAAAACAAGCAGATGGTTATCGGCTGTTTTCAATGGTTCAAAGATACTAATTTGAAAGCAAATCACAACAAAAGCCCTACGACTACGCCATACCCCAGCGCTGTTTTCAATGGTTCAAAGATACTAATTTGAAAGCAAATCACAACAACGGTGATAGATACTGTTACCGATTATAAGCTGTTTTCAATGGTTCAAAGATACTAATTTGAAAGCAAATCACAACTCGGCTGAAGCAAAATTGCGACCAACAAAGGCTGTTTTCAATGGTTCAAAGATACTAATTTGAAAGCAAATCACAACTTGTAACATAATATTAATTGCTTGAAAAGTGCTGTTTTCAATGGTTCAAAGATACTAATTTGAAAGCAAATCACAACTCGTATCGTTCTATGACCGGTAAAAGCAAGCTGTTTTCAATGGTTCAAAGATACTAATTTGAAAGCAAATCACAATAGTAATTTGATAATAATAGGATTGAAAATTACAAAATGAGAATATAAATAGTTCGTAAGCAATTGATAAATGATACTCATTGCAAAAAGCTTGGGATATATTAGCAAAGTTAGTATTTTTGTCTGCAAACTAATAATAATGCTTATGAACTTTCTAGAATTAGTAAAAGCGCGCTATTCTGCCCGCAAATATGCCGGTCGTTCGGTTGAGATAGAAAAATTGGAGTATATCATGGAGTGTGTACGCTTGGCTCCCTCGGCAGTTAATTTCCAACCGTGGCGGTTTAAAATAGTCACAGATGAACCTACATTAAAGGCGTTGCAGCAATGCTATAAGCGTGAGTGGCTTGCCACAGCTCCCTGTATCATTGTGGCTTGCACAAACCATGAAGAGTCTTGGCATCGTCGTGCCGACAATAAAGATCATGCAGATATTGATATAGCTATTGCGGTGGAACATCTCTGTCTGGCTGCTACCGAGCAGGGTTTGGGTACTTGCTGGGTTTGTAATTTCGATGCTTCTCAGTGCAGCACTGTTTTGGGATTGCCCGAATATATAGAGCCGGCTGTGTTGATTCCTGTAGGATACGCTGAAGACGAACCTGTTGAAAAAAAGCGCAAGATGCTGAATGAAATTCTTTTTTAAGGACTTCGTAATGTCATCGGGCAGATTCAATCTGCCCTTACAGCAGACCAAAGTGCTGTTTTTTCCTGAGTTGATGGCTGTTTTAGGTTTTTGGAACGCTTTCTTTCTTCGTGTATCTTCTTCTTTTCTACTAATTTTGCATATTTTTCAACCCCTTTATTATAAAAATAAAACCGAAATGCCTAAATTTGAGCACTTTTTAGGCTTTGAATAACCTATAAGTGCAGTAAGTACTATTAATAACACTAGATTTATGGAGAACATAGGAGTCGGATTGATGCTGATGGTAGTTGGAATGGCTACTGTCTTTGTCATACTACTCATTGTTATCTATCTGAGCAAGTACCTCATTACTATTGTCAACAAGGTAGCTCCCGAAGAAGCTCCCAGGAAAGTGCCTACTGTAGCTCCTACAACCGATGCAGGAGCTATGGATGCTATTAAGGCGGCAGTAGAGATTTTGACAGCAGGTAAAGGTCAGGTGATAAAAATTGAGAAGCTATAATCCAAAAGAAAAACACATTTAAGGAAAATGGAAAGAGAAGTGAAATTTAGTCTGGTCTTCCGCGATATGTGGCAGAGCGCAGGCAAGTATGTGCCCCGCGTAGACCAGTTGGTAAAAGTTGCCCCGGCCATTATTGAAATGGGTTGTTTTGCACGTGTAGAAACAAATGGCGGTGGTTTTGAACAGGTAAATTTATTGTTTGGCGAGAATCCGAATAAAGCAGTGCGCGAGTGGACCAAACCCTTCCACGAGGCAGGTATTCAGACACACATGTTGGACCGTGCTTTGAATGGTCTTCGAATGAGTCCCGTTCCGGCAGATGTCCGCAAGTTATTCTATAAAGTAAAACACGCGCAAGGAACAGATATTACCCGTACTTTTTGCGGTTTGAATGATGTTCGCAATATTATCCCCTCTATCGGTTATGCCCATGATGCCGGCATGATTTCACAATGCTCCCTATGCATCACTTTTTCTCCGGTACATACCGTGGAATATTATGTAAACATGGCCCAACAGCTTATCGAGGCCGGAGCGGATGAAATCTGTATCAAGGATATGGCAGGTATCGGACGTCCTGTTTCACTGGGTAAAATAGTAGCAGGAATAAAGAAAATAAAAAATATCCCCATCCAATATCACTCTCACGCAGGACCCGGTTTCAACATGGCTTCTATATTGGAAGTATGTCAGGCGGGTTGCGACTATATCGATGTCGGCATGGAGCCGTTGTCATGGGGCACGGGACATGCCGATCTTATCAGTGTGCAGGCCATGCTGAAGGATGCCGGTTTCAAAGTGCCCGAAATCAATATGGAGGCGTACATGAAAGTGCGTTCTCTTATTCAGGAATTTATGGATGACTTCCTCGGACTATATATCAGCCCGAAGAACCGTCTGATGAACTCCTTGCTGATTGCTCCGGGACTTCCGGGAGGTATGATGGGAAGCTTGATGGCCGATCTCGAAACAAATCTTGAATCTATCAACAAGTATAAGGCGAAACGCAATTTGCCGTTTATGACTCAGGACGAGTTATTGATAAAACTCTTCAATGAAGTGGCATATGTATGGCCACGTGTCGGTTATCCTCCTTTGGTGACTCCGTTCAGCCAGTATGTGAAAAACCTTGCCATGATGAACGTAATGGCCATGGAAAAGGGTAAAGAACGCTGGGGCATGATTGCCGATGATATTTGGGATATGATTTTGGGCAAAGCCGGCCGTCTGCCGGGCAAATTGGCTCCTGAAATTATAGAAAAGGCAGAACGCGAAGGTCGTAAGTTCTTTGATGGTAATCCACAGGATAATTATCCCGACCAATTGGATAAATATCGTAAGATGATGCTCGAAAAGCAATGGGATAAGGGTCAGGACGATGAAGAACTCTTTGAATATGCCATGCATCCGGCTCAGTATGAGGCTTATAAGAGTGGAAAGGCAAAGGAAGACTTCTTGGCGGATGTGAAGAAACGCCGGGAAGAAAAAGCCAATGCAACGGCTCCTGTCGAAGCAGAGAACAAAACAAAGGTATTGACGGTAGATGTAAACGGTCAACCTTATCGTGTCACAGTAGCTTACGGTGCCGTAGACCCTGCTACCCTCAATGCTGCTGCAGGAGGTACTCCGGCGGCTCAAACTGTTGCTCCGGTGGGCGAAGGAAAAGATATCCTTTCTCCGTTGGAAGGAAAATTCTTCTTGGTAAAGAATGCACAGGAAACCCCGAAGAAGGTAGGTGATAAAGTGGCAAAAGGCGAAGTTATCTGTTATGTAGAGGCAATGAAGACATATAATGCGATTCGTGCCGAATATGACGGAACCATCACTGCCATTTGTGTAAATTCGGGTGATTCTGTGTCGGAAGATGACGTATTAATGAAGATATTATAATGGAAGATATATTTGCAAGACTATATGAAATGACTGCTTTCAGCAATATTATTGCCGAACCGCAGTTCCTGATAATGTATGCCATTGCGTTCATCTTGCTTTATCTGGGTATTAAGAAAAAGTATGAGCCGTTATTGCTGATTCCGATTGCTTTCGGAGTATTGCTGGCCAACTTCCCCGGAGGTGAAATGGGCGTAGTCCAAGCCGATGAAAACGGCATGGTAATGGTGAATGGCGTGATGAAGAATATTTGGGAGATGCCGTTGCATGAAATTGCCCATGATCTCGGTTTGATGAACTTCATCTACTATATGTTGATAAAGACAGGCTTCCTGCCTCCTATTATTTTTATGGGTGTGGGTGCTCTGACGGATTTTGGTCCGATGCTTCGTAACCTGCGGCTCTCTATTTTCGGTGCAGCTGCACAGTTGGGCATTTTCACCGTATTGCTGGTAGCCATTTTGATGGGCTTTACACCGAAGGAAGCTGCTTCACTGGGTATTATCGGTGGTGCTGACGGTCCGACAGCTATCTTTACCACCATCAAGCTGGCTCCTCATCTGTTAGGTCCCATTGCCATTGCAGCTTATTCTTATATGGCTTTGGTTCCGGTTATCATTCCTTTGGTGGTCAAACTGTGGTGTACCAAGAAGGAATTGAGTATCAATATGAAAGAGCAAGAAAAGAAATATCCTTCAAAGACAGAAATCAAAAACCTGCGTGTGCTGAAGATTCTTTTCCCGATTGTCGTTACTACAGTCGTGGCCTTGTTCGTACCGAGTGCAGTGCCTTTGATTGGTATGCTGATGTTTGGTAATTTGGTGAAAGAGATTGGCAGCGATACCTCGCGTTTGTTCGATGCGGCATCAAACAGCATCATGAATGCCGCCACCATTTTTCTGGGACTTTCGGTGGGCGCTACTATGACTACCGAAGCATTCCTCAACTGGACAACCATCGGCATCGTGATTGGCGGTTTCCTGGCATTTGCCCTGTCTATTTCCGGTGGTATTCTTTTTGTGAAGATATTCAATCTGTTTACCAAGAAAAAGATAAATCCGTTGATTGGTGCATGTGGCCTGAGTGCTGTGCCGATGGCAAGCCGTGTGGCCAATGAAATAGCATTGAAGTATGACCCGAAGAATCATGTACTTCAGTATTGTATGGCTAGTAATATCTCTGGAGTAATCGGTTCGGCAGTAGCTGCCGGTGTATTGATTTCGTTCTTGGGATAAACGGTATATATAGAAATATAAAGATACGGATGTGTAGAGAATATCGGTTCTTTAGGGGTAAAAGAACAATGAAGTCTGCATAATCCGTATCTTTTTTGTATATTCACTATTTTAAAACATTTGGAGGCGAAAAACTGTTTTAAAACTGCATTCTTTTTGCATTTGTGTGCAAAAATGAGGCATAATTCATTTATTGTTTGTATCTTTGCAAACTAATTTAACACTAATATAGGTATGAGTTACAATTTGTTGAAAGGAAAAAGAGGTATTATTTTTGGTGCATTAAATGAACAGTCCATTGCATGGAAAGTAGCAGAAAAAGCTGTTGAGGAAGGTGCTGTCATTACATTATCCAATACTCCGGTGGCAGTTCGTATGGGTGAAGTTTCGGCTTTGGCGGACAAGCTGCATTGCGAAGTGATTCCTGCTGATGCTACGAGTGTAGAAGATTTGGAAAATGTATTCAAGCGTTCAATGGAAGTGCTGGGTGGCAAGATAGATTTTGTTTTGCATTCTATCGGTATGTCTCCCAATGTTCGTAAAAAACGTACTTACGATGACCTCGATTATGATATGCTGGGCAAGACTTTAGATATTTCTGCCATATCATTCCACAAAATGATTCAGGCAGCCAAGAAACTGGATGCTATTGCAGAATACGGTTCTATCTTGGCTTTGAGCTACGTAGCTGCACAGCGTACATTCTACGGATACAATGACATGGCTGATGCAAAAGCATTATTGGAATCTATTGCACGCAGCTTCGGATATATCTACGGACGTGAACATCATGTGCGTGTGAACACTATTTCTCAGTCACCGACCATGACCACTGCCGGTTCGGGCGTGAAAGGCATGGACAAACTGTTCGATTTTGCCAATCGTATGTCTCCGCTGGGCAATGCTTCTGCCGATGAATGCGCGGATTATTGTATCGTAATGTTCTCCGACCTCACCCGCAAAGTGACCATGCAGAACCTTTTCCACGACGGAGGTTTCTCCAGTGTGGGTATGAGCCTTCGTGCCATGGCAACTTACGAAAAGGGATTGGATGAATATAAAGACGAAAACGGAAATATCATTTACGGATAATCACCGATGATACGCAAAGTTATATTCATATTAGTATGTCTCGTTGCTCTTTCTTCTTGCCATTGGAACGGAGGAAAGAGTAGCGATTCTGCCGAATTGAATATAAAAGTAGCCCGTTATGACCGTTTGTTGTTTGAGTATGTGACTATGAACAACCTTTCGGCACTGCAAAAGATGAATACTGATTTTCCGCAAGCCACCAAGCTCCTGATAGAAGATGTGCTGGCCATTGGCGAAGTGGATGACAATAAGATAAACGACCGTCTGATGGAGTATTATGCCGATACCACTTTATTGGTATTGATACAGGATGCCGAAGAAAAATTCAAGGATATGGGCTGGATAGAGAAGAAACTCACCAAAGGCTTCAAACAGTTGAAGAAAGAAGTTCCCTCTTTGCCCGTTCCTCATTTCTATGCCCAACTTTCTGCTCTCAACCAGTCGGTAGTGGTAGGAGACAGTATCGTAGGGTTCAGCATAGATAAATATATGGGGGCCGACTATCCCCTCTATAAACGTTTTTACTACGATTACCAATGCCGCAGCATGGAGCCCGACCGCATTGTTCCGGATTGTTTCACCTTTTATTTATTGAGTGAATATCCCATGCCTTGGGGACCCGGACGTACCTTGCTCGATATGATCTTGCACAGGGGAAAAATCAATTGGGTAGTAGCCCGTATATTGGGTTATGAATCATTTGAGAAAGAGATGGGATATGACGAGAAAGAGGCGGAATGGTGCAGGAAGAACAAATCAGCCTTATGGCAAGGTATGCTGGACAACGGACATCTGGATGCTACCGATCCGTTGATTGTGCGCAGCTATATTCGTAAAGATCCCTTTATACCGATTATGACAGGTGAGCGAACCCCGGCAAGTATCGGTGTATGGATGGGCATTTTGCTGATAGACGAATATATGAAGACTCATGACGACGTAACCATAAATGATTTATTGAACGATACCGATTATCGCCGCATATTGAGTGAAGTTGATTTCAAGCCCTGATAAGAACAGAATTATGGAAACAGCATTATACCTGTTGCCCGTTACCTTGGGCGACACTCCCGTTGAGAACGTATTACCGGTATACAACAAGGAAATAATCCTTGGTATCAAGCATTTTATAGTCGAGGACGTGCGTTCTGCCCGTCGTTTTCTGAAGAAAGTGGAGCGTAGCATTGATATTGATTCACTTACATTCTATCCATTAAACAAGCATACTTCACCCGAAGACATTTCCGGCTATTTGAAACCGTTAATGTCGGGCGAGTCTATGGGAGTTATTTCTGAAGCCGGCTGTCCTGCCGTTGCCGACCCGGGGGCCGATGTGGTAGCCATTGCCCAGCGCAAGAATCTGAAAGTGGTTCCGTTGGTAGGGCCTTCTTCCATTATTATGTCTGTCATGGGTTCGGGCTTTAACGGTCAGAGCTTTGCTTTCCATGGTTACCTTCCTATTGAACCGGGCGAAAGAGCCAAGCGGATTAAGGTATTGGAACAGCGCGTTTACTCAGAAGACCAAACGCAGCTCTTTATTGAAACTCCTTACCGAAACAATAAGATGGCGGAAGATATTCTGAAAAACTGTCGTCCTCAAACCAAGTTGTGCATTGCTGCCAATATCACTTGTGAAGGAGAATATATCAAGACCAAGACAGTAAAAGAGTGGCAGGGAAAACTGCCCGACTTGTCTAAGATTCCTTGCATATTTTTGATATACAAATAGTACTTTTGGTAGTGCTTGTGCTACCACCACCTCACAAAACGTTCGGTTTATCGTCGGTTTTGAAAGGATGGGTGGTAGCAGTAACAGCACTTCTATTTCAAGATAATTTCTTTGATGATTGGCCAGCAAGTATGTTGGCCGGTTATTTGAATCTTGACTGCTTTTATTGTTTTGGCAGCATCCGGTGTAGCCGATGCTTGTCCCAGATCATCAAATTTACCTACTTTCACAAACTTCTCACCATCTTCACTAATCAAAAGATCGGCCATGGTGATATAATCTTTGGAATCGCCTGTTATGACTTTCACTTCATTTACTTTCATCGGTTCACCTAAAACGATTGTAAAATAATGCTCCGGTCCCACGGACGTTCCACCCCAGAAGAAAGTATTCGATTTACCATCAAAAGCATATTCTGCATGGTAAGGAGGATTTCCCGGAATATTGGTGTCGATATGTGCATTACGAACCAAAGCAGGCTTTTCGTTTGACGGAACAAACTCCTTTTCATTCATGGCATCATCTTCATAATAATTGATACCCAGTTTCTTCATAACAGGATAAAACGTAGTAATACGTTGATAAAAATCATCCCAATTTCTGGCAGAAGGTTCACTCCATAGCACCTCCGACAAGGCACAGATACGCGGATAAAGCATCCATTCCACACGGTCCATAGTAGTGATGCGTTCAGTCCACAAGGCAGCCTGTCCTCCTTTTATCAACGCTTGTTGTTCAGCAGTGACTCCTTCTGATACGGGATTCCACTCATAGACTTTACGGGTAGAGTTTCCGGCATACCCCCAGTCGAAATAGCAACCGTGTTGAGGACACATGATAACAGATATGCCATGTTCCAAGGCAATCTTCTGCTTTTCCACACCATTATCCCTCCAAATAGTCAATACATCATTCGGACCGGCTGCATGTCTGTCATTGATTTCACCCCAGCCTATCATTATTTTACCCTTAGAACGAATCAAGTCACTCATTTTACGAGTGAAGTAATCCTGAATTTCCCCCGGAGATTTCATTCCTTCGCGTTTGTAAAGTGCCATACATTTGGGACATTTTTCCCAAATATCAGTAGGAACTTCATCCCCTCCGAAATGTATATATTGCGAAGGGAAAATTTCGATAAGTGCATCTATTACATCTTCCGCAAAAGCGAATGACTGAGGATTGCCGATACAAATCATATTTTCATTGCCACGTTTGCGTTTGTTCCAGTCACGTTCCTCGGGAGTAGCTTCGAATTTTCCTCCCCGACAAGATAGCTCAGGCAATGCGGCAAGCAATGCAATGCTATGCCCGGGCAAATCCACTTCCGGGATAATCTCAATTCCCCGTGTTCCGGCATAGGTTACGATTTCCTTCAAGTCCTCTTTGCTATAATATTTTCCGGACAATTCGGGAAAGTCATAATAATAGGTACCTTCTTTTACTAAATCGGGATATTTATCCATAGATAATCGCCAGGCTTGATTATCAGTGAGATGCATATGAAGGGTGTTGAGTTTGAAAAAGGCCATGTGGTCAAGTGTTTCCTTCAATTCATCTACCGTCCAGAAGTGACGGGCACAATCCAGCATCAATCCTCTGTAACCGAATGCAGGCTTGTCCTGTATGGTGAGCACCGGTAATTGAGCATCTTTTGCAGTCATAATCAGTTGGAGTAAACTGGCCAAACCATGATTGACACCTTGTATATCGCCGGCTTCTATTTTAATCCGGTTTTTCTCTATATTCAGCCGATAAGCTTCGGCAGAAAGTGACTCGTCTTTAACGATTACCAAACTACCCTCCGAATCAGTTAACGATACGGTTAACGAGGCTGTTTTTTGCAAGTCTTTCACAAAATTGTCTGCGGTGAGTTTCCACTCATCGGGTACTTGTATGCTTTGTAAATTACTTAATGGAAAAGCACCTTTATGGATTTCTACATTTTCCGCCAGCGGAATAAGGTCTACCTTTTCTACCAATTTGGTTTCACACGAGGTCAGTAACAAAGCAAATGCTGCAATAGCAAGCAGGTTTTTCTTCATAGATTTAATAAGAA
>OJON01001770.1_pt1 | contig 10514 bp, 7 predicted proteins | sample 1598031 | NCBI WGS metagenome assembly OJON01 (sample SAMN01915216, study PRJEB22387) | human gut metagenome | isolation source: stool | host: Homo sapiens | place: USA | reverse complement strand
CCCTCAGGAGTCAAAAAGTGAAGGAATCAAGAGGAAAAAAATAATGAGGGTTTCCGTTTTCAAAGGAGACCCGACATGCTTGCAACTGAAGCAATCGAAAGGATTCGGATTTTGTCTGAGCGAGGACTAGGATCCAAAGCGATTGCCAAGAGTACGGGGATTACAAGGAACACCGTTCGCAAATACTTGACGCACATTCAACAAAAAACACCCATTGCCACAAGCGTCCGACGACCAAGCAAACTCGATGCTTACCGAGACAGAATTCGTATTTGGTTTGCATCCTGTCGCGAGCACTGTCCGGTACTGCAACGTAAGTTACGCGAAGAACTCAACATATCAATTGGTCTGAGACAGCTACAGAAGTATTGCCGGAAATGGCGTAGCAAAGAACTTAAAGGGAATGACATGACCGAGCGGTACGAGGTACCACCCGGTGATGAAATGCAGATTGATTTTGGATTTGATGAGGTTTTGATTTCCGGGGTCAAGACACGGATCTGCATTTTTGTTGCGGTTTTGAGCTACTCCAGACGAGTCTTTGCCAAGGTTTATCCGAGAGAAAACCAAACCGCTTGGCTCGATGGCATCGAATCAGCCTTCAAACATTTCAATGGTGTTCCCGTTGCCGTCGTGTCGGATAACACACGCTGTCTGGTCGATAGCCGGGCCGAAAAGGGGAGAACCATTTTCAATCGACGCTATCTGCAATTAGCTCGATATTGGCAATTTGTTCCTGTCAATTGCAGACCCTATCGAGCCAAGACCAAAGGCAAGGTAGAGCGGATGGTCGGTTACGTTAAGACAAGTTGCTTAGCTGGGCTGGAAGCGAATGATCTGCAGGACGTACAAAGGCAGATTAACGTTTGGATTGAAGCAGTGGCGGATATACGCAAGATAGACGAACTGTCAGGCAATCCGATTGAACGATATGCGACAGAGATTACGGCGTTAAAGCCGTACATGGGGCCCAATCTAACACAGCTCAGGTTGGAAACGAGAAAGCTCAACGTCAGCGGTTGCATTCAGATTGACGGAATTCAGTACCGAATCCCTGGAACAGACGCAGGTACTGACGTGGATGTTCTCATTGAGGAAGAAAGGATTGCAGTGTTTCTTCACGGGCAATGCATCACAGAATTGAACAGAACCGCTGACGCCTATGAAGCTAGCACATTTAAGCATCGACAGAAAGAAATCTGGGAGCCGGGTAACGTCCGCAGTAGCTCATTAGATCGTTCATTATCCGAATACGACAGTTTTGTCCAGGAGCACAGCCATGTCAGTTGTTAAGGCAATTTCCAACTCGGAGCTTGCAGCTTTGGCCAACAGATTGCGCTTGACTCTGATACGTGATCGAATGGAAGAAATGCTCGGTCTAACCGCTGAAAAAAGACTCTCGCCTCGTGAGACTTTGGAATTTTTCTTTCGACAGGAAATTGTGCGCAGAGAAGAAAACCGAATCCGACAAGGAATCATGGGAGCTCATTTCCCTGCCGTGAGGTCATTGGATGATTTTGATTTCGAAGCACAGCCGTCTATTGATGCGAGACAAATTAGGGAACGGTCTCAACTCGAACGAATCAGGCAAGCTCAAAACTTACTATTTTTGGGACCTCCCGGTGTCGGAAAGACTTATCTTGCGATTGATTTCGGACGATTAGCTATTGAAAAAGGAATCCGTGTTGCCTTCTATTCGGGCGAGGAACTCGGGTTGCTCTTGGACAGCGCAATGACTGATGGCACTATCAAGCACAAACTGCTCCGACTTTCAAAACCTAAACTGCTGATTATTGATGAGTTCGGTTATACGCCGTTTTCGCCTGCGAGTGCCCCGTTGCTGTTTCGCTTAATCAATAACCGTTATGAACAAAAGAGCATCTTGATTACAAGCAACAAACCGGTATCCGAGTGGGCTGCTGTCCTAGGAGATGCAACACTAACGACAGCAATGCTCGACAGACTGCTCCACCACAGTGAGGTGGTTGTCATTCGAGGCGATAGCTATCGCTTGTTGGAGAAAAGAGGGACTTTTAACATCAGTTCGCGCTGCTGGAACGTCTCTAACCGAGTAACAGACGGGTCAATTCAAAAGACGTTTTGGGGGTCAAATTAAAGTTCGTTTGACAGTGAAGCCAAGACTCGCTCTCGAGGGCAAGGGGTTCTGATTAGGCTCTGACGCTTGCCGAAGAGATGACGTTTAATGAACTTAAAAACCGGCTTATGACACCGAGAATCATCTTCGACAAAGACGGCAAAGGACACCGGCTTGAGGTGACGAAACGACAACATGAAATCGTGGCCCGTTTAGGGTTTCCAAATATGTACAAGACTGTCCAGACTGGCAGTAGAACTTGTTTACGGCAGAGAGGGCAATTACATGGTACGTACAAGTTAGATAGTGGACTAGACGCTTTCTTTATCCTTGTTTCTAAACAGGAATTCGAAACGTCATTGATTTTAAAGGAACTTTTGAGAAACGTTGCCTCGGGCAAATTCCTAGCCTACAATCCCCCTCATTCTGGAGAAGTTCTCCAGTTCTATCATGAATAGGACTCTTTTGTATGATTTCTGCGATATTTCCTGAAAACTTTCGTCCACAATTTTCAGGACACGAAACGTTTCCGTTAAGACAGCTTTGGTTGCTTAAATTCTCCCAATTAATCAACGATATTCAGAATGGGGTTATTGGCAAGCCTTCTGATGAGGATGCTATCTGCATTTTAGGTGTTGGCAAAAACATGCTTAACTCCATGCGTTATTGGGCTCAGGCCTCGGGGATGGCAGAGCAAACATCCACTGGCATGAAGCTAACGAAGTTTGGCACGTTGATTTTTGGCACATCAAGACGGGGAGAACATGGGCTAGATGAAAGTTGCGAGCATTCGGCAACGCAATGGCTTGTGCACTGGAATTTGTCTGCTACTCCCGTACATTTCACAACAAATTGGTTTCTCTTCAATTGTATAAATACCCCAACAATTGATCGGGAGGTGTTCCTGAAGAAACTAAAAGAATGGACAGATGAGAATTCATTCAAAACCTCTCTTATGACGCTTAAAAGAAGTATCGAAGTTGTGTTGAGGTCTTATGCACCTCGGCAAACGGGGCGGGGGCACATGGAGGATTTCATTGAACCACTTTTGGCCGATTTGGATTTGTTGAGGGTCGAAAACCGAGATATGCTTGAATTCCATCGTGCTGCACATCCAACCCTGCCAGATGGTTTGTTTGCGTATGCACTGATGGACTATTGGAGCCGACAGACAGCGGGGTCAACGCTCGACTTTAATCATATTGCTTTTGATTATGGATCGCCTGGTCGAGTTTTTAAATTGGATGCTAAGTCTATTGATGGTCGCCTTTCCCGTCTCGAGGAATTAACAAATGAGGCACTAGTATGGACGGAGCAAGCAGGGTTGCGGCAAGTCATTCGTCGAAACATAGCACTGAAGAACCCGGAAGAATTTAAAACAATGATGCTTAAAAAGGCGTATGAGGCTTGAGAATGGATAAGCAGTATTTGAGCAACTACGTAAAGGTTAATCAATCATTTCAAAAGGCTATGCGCCTTGATAGTGATTTCTCTTGTCAATCGACTGAGGCTATCGAAAACTATGTTCCTCAGGGCACAGCTTTAAACGTCCTGAGATTAATGGCCGAACAGATTCAGGAATCGTCCCAACGTGCTTTTACTTGGACGGGACCATATGGGAGTGGAAAGTCTTCATTGGCACTTGTGCTTTGTTCGTTGGTGGGAGGAAAAAAGACTCGCGAATTAGCACTGAATCGCCTTAATCTTGACAAGGAGGATCCCATTATTCGGATTTTCGGTCAAGGAGAACTCTGGAAGGTTTATCCCTTAACAGGAAGGCAAAGTCGTTTGATTGATGATGTTGCCAAGTTGTTTAGGACTCAGCCAGATGAGGCTCACGTTGTAGATGCATTCAAAAGGCGTATTGAAAAATCACTAGGCCTTCTTCTCATTATTGATGAGTTAGGGAAATACCTAGAGGCAGAGTGCGCAACAGAAAACGCCTACCTGCTACAGGAACTGGCAGAAATCGCAAATCGATCTGGACGCAAGGCTGTTGTCGTTGGAATCTTGCACCAAGCCGTCGATGTTTATGCTTCTCGGTTGCCCAAGCAGATTAGGGCCGAGTGGGACAAGGTCAAGGGTCGGTATTCTGACATGCCGATTTTGGGGAACTCGGAAGAAGTACTAGAACTTTTAGGGCAAGCTATAAAAAAACAGATTCCCACATCTCTTAATAGTTTTCAAAAGGCTGCTGACAGGGTGGCCCGCGAAATTGCACGACATCGTCATGGAGATGCGGATAAGGAAAGAAGACTTGCAACGTTGCTGTTTTCTGCTTGGCCACTTAATCCCGTTCTGTCTGTACTTCTTGGACCAATCTCCCGGCGTAAATTTTCCCAAAATGAGCGCTCGATATATTCTTTTTTGAATAGCCATGAGTCATTAGGCTTTCAGGAGTTTATTTCTTCCCACACGATTGAGGATACCTACGCAGTATCAGATTTTTGGGATTACTTAAAAGCAAACTATGAGTCGTCTATTCTGAGTACGTCAGAAAGTCATCGCTGGATGACGGCGGTGGATGCTGTGGAGCGCACAGAACGCAGGGGAACTGCGAGCCATATTCGATTGATTAAGACTCTCGCAATAGTTGATCTTTTTCGAGCAGGATCTGGGCTTGAGGCAAGTCTTCCAATTCTAGCTGCCGGTACTTCTTTTTCCGAAAAGAAGGTAAAAGAGCTTTTGAAGGATTTACTCGAATGGAAGGTCATAATTCCTAGGCACCATCTTGATGCCTACGCAGTTTTTGAAGGGTCTGATTTTAATTTGGAACAAGCCCTTTCAGATGCTGAGGCTAAGCAAAACGGTATTGATATTACGCTCATAGAACATTTGCTTGACTTATCCCCGGTAGTAGCTCGCAATTTGTATATGCGTGTGGGTACATTACGGTGGTTTGATCGAGTCATTGTCCCTCAGGAGCAATTGGTTCAGTGGCTAGAGGAGAAGGGGCACCTAACTGATGGTGCAGCAGGGGCATTTGTTTTGGTTATTCCTGAGCAGAGGGAAGACACACCTACTAAAGAACTTCTCCTGAATATTGTGGAAACCTATAGAGATAAGAGGAAAGACGAGAAGTCTTTGATTTTTGGGATTCCCTCGCAAGGAGCGTTTCTGAGACTACTTTTGGTTGAATTGCAGGCATTACACCAAGTGGCAAAAGTTCCCGAATTGGAAGGGGATGAGACGGGGCGTAAAGAATTAGTGGTTCGCACGAATCAGACTCGGGATTTGCTGAAGGAAACATTGTCGAGCGCCTTTTCTAAAGCCCAATGGTACCACCCAGCTGTCAATGTTGTATCTGCGAAGAGGCAGAGTGATTTGAGTATTCTCGCGAGCAATGTTGCAGAGGGGCTTTTTTCACAAGTTCCCGAAATCAAAAATGAGTTGATTAATCGGGATTTCCTCTCTACAAACGTTTCTTCGGCTCGTAAGTCGCTGATGAAACGCATGCTTGCTCACGAAACAGAAAAGAATCTTGGGTACGAAAGCTATCCGCCCGATTATGCACTTTTTCTTGCCATGCTGAAATCCATCCATTTTAAAAACGAGAATGGGCAATGGTATTTCAACATAAATCGGCACAGCAAGCAGTATTCTGACTTTTGGGACAATACGAAGAAATTTCTTTCTGGACGTGGCAATACGACGTGTAATGATTTATACGCTTTTTGGCGCAAGCAACCGTATGGATTGAAATACGGACCAATGCCAATCCTTGCTTTAGCGTTTTGTTTATCGAATCGCAACGGCATTGCTGTGTATCAAAATAAAGCGTTTATCCCGGAAATTACAGAGCAGACAATTGATGAATGGATTGTTGAGCCACGGGACATTGCTATCCGCCTTGTTGAGGAGTCGGAGACCAGTGAATGCTATCTTAAAGAGTTTGCAACTGTGATGACAAGATTCCTAGGCGAGCCTTGTGAGTCTAAACCATTGGCCGTAGCTAGAGCTCTCGTAAAGCTGTTTATGCTTAGTCCAAAGTGGGCGCAACATTCCACTTCCTATTCTTCACAAACCAATCAACTTAAACAAACAGTTTTAAAGGCCTCCGATCCAATTAAACTACTTTGTGATGATATTCCGGCAATCTATAGTGGTCTTGATGCAACTTCACGAGTAAAGGCCATTGAGTCTTCGATTCAAGAGTATCAGACAGCCATGCCTGTTATTATTGATAAAACGCGTGAATTGTTGCTAAAGGCACTTAAGGCTTCACCTGACAATCTTTTGGAACTGCACAGCCGAGCCACAGCGATTAGAGGGCTGTCAGGAAAGATGCTTATAGAAGCTTTCATCTCTCGTCTTGAAAAATTCGAAAATTCAAGGGAAGATATTGAGGGATTAATAAGTCTTGCTGCAGCAAAGCCGTCTTTTCAATGGACAGACAATGACATTCGCGTAGCTCACACAAAACTTGCGGATTTTTCATACGAATTTAGAAAACTAGAAGCAACTAGTTCACTAAGAAATCGTCCAATCAAACGCCGAGTGTTTAATGTTGTTTTTGGCGGCGCTGTTAGCGATTTGAATCAGGCAATCGACTTGTCTGACGAGGAATGCCAAAAAGCTACCGATTTGGCAAAAAATGTTAGAAAATTACTTGCTGGTTCAGAGAGAGACGTTGCATTAGCAGCTTTGGTGGAAGCGGGGCTGATGACGATGAAAGAGGACAAGTGACAAATGGGGGAGAGGCATCTTTTGGGAATTTCTGGAGGGAAAGACTCCGCGGCCCTGGCTGTGTATATGTCTATTTCTCATCCAGAACTTAATATTGAGTACTTTTTTACGGACACAGGAAAGGAACTTCCAGAGGTCTACGAATTCCTAGGGAAGCTTGAGGGGTTTCTTGGAAAGAGTATCACATACCTTAATCCCAATAAAGGATTCGATTACTGGCTGAAAGCATTTCATAACTACTTACCTTCTCCGCAAACGCGTTGGTGTACCCGTATGATGAAACTCGAGCCCTTCCGTGAGTGGATTAAACCGATGTTAGCTTCTGGGGAAGAAGTTTATAGTTATGTTGCGATTCGAGCAGACGAAGAACATCGCACAGGGATGCAAGAACGGCATCCTAATTTTCATGTAGTCTTACCTTTTAGAGAGGCTGGAATTAACAAGGCCGGGGTATACGAGATACTAGAGTCAGCTGGAATAGGACTGCCGGCTTACTATGAATGGCGATCTCGTTCAGGTTGTACTTTTTGTTTTTTCCAACAAAAAATTGAATGGGTGCATCTCTTAGAACATCATCCCGATAAGTTTGCTGAGGCAATGTCTTATGAAAAGACAGCTTTGAGTGAAGGATCTCCTTTCACATGGTCACAAGGTGAATCTCTAGAGGAACTGAGTCGCCCTGAGCGAATTGCTCAAATTAAGGCTGATTTTGAAAAAAGGAAATCAGCAGAAAAAAAGCGGATACCGATTAACCCTTTGAAGCAAGGACTAGAGTATCTCGATATTGATGACTTGTATGGAGAGGATGAGGGAGGAGGAGCTTGTTCAATTTGCATGAAATAAAAAAATTAATTGAAAAACTCAATCTAAAAGTTGAATAGACAAAAGGAATAATATGGAAAATAGTACAGAGTCCGATAAGGAGTTCGGGTGTTCCCTCGAAGCAAAGTCTGCTATCAGTTGTTTAGCAAGTTCGTTTTATATTATCCCTTCGTATCAACGTGGATTTAAATGGGGAAAATCGGAAATTGGAAGATTGCTCGGGGAAATTGGCATTTATTATCTGAATTATGTAAGTAAAGACAAAAGTGACAAGATCCGAGCAAAATTTGTAGGAACAATTATTCGAGTACCGGCAGATCAAGAGATTGTTAATAATATGCTCGATGATAAATCTGCAGGCCAATTAAAATGCAGGATTCTAATTGATGGTCAACAGAGGCTTACTTTCTTTTCTCTGCTTGTAATTTGCTTAATCCGCCGTGCCGAATTATATTGGAACGAGTTAGACTCTAAGTACTTCGGAAAATTAATTAAAGATGAGATTGTCCGTAATCCATCAGAAAATATTAGGAAGCTTATAAAGAACTCCCTCATCAAAGAAATGTTTGAGTCTCTAGCTAACAGTGATACGGACTATCTTGTTCAGCATCTTGCGAGGCAAAAAGAAGACAAAATTCGTAGTGACAAGAGAGAAAATTTTAAATCAGTTGTTTCTGAGCTCGTATACGTAGAATGGAAACGTAAGAAAAATTCAGATACTTATTTCGACAAAATAACACAAAAATCACTAAATATTTTCTCGTCTGATAATGAATATAATTTTAAAGTAGGTGATAAAGAAAAATATATAAACTTTGAAACAGCAATAGGCCTGATTGAAGATTTTATATGCTTAATCTGTTGCCCAGATTCTGTTAAGAGTAGTAATGATAATTTCGATTTAGCTGAAGAATTAAAAAATGTTCCTTTTACTCCTGAAATGCTCCACGATGCTTACCAACAAAGTTGTTTTCCTACGAAAGATGGTAAAAGCACGGAAGTCCTTAGGTTATCTCTTTTTTGGCGGTTTCTAAAGGAATGCGTATTCCTTGCAATTGTTGATTGTAACAGTGATAATGAGCTTGATATTTTCGAGGCATTAAACACATCGGGGAGAGCTCTCTCTCCTGTTGAAACATTTGTTCCTGATGTCTTTAAGCTTTTTAACTCTTCAGAGAGAATGGAGTCTAAAGAGATTCCAGAACGCTATTTCGCCATTTCCGACAAAGCTCCGCGTTCTGGATCTAAAGTATCGATTAGTGATGTCTTAACTTACTTGAGAGACTCTAGTGCGACTGATAGCGCGGACAGTGTTTTGCCAACAAAGATTTTAACTTCATTTGCCCTAATTATTAACGGGACGAAGTTGGAAAAAGCACTATCTGCACAAAGGTTTTATCTCAAGGATACTTTTGAAAAAATTACAAGACTGGATAATAGCAAACTGCAATTCGAAGATGCAAAAAGCTTTTTAATTTTTCTTGATATTACGACAAGGTGGCATAGACTGCTAAATCCGATGCAGTCGAAAGAAAATAGGAAATCTTTTATTAGTTTCTACTCTAGTAACATTTTTATAGAAGACTTTGATTCTCATAATTCACAAGGAATTACTTCAAAAGATTTTGATAGACTAGAAAAGCAGGCACAGCTTTCTCTTGTTGTTTTGCAAGAATCTACCTATGAGCTTCCAATTAGTATCGCTTGCCGGTTTTATCTAGCCTATTTAACTGCTGAGCCAGGCGAACGTTTTAATGCATACATTGAGTTTCTAAAAGCACTTAGAGCATTGGTTGCTTTCACTGTAATATGGATTTCGTCTCATTCTAACACGGCAGGTATTGAGACTAGGTTCCGTGAAGTTCTATCAGGAAAAAGTAAGTTATGCATGAGCAAAAAGTTTATTGGTCTTGCACTATATAGTGCTAATCCTATAGAAAAAAACAATTTTCCTTTGAAATCAAGTGACTTAAAGTTTATTCTTAAATGTCAACTTTCACAAGAGTTTTCTAGCAACTTTACGTGCAATGAGTGGGCAAAAAGGTTAAAGACGTCCAAAACAGCATTACGCAAAGTTATTCCTAAGTTTTTGATTTTCTGCTCATGGCACAATACCATCGTTTCCGATACAGAATGCGGATTGCGTCAATCGTCTAATAAATTTTCTAACAAAGGAAATGATTTTCTTAATCTTGATTCGTGGCTAGAGTATTCTAATTACGACCTTGAACATGTCTTGCCTCAAAATCCATCCAAAGAATGGGATGATTTGATTAACACTAGCGCTGTGGATATTGAAAGTACTATTCAATGCATTGGGAATGTCACACTTCTGCCTTACTCTCTAAACCGCGCTCTTGGTAATTCTAGTTGGGATAGAAAAAAAATTGGACTTAACGCGCTGATTTTGAAAACCCCAGACGCTAAAGCTAAGTTTCTAGAAGGTTTGATGGGCAAGGACAAGGAAATGTACAAAAACATCCTCGAAAAGAATGATATGCAGATTGAGGAATCGTTAAAAGAGTTAGCTAATGTCAATTCATGGAACAAAGAATATATATTCACTAGGACTAATCGTATCGCTGAAATCATTTGGCATAACCTAAAAGATTTCCTTGATTTGCCTGAGAGTTTTTGTGTTGACGTAGCAAGTACAGGGTCGTTCTCTAAAGAAATTTTAGACGCATTTGAAGAGCATCATCGACAAAATGAACTGAATAAATAACCTACGCTATTTAGTAAGTTATGAAAAACATCGTCATCCTCATCTCCGGCCGCGGATCAAACTTCGTGGCCATTGCCGAACAGGCAAAAAAAGAGCACTGGGACAAAGAGGGCATCCGCATTGCCCTTGTCCTTAGCAATCGCCCCGATGCAACGGGTCTGGCTAAAGCACAAGACCTCTGCATTC
>OJON01001762.1_pt1 | contig 10547 bp, 11 predicted proteins | sample 1598031 | NCBI WGS metagenome assembly OJON01 (sample SAMN01915216, study PRJEB22387) | human gut metagenome | isolation source: stool | host: Homo sapiens | place: USA | reverse complement strand
CCTCACTTATTCCATTTATATTTTTTAGTTCACATTCGTTCATGGATATTATTTTATATTTTAGAATTTCAAAAAAATTATTATTAAAAGTTGCTTTATTGCTTTTCAAATATTCAATTACATTTTCAGGAAGATATTTTTGTATATTTTGAAGATTATAATTATTTTCTAAAGATTTGCGTATACTTGTACTACTTGTGTAACAATTTTCTAGTTTTTCACTATTAAAGTTACTTTTTCTATGAATTGCAAAAGGGGTAATATTTGAATTTAAAATTTTTAAGGATTTTAAATATTCAAGGGCTAAAATGTTGTTTGGGCAAGACAAAATTTCAATATCTTTTTCACCCAAAAATTTATTAAGTGCCTTATTTCTTGCATTTGCAAATGAAATCCCCATTTTTAATTGCTTTTTTATATCATTCCATATTTCGCTATCTTTTGAAGTTAATATATCAGAAATGTAGTTAAATTTTTCTATTTTATCTGTTTCTGCACCGAAACAGATTGCATCTATATTTAAGTCATTTAAAATACTTACAGATTTATATGCAAAATTTCCGGCATCAGATGATGCAAAAGCAGCGGGAACTTCTATTACTAAATCGGCTCCATTTTCTACAGCTTGTCTTGCACGTTCAAATTTATTTATTATTGAAATATTTCCTTGTTGTGTAAAGCTACCTGACATTAATACTATAACTCTATCACATCCACTAATTTTTTTTGCCTTTGATATATGGTATATGTGTCCTGTATGCATTGGATTATACTCGGCAATTATTCCTAAAACTTTCAAAAATCTCTCTCCTTATATTGAAAAATGTATATTATTATGGTATAGTACACATATATAAAGTTTAGCACAGTAAAATATAAAATTCAAGTAAAGAGGTTGAGAATAGTGGAAAATTTAAAAAAAGTTACTATATATACTGATGGTGCATGCAGTGGCAATCCAGGGCCAGGAGGATATGGAGCAGTACTAATATATAATGGGAAAGAAAAAGAAATATCAGGAGGAGACAAAAATACGACAAACAACAAGATGGAAATGCTTGCAGTGATTAAAGCATTAGAATTACTAAAGGAAAGATGCGATGTGGAAGTTTATTCAGATAGTGCATATGTTGTAAACAGTATAAATAATAAATGGGTATATTCATGGAAAAAAAACAACTGGATTAAATCAGATAAAACGAAAGCTAAGAATATTGATTTATGGGAAGAACTACTAAGGCTAATTTCATATCACAATGTAAAGTTCATTAAAGTAAAGGGACATGCAGATAATGAATTTAATAATAGATGCGATAAGTTAGCCGTTGCTGCAAGTAAAAGTATAAAATAATTAGGTTCTAAACTCATCATACAAGCATAGTATGTTGTATGGTGAGTTTTAGTATGTTAGATTATATAAAAGAATATGTCAATGATAATTTTAAAAGTATTATCCTTATTTTTTCATGTATAATTATTGGACTGGTAGTTGGAATTCTTACTTTTAATTTAATGCCAAATTCTACAAAAACAGAAATTATACAAACATTAAACAATACATTAAGTAGTACAAAGAGTGAGAATTTTGAAGGAATAAATGTAATAAAAAATGGCATGATATCAAATGGTATCTTAGTTTTAATATTGTATTTTTCTTCAATAACACTTATTGCACCTGGACTTGTATGTATAACAAATATTTTTAAGGGTTTTGCAGTGGGACTATATATTCCTACTCTGTTTTACATATTTGGATTTGGAAATGGAATAGTTGCACTTTTCTTACTTGTTATAATTCCAAATTTGATATATATTCCTGCTTTTATATATTTATCTATTAATTCCATCTCTTTTCATTATAAATTAATAGGAGAAGAAGAAAGTAAAATTAAAATAACTGTAAAAGAAATATATAAACTAATACTTGGGTTTTCAGTTATAGCACTTTCAGTAATTGTAGAACAGTTACTTTCTTTAGGAATTATACACATATATATGAATATGTAACAAAGAAATTTTCTTTTAATTGTAAAAGGAGTATAATGTATAAAAACATTACATAATTTTTGTGAAAATGCTTGCAAAATTACGTCAAATAGTGTAAAATATACATGATGAATGGAGGAGCAAATCATGAAGATTATTATTGACGAATTTATTGAAAATTTAAAACAAAGACAAGCATCACAAAATACGCTTGCATCATACAAAAGAGACCTTATTCAGTTCAATGATTATTTTGAAGCACAAGGGAGAAAAATATTTAATTTAACAAAGGAAGATATGAAAGAATACGTAAATCATTTAATTGCAGAAGGTAAATCTAATTCTACTATTTCAAGGAGTGCAGCATCAGTAAAAAGTTTATATAGATATTTAATTAGTAAAAATTTAGCAGAGGTTAATATTGCAAGTGATATTGAACTTCCTAAAGTAAGTAGAAAAGAGCCTATGATTTTAACTGACAGTGAAATAGAAAAATTACTTGAACAACCTGATACAAGTGATCTTAAGGGACAAAGAGATAAGACAATGCTTGAAATATTGTATGCAACAGGAATAAGAGTTACGGAGCTTATTTCTTTAAGAACTGAAGACGTTAACCTAACTAATGGTTTTATAAAAGTTAAAAAGAAAAATTCAGAAAGACATATTCCTTTGGGAAAATTGGCTTTGAAGTGTCTAAAGGAATATATGGAAAATGTTAGACCTTTACTTATTCGTAGTGAAGAAGAAAAAACATTATTTATAAATACAAATGGTCAAAAGATGACAAGACAGGGTTACTGGAAAATTTTAAAGCAATATAAAGAGCAAGCAAAAATTGATAAAGATATAACTCCTCATACAATAAGACATTCTTTTGCAGTACATATGTTAGAGAATGGTGCGGAAGTAAAAACTGTGCAAGAGCTATTAGGACATACAGATGTCGCTTCAACAATGTTATATACTCAAATAGCTCATATGGGAACAAAGGATGAATATATGAAGACTCATCCAAGAGCAGAAGAACTTTAAAAAATAGTTGGATTTATCCAACTATTTTTGTTTAAGTTATAATTTGACTTATTATGTAAAATATGATATAATGAAATGTATAAAATGGAGGTAAGTATATGGCATGTGTTAAAAAGCATAGTAAATTGATTTTTGGAATTGTAATAATGTCTTGTGTACTAGTTTCTTTTTTGTGTACAGGATTTGTAAAAGCAACAGCAAGGCCAACAGTAAAAATAAGTAATATATCAGATTGTTCTCAAGGAGATAGTATATCTTTTTCTGTAGAGTTTTCAGGAAATAATTTAATAAATGGCGGAAATATTCCTTTTAGTGCCTCATATGTTACTGTTCATGGCTTTAGTGCAAATGTTGGAGTAATTAAAAATAAATATAATGTGTATACTGTAACCCTTAATAATGTTAGAGGAAATTCAAGTGGAAATTATGTTGAGATAAGATCAGGTGCTGCAATTGCTAATGATGGACTTGGTTCAGCATATTCAGCTACTACATATAGTAATTCTTTTAGTATTGGATCAAATGATACAGTAGCACCAAGCATTTCACTTATAGGGCCAAATATTTCCTCAGTAAATAATGGAGGCACAGTTACATATATAGTTAGATACACTGATGCATCAGGTGTTGCAAATGTAAATTTATATAAAAATTCAGTAAAACTAAATGGATTTACAGCCAATATCTCAATTAGTGGTAGCGGTGAAAATTCAAAAGTAGTAGAGAGAAAAATTACATTAAGTAATATACAAGGAACAAATGGAAGTAAATATATTTCTGTGGTTGCAGCAACAGCCTCAGATTATAACGGAAATAGAACAATAGGTGTAAATTCGAGTCCATTTAGACTGATAAATAGAGGAACATCAGGTGGTAGTACACAAGGTGTAAATTCATCTGCTTCGGATCAAGGGGCAGGAGAAAATAAAGATGAAAATAATGATGAAAATAAAGATAAACCAGCAGATTGGGTACCAAACCCAAAAACAGGTAAATATTAATAGAGGAGGTATTACTATTTATGGGTGAAAATAATAAAAGTAAAAATAAGGTAATTATAGTTAGTATCATAATAGTTATATCTCTTGCAATAATTGGATTAGGAGTGAGTATATATCTAAATTCCAAAAACAAGTCTAAAAATGAAGAAAACAGTTCAACAAATGAAGAGTATGATATAGAATCAAACAGAAATTTACAAAATGAGATTATAGCTTTAAATGCGACATATACTGATGCGGTAGCATGGCTTAAAATTCCCGACACTTCAATAGATGCCCCTGTATTTAAGGGCCTTACAAATGAAGACTATTTTGCTAAAGATAGAGATGGCGGAGAAAAAAAATATGGTGAGCTTTTTATGGATTATAGATGTAATTTAAATAACATGGATAACATGGCACATTTTATAATTTATGGACATAACCCAGAAGATACAACGTATTTTTCAGATTTATTCAAATATGAAAAAGAAGATTTCTTTAAAAATCATAAAACAATATATATGTCTACTATAAATGGAAATTATAAATGGCAAATCTTCTCTGTTTACAAGACAACACCAGATTTCTTCTATATAGATGTAAATTTTGATACAGTAACAGAATACTCAACATTTTTAGATAGTCTAAAAGAAAAAAGTATGTATAATACAGATATAGATGTTAATTCTAATGACACAATTCTTACACTTTCTACATGTGATTATTCTGTAGAGGATGGTAGATTTGTTATACAAGCAAAATTGGTGAAATAATATAAAAAACAGGTAATTACCTGTTTTTTTGTATAGTTGTTGATTTTTTATGTAAAGTGTGCTATAATATAAGTGTAGAGTTATATTTAAATTATTAAATTAAATTTAAAAATAATGATTTTTCCAGATAATTATGTGGGGAGACATGATATTTTGGGGAAATTTTCATATATATACATTAAAAATTATTACTAAGGAGATTATAGTTATGAAAATTAACAAACTTGATGAACTTAAAGAACAGTTGAAAAAACTTAGGAACCAAAGAGATTTTTTACTGTTTACAGACCCCGCTTCAAAGGAGATTGAAGACATAAATAAAACAATAAGCCAGGTGGAAAATGAAATTAAACAACTTGAAGTAAATTCCGGAGAGGAAGAAAACGACGGTAATGAAGGTAGAGAAGAGGAGGTAACAGTAAAATATACACTTTCTGAAAAAATTAAAATTGCTGAGGAAAATTCTGATTTTTTCAGATGCCAAATAGGGATAATTTCGAAAGAAATGAAAGAAGTATGTCAACAGCTTGACGGAGCTGTTGGAGATGAATGTACTTCTTTAAAAAATAAGCTTCTTGATTTAGACCAAGAGAAGAAGTCTTTGGAAAAGAAACTTTCAGATAATGATGTACTCATGTCTAAGCTAAAAGATTTAGACAAATCTATAAAAGAGTACGAAGAAAAATTGAAAGTGATAAATCAAGAAATAAGTGATAAGTTTGAAGATTACAAATACAAATTGAAACTTGGTGACACTGAGTCAGCAAAAAAGCTGGCTGAGGAAGGCAAATCACTTAATCTTGAGAAAATAAAAATTGAAAATATTATAAAGCGTTTGAAGAAAGATGCCGAGATAGAAGTAATCCCAGTAGAGAAGCCCGAAAGCAATAATGAGAGTATTAATAGGCTTAAACTGTTTATGGAAAAATATGGAAAAATAATACTTTCTCTAGCTGCAATGCTAGGAATAATCTTTGGAATTATTATTATTATTATCTTTTTAGGAGATAATAATAATAAAATGAATTCAATTCCGAATACTTCTACTTTTTCTGCAACACCAACTGAAAAGCCAACTGAAAAGACTACAGAAAAACCAACTGAAAAACCAACACAAAAACCAACAGAAAAACCAACAGAAAAACCAACACAAAAACCAACAGAGAAGATAAGTGAAAAAACTGAATCTATCAATTCAGGTTCATATGTTGGTTCAGGATTTGGCTCAGGTTCAGGTTCAAGTTCAAGTAGTTATTATGGTTATGGAGGCGAAAATAGTAATAATTCTTCTTCTTCTTCTTCTTCTTCAAAAGAGGATTCAAATAAAGATGAAGGCATAATCGGAGGTAACAAAGGATTTGATGCAAATATTTCTTCTGACAAAGAGAGCCCATCTCCTTCAAAAAAGTTTGAGGAAGAAAATCCACTTCCTCCAACAATAAGTCAGGATGAAATTAACCAGACCCCGACAGTACCGTTAACACCTAAAACGTCTACTGTCGATAATCAGGCAGAATAACACTCTCCCCTTTAGTTATTCTGTATATATAGTATCCCACATTAATTTTGTGGGATATTTTTTTTTATTTCATAAATTTCAACAATTTTTTCTAATTTTATGTGATATACTCTTGGTGAGGTGATACAAATGAGGTATAATTATAATGAGGGAAGTTTAAAAATAGATTTGGATGAGGAACTTGATATGAAAGCGTGTAAAACACTAAGAACGGTGATAGATGGATATATAATGAGATATCAACCACGTGAATTTATAATGGACTTAAGTGATGTTAAATTTATGGATAGTAGTGGAATAGGACTTTTAATGGGAAGATATAATTTAATAAAATTTATGGATTCTAAAATGATAGTTTTAAATCCAACACATAGTATAAAAAGAATACTAGAATTATCAAAGGTTTCAGATAAAATTCTTGTGAGGTGTGATTAATGGAAGAAATAAATAGAATGAAAATAGAAATAAAGGCAGTGCTTGAAAATGTTGCAATAGTTAGAGTAGCAATTTCTAGCTTTATTTCTACACTAGATATAACTATAGATGAATTAATGGATATAAAGACTGCCATATCTGAAGCAGTTACTAATTCAATAGAACATGGATATGATGAAGTAGATGATTTAGAAAATAAAAGTGTGATTGTAAAAGCATATATTTATTCTGATAATGATGATGTTATAAAAATAGAAATAGAAGATAAGGGAGTAGGAATTGAAGATATTGAAACAGCTATGCTTCCTACATATACATCAAAACCAGAATTAGAACACGCAGGAATGGGATTTACTATAATGGAAACATTTATGGATGAGGTATTAATAGATTCAAGTAAAAATGAGGGAACTAAAGTTACTCTTACAAGAAGAATAAAAAAGAAAAAATCCAAAGTAGTATAAAAATAAAAAAGGTATAATATTTTTTGTAAAATATAAATAAAAGTTGAAGATACAAGTATATTTTGATATAATATACTTGTATTTTTTAAGGAGAAAGAAATGAAAAACAAAGATATATGTAAAAAATATTTAGCACATGAAAATAGTATAAGAGTAGTTATTTGCGATGTTACAGAAATGGTAAAGAAATCAAGAGAAATTCATAATTTATCTAATACTTCAACTGTCGCTCTTGGAAGAACACTTGCTATGACTACAATCATGTCCTCAATGTTGGATGAAAAAGATGATAGATTAAGTATACAGATTTCAGGTGATGGTCTAATTTCAAATATAATTACTTGTGGGAATGGAAATTTAGAAATAAAAGGATATGTAAGTAATCCTGAAATAGAACTAAAAAATGTAAATGGCAAATATAATGTAGCTGGAGCAATTGGAAAAGGAATTTTAACAGTTATAAAAGATATAGGGTTAAAAGAACCATATATTGGAAAGTGTAATTTAGTTTCATCAGAAATTGCAGAGGATTTTGCCTATTATTATTTAAAATCTGAGCAAACACCATCTATTGTATCTTTAGGAGTAAATTTAGATAAAGATGGAAATGTTTTAAAGGCTGGCGGATATTTTATACAACCTTTACCAGATACAGATGATAAAGTTATAGATATTCTTGAAAATGCAAATACTGGTATAAAAAGTGTAACATCTATGATGATGGATTTAGAAAATATGTTAGATGTTGCAAAACTTATAACAGCAGATGAAAAGATAGAAGAAGTTTATACTAACACACCTAAACTTTTATGTGATTGTAATGATATTAGAATAAAGAATGCAATTATTTCTATGGGGTATGATGAAGCAATTGATGCCTTAAAAGATAATAACGGACTTATAGAAATAAAATGTAATTTTTGTAATAAAAAATATCAATTTAACGAGGAAGAAATAAAAAAGATATTTAATAGATAGGTAAAAATATGGAATATATTATAGATAAAAGTAATGTAAAAAAAAGACTAGATAAATTTATTTTGGAACAAGATTTAAAAATAACTAGGAGCTATATTAAAAAGTTAATAGAAGATGGAAATATAACAGTAAATGGCAACATAGAAAAATCAGGCTATAGTTTAAAGGAGAAAGATGTTGTAAAGGTTGTTTTAAAAGATGATGTACCACTAGATGTAAAGGCTCAAGATATCCCTTTAGATATATTGTTTGAAGACGATGATATTATAATTGTAAATAAGCCTAAGGGTATGGTTGTACACCCTGCCAATGGAAACTATGAAGGGACTCTTGTAAATGCCTTAATGTATTCTCATGAGGGAAAGCTTTCTGGGATAAATGGAAAAATAAGACCTGGAATTGTACATAGAATAGACAAAGACACTTCAGGAATTTTGGTTGTTGCTAAAAATGATAAAGCACATAAAAAATTATCTGATATATTTAAGGAACATGATATAAAAAGAGAATATATTGCATTAGTTAAAGGGATAGTAAAAGAAGATAATTTTACAATTGATCTTCCTATAGGTAGAAGCGTAAAGGATAGAAAAAAGATGGCAGTAACTAATAAAAATAGTAGGAGAGCTGTTACTCATATTGAGGTCTTAAAAAGATTTTATTCTTCAAATGTAACTCTTGTAAAAGCAACTTTAGAAACAGGTAGAACTCACCAAATACGTGTGCATATGTCATATATAAATCATCCATTAGTTGGAGATGAAGTGTATGGAAAAAAGGATGGCAAATTTAAAGTTACAGGACAAATGTTACATGCAAAAACTTTAGGCTTTAATCACCCTATAACAGGAGAATATGTTGAATTTGAAAGTAATTTACCAAATGATTTTTTAAATATTATTGATAAGTTAGAAAAAAAAGAAAATGCTAGCCAATAGTGTGCTAGCATTTATATAATATATAAACATAAGCTTATGATAATATAATATATGAGATATCGTAAAGCTTTGTGATAGGAAGTGTGTTATGATTAGGTTAAATAAGTATATTGCTGAGTGTGGAGTATGTTCAAGAAGAAGTGCAGATACACTTATTAAAAATGGAAAAGTTTACGTAAATAGAAAAAAGGTAGTAGATTTAGGTACTAAAATTGATGAAACAAATGATGAAGTAACCATAAATAATGAAAAAATAAAAAAGGAAGAAAAACTTGTATATTTGATGTTAAACAAGCCAAAAGGATATGTTACTACGAGTAAAGAGCAATTTAATAGAAAAAGTGTAATGGATCTGATCAATTTAAATTTACGTGTCTACCCAATAGGAAGGTTAGATATGTACACAGAAGGACTTTTATTACTTACCAATGATGGTGAGTTTGCAAATTGTATGATGCATCCCAAAAATAAAGTTAAAAAGACATACATTGTTAAGGTTAGTGGAAATATAACTGATGACAAAATAGAAAGACTAAAAAAAGGTGTAGATATAGGAGGATATATAACTAAACCAGCTCAGATAAGAAAAAAGCAGAATAAGGATGAGATTGAAATTATAATATCTGAAGGAAAGAATAGGCAAGTTAGAAAAATGTGTGATGCGGTAGGCTTAAAGGTTTTAAATCTAAAAAGAATTAAAATAGGCAATGTAAACTTAGGAAATTTAAAAAAAGGAGATTTTAGATTTTTGACTAAAGAGGAAATATTAAAATTAAAAAGTTCCACAAAATAAATAAGCGGAACTTTTATTTCATTTAAGAATTTGAAATGGATTGGTAAAAGTCATAATTTTTCATATTTATATGAAGTTCACCTTCACCATAACAATTTTCAAGATTGATATTAAAACTAAATGTAGAACCATCATTTGATAAAACGGGTGAATATGTAGAAATATTTCCTGAACTAATTTCAATTTTTGTTTGGTCCATTAGTTCATTTTCTGCATATCCAACAAATGTCCCTTTTACTGTTACTAAATAAACAGAATTTTCATCTTTAGATAGATTTATATCTTCAACGTTTAGTATTTTGCTTGGAACAGTTTGCTGTTCTGTTTGTTCTTGATAATATAGTATAGGTACAGTTTCTACTTCGTTTGCACTTGGCTCGGTTACAGAAATTTCTTGATAGTCCTGCATATTAATAGTAGCATTTTCTGTTGGAGATTGTATAGGAACCGTAGATACTACATTTTTTTTGTTTTCTTTTGAATCTATTATATTAGATGAACTTTTTACCTCTTCCTTTTTTTGAGGTAAAGTTGAAGTTATTTTTTTTACCTCCTGTGGTGAAATAGTTTGAGATAAAGGTTTTTCTTTCACTAAAATAATAATAGAAAATAATAGTATAATAACCATTATTATAAGCCCTGA
>OJON01001745.1_pt1 | contig 10666 bp, 9 predicted proteins | sample 1598031 | NCBI WGS metagenome assembly OJON01 (sample SAMN01915216, study PRJEB22387) | human gut metagenome | isolation source: stool | host: Homo sapiens | place: USA | reverse complement strand
TATCATTGTTTAGTGCTTCTGGCATATCATAATATCAATCCGGCAGAACTGCTGAACGAATTGGGTGGTCGCCGCAGTAAAGAAAATAACAGTAAATATTAAAAAAGAAACCTTCTGCAGTCTGCGGGAGGTTTCTTTGCTTAAAATTTACTGCTGACAGTTTTATTTTGTGCTACAATGACAAGTAAGAAATACGGGGATAAGAAGGTGGAAGCATGGAAAAAACGGTTTTAGTTATCGGTCACCGTAATCCAGACACGGATTCGGTCTGTTCTGCCATCGCCTATGCTTATTTAAAGCAGCAGCTGGGTTTGAACGCAGTTCCGGCACGTGCAGGCAAGATCAATCCGGAAACACAGTTTGTGCTGGAACATTTTGGCGTACCGGTACCGAAATTAGTAGATGATCTGTATCCGCGGTTAAGTGATATACGCCTGGCGCAGCCGCCGACAGTGGGGCCAGATGCGTCACTGCGTGATGTGGGCAGGCTTTTTGTAGAGCACGAAGGTTTAAAATCCGTACCGGTATTGGATCAGGAAAATAATATCGTCGGCATCATTACTGTCGGCGACCTGGCGAAACGTTATTATAATGAGCTGTCAATTCAAGATCTGGACGACGGCGAAACAGATTACAGAAGTATTGTCCATACTTTAGATGGTCAGCTGATCTGCGGTGATCTGACACATACCTTTAATGGTAAGATCAAAATTGGGGCTTCGGAGCCTGAAACACTTAGCACGGCAATTAAAAATGGAGATCTGGTTATCATCGGTGACAGAGTTGAGGCGCAGCTGGCAGTACTGGAGGCCGGCGCCGCAGGTTTGATTCTGACGCGAGATACGGAAATAACGCCAATCGTACTGCAGACGGCCCTGCGTTATAAGGCTGTTGTCATCAGCACGCCTTATGACACTTATACTACGGCCCGGCTGATCAATCAGAGCATTCAGGTCAGGCTGGTGATGACGAAAAACCTTGTGACTCTGAAAACGACAGACTTACTTTCTGATGTCAGAGAAAAGATGCTGGCGGCAAAATTTGTCAGTTACCCGGTGTTGGAGCGTGGTAAATATGTAGGGATGATGGATCGTGGTATGATGCTGGTTCCCGATCGTCAGGAGGTTATTTTAGTCGACCATAATGAACGCAGTCAGGCGGTGGAAGGCATTGAAGAAGCGCATTTGCTGGAAATCATTGACCACCATCGGCTGGGCGGGCTGACGACAGGCGCGCCGATCTTTATCAGACAGGAGCCTGTAGGTTCAACTGCTACTATCGTTGCCAACCTTACCTGGCACAGAGGTATCGAACTGCCGCCGGCTTTGGCAGGTATTCTATTTGCGGCTATAGTTTCTGATACTTTGTATTTCCGTTCTCCTACTGCGACGCTTTTTGACCAGGATACTGCTAAACGTTTGGCAGAGCAGGCCGGCATCAAGGATGCGGAAGCTTTTGCGATGGAAGTACTGCGTCATGGTTCTGCTATTGGTACGATGCCGGTGCAGGATATTGTGCGTAATGATATTAAGGAATTCGATTTTGGAGAACACCGGATTACGGTCAGTCAGATCAATATTATGGATCGGCAGCAGGCTTTAGAACGGTTAGGAGAACTGCAGAAAGCTCTTAATGAATTTCGTAAGCAGGAAGGTTATGACCTGTCGCTGCTGATGGTTACTGATATTTTGGGTGAAGCAACAGATCTTTTAGCTGCAGGAAGTCCGCAGACACAGCTTGTTCACGCTTTTGGAGAAGCTGCTGCGGAAGGATGCTATCACCTGCCAGGCGTTTTGAGCCGTAAAAAACAAATCATTCCGCCCTTGACAGAAGCCTTTAGAAAACAGGACTGAATTACTGAATTATAGAAAAAAGACTGCTTCTTAAAGAAGCAGTCTTTTTTTTTACTGTTAATTAGCAGGGAAGAAAGGCCAAACAACTGGGATTACAACCAGGGATACGATAAAGGCTACAATAACGAGGCCGGTACCACATTTTACGTAGTCCATGAATTTGTAGCCGCCGGGGCCAAGTACCAAAGTATTCGGAGGAGTGCCTACCGGAGTTGCAAAAGCACAAGAAGCAGCAACTGCAATCGCCATCAATACTGCTTTCGGATCAGCACCAAGCTGTTTAGCAATAGCAATACCGATCGGACACAGCAAAGCTGCTGAAGCAGTGTTGGACATAAATTGGGTCAGACCGCAGGACAGAATGAACAGAATAGCGGTCACTACTAAAGGAGACGGACTTCCGCCCATCAGGCCGACGGTCCAGTCAGCTATCAAAGCGCCGGCGCCGGTAGTATCCATAGCTGCTGAAACAGGCATCATACCTGCGAACAGGAAGATGGTTACCCAGTCGATAGAAGCATAAGCCTGTTTTTCAGTCAGACAGCCGGTCAGTACACAAACCAGCGCACCGATTACAGCTGCCATTTCCAAAGAGATAAATTTAATATCAAGTGCCATAACAACGATTACTACTGCCAGAATCAAACCGGAAATGATCTGTTTTTTACTGTCATGTACAGTAGCTTCGATTTCCTGCTCGATTTCCTGATCCGCATCCAGCTCAGCTTTCGGAAGCAAATACTTGCCGATAAACATCATGTAAGCGATCGCTACAACTGTCAGAGGAATACCTATCCAGGCAAATTCGAAAAAGGAGAACGGCTCATAACCAAAAGAAGTCAGAGCACCGGAAACGATAATGTTAGGCGGTGTACCTACTAAGGTAATGATACCGCCAACGCCTGCGGCGTAAGCCAAAGGCATCAACTGACGGGAAGCCGGGATCTTAGCTGCGGCGCAGATGCCAAGAACAACTGGCATCAGACAGGCTGCCGTACCTGTGTTAGACAGAACGGAAGATAAACCTGCGCCGACGATCATGATACCAAACATCAAACTGTTTTCGCTGGTGCCGGAGAATCTAACGATAGAAATACCGATTTTCTGTGCCAGACCAGTATGGAACATGGCAGCACCAACTACGAACATACCTGCGAAAAGTACTACTGTTGAATCGGAAAGACCTGAAAAAACCTGTTTGGCCGGGATAAAACCCAAAAGGCCGCAGGCGATAGCGCCACTCATAGCTGTAATAGCCAAAGGAATAAGTTCAGTAATAAATAACAGAGCCACTATCGCTAATACGATTAAACATTTGATTGCAGGAGCCATAAACTCACCTCATTTCCCAAAATAGTTTACACATAATCCTCCTTCTTGGTTACTTGATCACCTTTGTGATTACACTTTTATTGTAGGAATTTATAATTACAGCGTCTAGTTTAACAATATATTAAAATGGCGAACATTATTGCCGCTAATAGTTTAATTAAATTAAACAATAGTTTAATTTTTTGTTGCTAGAGCAACATGCAATCAAACATGGCTCGCCAACAGCATTTACACCTACTGTTGCTGCAGCAAATTTTAACCATTATAGATATATTTTCATATTTATTTTCGAGTCATAAATTTTAAAAATACTTGCAATAAAATATTAAAGCAGTTCCATCTCTTTTTTAGACGAAACTGCTGTTTCAATAACTCATTTTTCATGATAATGAACAGTAAAATACTTTTTCCTTACAATTACTCATACCCCCTCTGCCATAGAACTAACAAAATTACAAATACCGACAAAATTCTCATTCTCTATCTGATCCGTTACTTACTTTTTTAAATACAGTCTCAGCTTAAAGCAGCTGTAGCTGCAATAATACAAACGTTTGCGCCCAACTCGTTCCATATACACATGATGAGTTTTGTTACAGGCAAATTCTTTGCCGCAGATAGGGCAAATCTGCATCAGCCATTTATGGCATTCTTTTTGCTCCTGCTTTTCTTCCATTTACTCCATCTGCCTCCTTTCAAAACCAAAATACTGCCCCGCAGCAGATGCATATGCCCTGCCTTTCTGAGTTTGTCAGTTCTTTCAGCCTCCAGCTTCCAACCAAGATACTTAACGATCAATAGTAAATGTTTTTTACATTTAATTCTCAGCCTATCCAGACCATAATTCCATTTTAAGTACCACTGCGCTGTATATTCAGCATTATATTCTGCTGACGTAATATTATAGACTTAATGATTTAAAGATTTCCTGTGCCCAAGCAACATTATAATTTCTCCAAATAAAATATAGTTATTTTTTACAATTACAACTCCCTAATTGTAAAAAACATTTTAAAACAACCAGTATTTTTGAAAAACTGCGATATACAGCGTTTAAACTACCATACATTCTTCGCAGGAAGTAATTAGCCTCTTACCTGCGAAAATGGCTTGTTAACAACTAATTTATACAAAAATGAAACTTTGTTTATAACATTGATATATGATAAAATTATTTTTATATAATATACTGCTTTAAGCAGTAATGGAGGTGAACATGTTTCCTGACGGAAACAGATTCTTTGGAATATTTTAGTATACTTTTAAATGTTATTATCATCCTGTTTTTAGTTGCTCTCAACGGCTTTTTCGTTGCATCAGAATTTTCTATAGTTAAAGTGCGACCTTCGCGCCTTGATACTTTAATAAAAGAAGGCAACCGGCAGGCAGTCTATGCCCGACAGGTCACAGAGCATCTTGATGCCTATTTATCTGTAACCCAGCTTGGTATTACGCTTGCTTCTTTAGGTCTTGGCTGGATCGGTGAACCCGCCGTAGCTAAAATGCTGACACCGCTTTTTCATTTATTCAATATCCCGGCGCAGCTTGAACATACGATCGCCTTCGTTGTAGGCTTCTCTGTCATTACCGCACTGCACATCGTTCTTGGCGAGCTTGTACCAAAATCTTTATCTATCCAGAAAACAGAAAAAGTAGTGCTGTTTATAGCCTGGCCCCTGATCGTATTCAATAAGCTGATGTATCCGGCAGTCTGGTTTTTAAACCATGTCGCCAACTGGACCCTTAGACGCATGGGTATCCATGCTGCCAGCGAAGCAGAAGAAGCACACAACGAAGAAGAGATTCGTATTTTAATGGAAGAAAGCTATAAATATGGTTATATCGATAAAACCGAACTGACCTATCTTGATAATGTCTTTGATTTTTCTGAACGTCATGCCAGTGAGATCATGGTCCCGCGTACGGATATGATCTGCCTGTATCTCAAGGATTCCTTTACAGAAAACATCGAAGTCGCTCTCAGTGAACGTATGACCCGCTATCCGATCTGTGAAGAAGACAAAGATCATATTATCGGTTTTCTGCATATCAAAGACCTGCTGCGTGCTTTAAACGCAGGTCAAAAGCCTGACTTACGCACTTTAGCCCGTGAAGTTCTGGTAGTACCAGAATCAATGCCGATCAGTAAACTTCTGCGTCTGCTGCAGAAACAGCGCAAACAACTGGCAATCTTAATCGACGAGTACGGCGGTACTGCCGGTATGGTAACCATCGAAGATATTTTAGAAGAAATCGTCGGTGAAATTCAGGATGAATTTGACGAGGAACGTCCTGAAGTTGAAGAAGAAAGCGATAAAACCTACTCTATTGATGGTAAAATGCTGCTTGAAGATGTCAATGACCTTTTCGGCCTTGAATTAAGTTCTAACTCCTGCGACACAATCGGCGGCTGGGTTTATTCCCAGCTTGATTACCCTCCGCAGCTGGGACAGTCTGTAAAACTGCCCAAAGCGGAATTCCTGGTCGAAGAACTGGATAATATCCGCATTACCCGCCTGAAAGTTAAATTACTTCAGGAGCCCGGCAGTATCCATCAGGGCATGCTTGAAGAACAGCTCAATAAATAAAAAACACCGCGAATTATTCGCGGTGTTTTTTATTGCCATTATTTCTTTAAAGCTTCTACTACCCTACCATATGCTTTTAAGGCTTTAGTATTGGCAGACTGCATAGATTGCAGACGCCAGCCTATCAAAAGTCCACTGTCGCGATAAAGCGCACGGCTGTTATTCCCCTTAATACAATTCAGCAGGCATTTGCTGCTGTAAACATCATAAACCAGTACCTGAATCCGCTGGTACAGTTCTTTGATATCTTTCCAGGCAGTTTTACTGAGCCTGTCAATTTTAAGACTGCGGCGGGCATAATAAATAGCTTCACAGACGCGTAAAATACTTTTAGCCTGCGCTTCGTCTATTTTTTCCCCTTTAATATCAAGTTCTTTCAGCATATTATACCAGTCTTCTACACGACAGCCTGCCAGCTGTTCAACTTCCACATAATAACTGTTCTGCCATAATGATTGTTCAGTCCACGCCAGCAGTTTAAAAATACAGTGACTGTACACTCCCTGTTCCAGCTGTTTTGCTACTTCCGCAAGAATATTTTCTATTTCTTCCGTCAACTTTTCTGCCAGCTGCGGGCGCTGCAAAATAGTGCTGCCCGCCGTTCCATGCAACAGCTGCCACTGCATCAGCAGCCGTTTATAACGAAACAGTACATCCAGCGTACCAGCAGGTTCCGCCAGTAATTTACGTATTTTATCATACTCCCCTTCAGCCAATAACGGCTTGATAAGCGCCAGTAAAGCCTGCAAATGCTTGAACTGCGGCAGCAGCAGCTTATCGGCCTGCACCAGCACATTTTTATCCGTTATCAGTCTGTTTTGCAGCTTCAATATCCGATCACCATAATACTCCAGCAATTTGCTGAGCTCATCCTGCACCATACCGCCACGGTCGATTTTCAAGCGTCCCTTTGGTATTTCATGTTCTTCGCCATTACCAAGCAAATGCAGGCCACGGGCAAATTTGCTGCGCGGTTCAATAAAAATCGGTATTTTAGCAGCTATTTGAGCCGTGAAATCTAATAAATCCGCTTTCGTTCCAGCTTTGATTTCCAGCTCAACTTCATCGATTTTTTCTTTTTGTTTTCCGGCATTGATCTTGCCCTGGTCAATCGCCATTTCCAAAACAGTCTCAGGAGTTACCTGCAGCAGCCTGATCTCCCTTTTCACTTCTACGGTAAAAAGCTTCTGCAATTCTTCTCCTGCCAGCAATTCTTCCAGATCAGTCTCCAATCCTAATTCTGTGAAACCACTCACTGTCGGACTATCTTTTTTCAAAGGCATGTTAAACTCACGTCGAGCCGAAAGTCCTCCCCCAGACGCTTGCTCTGTTTTTACTGTAGCCTCATATTTTTTGCCGTTACGCCTGATGCGATATGCCATTCCAGATTCGGTCAATTTGTATGACGCAGTATCGTAATACGTTGTCAGCAGCTCCTGTTTTGCCAAACTTCCCTTAATCATTGTAGCAGTAATAAGCTCAGATGCCAGCAGTTTTTTCAGATCCCTACGGGCAATCGTCAGTTTCATTTCCATTTCCACTGTTTTATCCATGTTATCGCCTTCCTATTCCGCTATTGAACCGCGGACATCTGTAAAAATAACCTGGGGAACATCTAAATCATATACCCTGGGAGTAAGCGCACGCAGGTCTTCGATCCGCCAACCGGCATTCTGTTCCGCCAGCTTTGACAAGGCTTCTTCCAGACTTTCTGCAGCTACGATTGCCAGTGCATCCAGATAAAAATGGTTTTGCACACAGGGCTCATTGATCATACTGTGGCTGTGATAAGTTTTGTTATGACGCCAAACGTAAACCTTCATCAGTATCTACTCCTTTAATTTTTTATGTTCACCGCCCAAAGCCCACCACGCCAGCGGCAGACCAAAAGCTATAATAACTACAGCTACAGACACATACAATCCTCGGCCGCCTAAAATAGAATCAGCCAGTAAATTATATGCAATCGCTCCCGGAAGCATTCCCAGTACAGTTGCAGCAGCATACAGCTGCAGGTTCATCTTACAGCAGCCGGCAATAATGCTTACCGGATCATACGGAAAAATAGGTACTGTGCGCAGCCACAGCATCTTAACAAATCCGCCGCTGCCGCTTAAATAATTAGTCAGCCTTTCACCCCACGAGCCGCCATAACGATCTAGCAGCCTCCTGCCGCCGCCCAGACTTCCCAGCGCATAACATAAAACAGCACTGCTCAGACCACCACACAGCAAATATACGATACCCAGCATTGGTCCAAATAAAATACTGGCGCTGAGATTTAAAAAAATACTTGGAAAAAACAGTACCGGCCGCACAGTATATAAAGCTATATAAACTAACGGCCCCAGACTGCCGTACGACGCTACCCAACGGCGCACATCTTCGACTGAGGAAGGATGCAGGATATAAGGCGAACTATGCAGCTGCCAGACAACCCAGATAATAAATATCGCCAAAACAGAAAAACGCAGCATTTCGCGATGACGCCTGCAACTGTTCAAAAAATTTTCTATCATTTATTTACCACCATTCTCTTTTTATATGATAGCCTGTTCTGACTATTTTCGCAAGGAAATGCTGGAAAATACAAAACAGCCGGCAAATACTGCCGGCTGCTGCATTTATTTCTGATTTCTTTTTTTGCCAAGGTAAGCGGCTTTGATATCAGGGTTTTCCAAAAGCTCCTGACCGGTCCCGCTCATAGTTATTTTGCCAGTCTCCAGTACATAAGCCTGATGAGCCACCTTCAGCGCCATATTAGCATTCTGTTCGATCAAAAGGATCGTCATACCTCTGCTGTTGATCTCCTGAATGATATTAAAAATATCTTTAATGATGAGCGGCGCCAGTCCTAAAGACGGCTCATCCATCATCATCAGCTGAGGACGCGACAGCAGTGCCCTGCCTACAGCCAGCATCTGCTGCTCACCGCCGGATAAAGTGCCGGCCATCTGCCAGCTGCGTTCCTCCAGACGCGGGAACAATTCATATACCCATTTGATGTCTTTGGCTATTTCTTCTTTATCATTGCGCATATACGCGCCGATCTGTAAATTTTCCAGGACCGTCAGATTCGGGAAAACCCTTCGTCCTTCCGGAACTAAAGTAATACCTGTTTTAACGATTTTCTGTGAATTAAGCCCGGTAATATTCTGTTCATTATAGCTGATAGTACCACTTTTAGGCTTTACCAGCCCAACAATGGTCCGCAACAAGGTGCTTTTACCGGCCCCGTTAGCGCCTATCAGCGTAACGATCTTACCTTCCGGCACTTCCAGGGAAATACCTTTGAGCGCTTCGATGCCTCCATAAGCTACAAATAAATCCTGCACTTTAAGCATCTTCATCCACCCCCAGATAAGCGTCAATAACGCGCTTGTTATTTTGGATCAGCTCCGGTGTGCCTTCAGCAATAGTCATACCAAAATCCAAAACATAGATACGGTCAGATATTTCCATAACCAGATCCATATGATGCTCAATCATAAACACCGTCAGATCATACTCGTCACGGATCTGGCGGATAAACTCCGTCAGTTCATCAGTTTCTTTAGGATTCATACCCGCTGCCGGCTCGTCTAAAAGCAACAGACGCGGGCCAGTTGCCAACGCACGCACGATCTCCAAACGACGCTGCTGCCCATACGGCAGACTGGACGCCTTTTCATCGCGCAGCTCCCATAGATCAACTTTCCTCAGCAGGGCTTCGACCGAAGCTTCCATCTCACGCTGCTCTTTATTATACCAGGGCAGGTGCAGAGCCGCCGACATAAAATCGGATTTCAGGTGCAGATGCTTGGCAATCATAACATTTTCATATACTGAAAGATTTTTGAACAGACGGATATTTTGAAAAGTACGTGCTACGCCCATTTTGGCGATTTCGCTGGGTCTTTTGCCGGTTATTTTCTGTTCTTCACCCTGCGCGTCTGTATAGATCACGTCGCCGCTGGTTGGAGTATAGACCCCGGTAATCATATTGAAAGCCGTCGTTTTACCTGCACCGTTAGGACCGATCAGTGCAACAATCTCGTGTTCATTGATCTCAATATTAAGCAGATTTACAGCTGTCACACCGCCAAACTGCATTGTGATATTATCAGTTTTTAAAATCATCTTTCTGCTCCCTTCCGCCCAAAGAAGCTGAATGGATTTTTACAGAAGGCACGGATATTTTTCCAGGTCAGCTCGCTGGTCCCCATGATCCCGTGCCGCCAGAAAAGTACGCAGGCCATCAGCAGCGCCGAGAAAATCACCATCCTGAAACCAGGACGGAAAAGCGGAATATCCATACCAAAAAGCATCAGGGGTTCGTCAAATACACGCAGGAACTCCAGCCCGGCCGTAACGATGACAGCACCCAGCATACTGCCGGTAATACTGCCCATACCGCCTAAAACGATAATCAGCAAAAAATTATAGGTCAATGTAAAAAGGAAATTCTTCGGATCAACAGTTCCCAGCAGCGCACCATACAAGCCGCCGCCCACGCCGGCAAAAAAAGCACTGATCATAAATGCCAGATTTTTGTGCCAGAACAGGCTTACTCCCATCGCTTCAGCCGCGATCTCATCTTCGCGGATCGCTTTAAACGCACGGCCATAAGAAGAATTGATCAGAAGTGCTATAAAAATAAAAGTCACTGCCGTCGCCAGAAAAATATAACGCACATCATTAAGAGGCGGTATATCTTTGATACCCAAAGCCCCGTTAGTGATGCTCTGCGCATTAGTTATCCAGATACGGATAATTTCGGAAAAGCCCAGCGTCGCCACAGCAAGATAATCCCCGCGCAGACGCAATACCGGCGTACCGATCAGAAAAGCCACTAAAGCGGCTAAAAGTCCACCGGCAATCAAGGCCAGCCACAAGGGCATTATTATAGGCAAG
>OJON01001742.1_pt1 | contig 10670 bp, 5 predicted proteins | sample 1598031 | NCBI WGS metagenome assembly OJON01 (sample SAMN01915216, study PRJEB22387) | human gut metagenome | isolation source: stool | host: Homo sapiens | place: USA | reverse complement strand
GCACTTGCAGGCTGGAATGTTTTTGGCCTTTTTGTACGTTGTGTACAAGGCTGAAGCGGGGGTATACTGAAAGCACAGTAAAGCTAGCTGCTGCACAAAAATAAACGGCCCGGGGACAGGACGAAAACTCTTAGTCAAGTAAGTTCCTAATTAAATGCGGCACTGCCGCAGGTCCTCACAACTTTCTTTCTTCATTAAAAGAACAAAGCAACAAGGAAAAATGCAGGTAAACGACATTAAAATATGGATATTAAAGGAGCGATGAATCATGATCAGAATGAACGAAATGACCTGGATGGAATTTAAAGCAAAAATCGACGAAGGAGCGATCACTATTCTGCCTATCGGCCCTGCGAACAGCATGGCCCCCATCTGCCGCTGTGTGTAGATACGGTTCTGGCTAACGGCTTTGCCGAAAGACTGGCGCAGCGTGTTGGCGGTATGGTAGCGCCGGCAATCAACTATGGTTATAAATCTAAACCTCTTTCCGGCGGCGGCCCCCTGTTCCCGGGAACTGTTGATTTGAACGGTGATACTCTTGTCCGTTTGACCTATGATGTTCTGGAAGAGCTTATTAAAGACGGCGTGAAAAAAATCATGGTGCTTAGCTGTCACTTTGAAAATGAAGCTTTTGTCTGCGAAGCAGTCGACCTGATAGCTCAAAAATATGGCGAACAGGCCAAGATTTTGATTGCTAACTGGTGGGACCCGATGCCGGCAGAGATCATCGATAAAGTGTTTGACGAAGTACCGTTCCCGGGCTGGGCTTTTGAGCACGCAGCTGTTACGGAAACCTCTCTGATGATGGCTTTCGCCCCTGAATTGGTGCATGAAGAAAGAATGGTAGATACCCAGGGAGCGACTCCCTGTCCGTATCATATCTATCCTGTGCCTAAAGATGCGGTTCCGCCTACCGGCGTACTTGCTCCGGCGCGTTCTTCTTCAGCTGCCCGCGGACAGCTGATCATTGACAGTGTTTTAGATGAATTGGTAAAAATCTGCGATAAAGAATTTTAATTCCGGTTTAGACAAAGCGGCGGATCTGCCGCTTTGTCTTCCATAAAGGAGAATTATCATGGCTAATACAAGTACCAGGGGTATTTTACTGACAATGCTGTCGGCTGTTACCTTCGGGTTTGCCTTTACTCTAGGGCCGATGACCTATGGCGAGGCTGGCAGCAATCCGGTGACCCTGACCTTTTTGCGTAATTTTTTGAGCTTACCGGTGCTTTTGGCGATTCTTTGGTATCAGGGCATATCTTTACAGGTCAGCGCCAAAGAATTGTGGAGCCTGACTATTTTAGGCGGTATCGGTAATGCTGTGACTACGCTGATGTTGTTTATTGCCTTTTCATTGATCGACGTAGGCGTAGCAACAACGATCCATTTTATTTATCCTGTTTTTGTGACTATCGGCTGCGTACTTTTTTATAAAGAACGGCTGGGACTGCAGAAATTTATTGCTCTGCTGATCGCTACTGCCGGGATTGCCTGCTTTTTTCTGGGTGTGGATATGAGCGCTGGTTTCAGCGGCGGGACTTTTCTGGGGCTGTTTTTAGCGGTCGCTTCCGGCGTTACGTATGCTTTTTATATCATTTATATGGATAAAAGCGGTTTGAAAAATCAGCCTGTTTTTAAAATTTCTTTTTATGTAGCACTGATGTCTTCGATCGCTATGGGGATCTTTGGCATAGGAACAGGTGAATTGACTTTGACGACTCTGACGCCGCAGGCCTGGTTTATTTCCACTGTGTTTGCATTGCTGTGTACGGTGGTAGCCCTCTCGCTGCTGCAAATAGGCATCAAGCATGTCGGTGCTTCTACTGCCGCTATTTTGACTACTTTCGAGCCTATTACCAGCATTATCTGCGGCGTACTGCTTTTGGGAGAAACAGTGACTACGATCAAGATCGTTGCCTGTGCCCTGATTATGACGGGCGTAGTTACACTGTCACTGGCAAAACAAAAAAAGCCTCCGGAAGAGGCAGTTACCGTTCCGGAAGGCTGATAAATTTGAGTAAACCTACAAATCCTCCTGTAAATAAAAATTTTGGTTTGGCTGTCTTGCAGTAAATCAACTTGGCGTTGATCAAGGCAGTATTGGTTTAAAGCTGAACTCGTTGAAAAACGGTTCAGCTTTTTTTTTCATAAAGAGCTTTGTACGATCTGAAAACACAAAACTTGATTAGGGGGGGACATGTGCTATGATGGTAAAAAGAATAAATTAAAAGCAGAAGGATAGAAAAATTGTTAAGAGTTGTAGTTATCTGCTTGCAGGCAATAGCCTTTGCCGTGGATGGTGATGATGCGCACCTGCTGGTCCTGTTTAAGGTTCAGCTTACGACGCAGCTTGCTTAGATGCATTTGCAGGCCGCGGCTGGTGTGACGCAGTTCACTGGTGCTCCATAGCTTGTTGTACATTTCTTCAGTGCTGACTGTTTGGTTGACGTTTTGGGCCAGCAGCAGGAGGAGGTTATATTCGCTGGGAGTAAGGTGTACGATCTCGTTATTGAGCATGACACGGTTACTTTTAGTGTAGATTTTGATGTTGCCTACGTCGATGGTGTTGTGCAGCTCGTTTAAAGGCGGACGGTAGCAGTTTTTGAGCACAGAAAGAAGTCTGTAATAAAATTCTTTACTGCCACAGGGCAGTCTGATAAAGGTGACGGCACCATTTTGATAGGCAGCAACGGCAACAGTTTCGCAAGTCATGGCCGAGACGGCAAAAAGCGGCACGGCTTTGCTTAAAGGCTCAAATTGCCTTATTTCTGATGCGTCAGAAGTGGTTACTTCTACTATCAGCGCTGCAGGCTGGAGAAGCTGAAGCTGTTGCCGGGCTTCATTGCAGCTTTCGATAAAAACAGATTCGATGTCAAAAAGTCTGCTGTAAGCCAATAAACCATGAAATAATGCTTTATTTTTTTGATTGCAAAAAACAAGAGTTTTGAGCATGATGGCAACATATCCTTTCTACTGAAGGTTATATTATAACAGATAAATAAAACACTAAACTTCATATAGAAATAATATCATTTACAATATGCAGAACACAAGTGCTAATTTGCAAATCCATATGTAAACAAAATATTTACAAAAAAGAAAAATATTTTTATTATAATGATAAGCAAGAAATAAACTGTTTGGTGGGGTTATAAACTTAGTAAAATTAAATGGGGAGCGGTGATCATGAACGGGAAATATTTATCGCAGGCAGTAAAAATACTGGTTTTAGTAAGTTTGGCAGGCGTGTCGGTTACTGCGGAAGCAAATCCGCCCAGCAGACCGCCCAGCGGCTATAATGATGCTGGCGTGCAGCTGAACCGCACCAGAGAGTATATTGAAAGAGAACAGATCGCCAGAAGAATACAGGAAGAACGCAACAAACAGCAGAGCGAGGTTGAGGCAGAAAAAGGCAGTGAGCAGGGTGAAGCAAGCGGAAGCGTGCTGTTCCTTCTGCAAAAGGTAGTTATTGACGATTCACAGGTGCTGAGTCAGGCTGAAATAGCGTCAGTGACAGACAAATATGTGGGACACGAGGTTTCACTGCAAAAGCTGAATACGCTGGTTAGTGAATTAAACAAGTTATACGAGGATAAGGGCTACCTGACATGCAGAGCAGTTTTACCGCCGCAGACGATCAAAGAAGGGATCGTCCACATCAATCTGGTAGAGGGGCGTACCGGCCAGCTGATCATGGATGGCAATAAATCTACTAACAGCAGGTATATTCAAAACCGGCTGCATTTGCACAAAGACAGGATAGACAATGTACACGAGCTTAACAAAGACCTGCTGCGCTTTAACAGCACCAACGATGTGCAGCTGCGCATTTTTATGCAGGCAGGCGAGGAAGCTGGTACTACTGATTATGTTATAACTGCCTATGAGCCCAGGCAACACAATTTTACAGTTTATACAGATAATGCCGGCAGTGACAGCAGCGGTTTGTGGCGTGCAGGGATGTTTTATACTAATAAAAGCCTGACAGGTAACAGGGATACGCTGATGGTGAGCGGGATCTTTTCGGAGGGCACAAAATCGGGCAGCTTTGCCTATAATACTCCGGTAGGGCGCAGCGGGACCAAATTAGGGGTACAGTACAGTGCCAACAGTGTGCATATTATCGACGGTGACCTGGAGCCGATGAACGTACGCGGCAATTCTAATTCGTACGGCGTGTCGCTGACGCAGCCACTGATAGTAACAGAGCATTTAAAAAGCGATGTGGCACTGGAATACAGTCGTCAAAGCTCGAAAACGGATTTTTTAGGTATCCATTGGGTTGATGATACCATAAGCGGCTATACCGCATCGTTTAGTATGATGAATTACGGCAAAAGCTCGGTGATTTTTCAAAAACATGGTTACAGGATAGGTGATTGGGAAAACATTGATGGGCAGAACAAGGATTTTGGCAAATACCAGTTCAATGGACTGTACCAAAAGGTTTACAGCGGTGGGCAGATGCTGACGGGACGGCTGGACGGACAGTGGAGCAGTACCAGTTATCTGCCGTCTGCCGAGCAGTTTTATATCGGAGGAGCCTACAGTGTACGCGGCTATAAGGAAAGTTTGTTGGGCGGTGACCACGGTGTGGCGGTGAGTCTGGAATATTCGGTGCCGATAGCTAAAGCGGTATCGGCCTTTACCTTTATTGATTACGGTAGCGTTTATGGTGACAGTGCTTTTGAAGATCATATACTGATGAGTACGGGTATTGGCGTTAAGGCGACGCTGGCACAGAATTTTTACAGCAGTTTGACGTTGGGCGTACCATTACGCCGGGAGCTGAACGGCAGCGAGGCTGGTAAAACACGTCTGCATTTTATGTTTAATGGGCAGTTTTAGAAGGGGGCAAGACCATGAGCACACAAAGAAGGATCAGGCGCAGCAATGAGAAATTGAAAACAAAACAGGTAGAGACCACAGTTGAAAAGCGCCCTAAGCTGGCGCAGCGAATCATTTCTGCCGTTACTGCCATGGGTATTTTTGCTAATCCTCTTGTGGCATCGGCACAGATAATTTCCGGTGCTGAGTTTACAAATGTTACGACTAATGGCAGTGTTATCGACATAGAGACAAAAAAAATCATCGACAGAACCGGCGTCAATGTTTTTCAGCAATTTGGCTTGAATGCCAATCAGATCGCCAACATGTATTTTGGTAGTAAAGACAGCAATAACCAGGCCGATAATCTGGTCAATTTTGTTAACAGCCACATCGACATCAACGGTACGGTGAACGCTGTCAAAAACAATAAGATCGGCGGCAATTTGTACTTTTTGAGTAAGGATGGCATGGCTGTAGGCAGCAGTGGCGTTATCAATACTGGCGCACTGCATGTGATGACGCCGACGGCGGCGCAGATGACGGCTATGCAGAACGTGTTGTCGGCAGGCAGCAACGATGCGCAGAAAGCGCAGCTGGAGTTGCTGCGCAATTCGCCGGCACAGATACCGCTGAACCCCAGCGGCACGATAACTGTTTTGGGTAAGATCAATGCTACGAATAAGATCGACCTGCGGGCGGCGAATATCCTGGTAGGCATTGATGGCAATAAGAATATCAATAAGGCGGCAGCCCTGAATACCGGCGTGGTAGATTTTACTGATCTGGTAAATATAAAGGGCAGCAGCGGCGCTGTGCAATCGGGTCTGACGGGCGCTTTGACGGCGATTATGGACACCGGCAGCGGCGATATTATTTTGAAAGCGTCTGCCGATGCCGGTACTAAAAGCATTGCCGACGGTTCCCCCGGCTTTATCAAGGATAAGCTGGACGGGCTGGCTGACGAGGTCACCTACAGGGAGATAACTGCCTCGGTGCAGAACTATGGCACGATAGCGGCAGCTGGAGGCGTGGATATTTCGGCTACGGCGCAGAATGTTAAACGTACCGAGACTGGTGCAGAAGAAGCAGGAAGCCTGGCGCAGGTAACGGCAACAGTTGATTTGGCGGCAGGCAGCGTGAGCGGCGTTAAAGACGTTACGGTGCAGGCGGTAGCTAAAAATGAATATGTTGACGAAGATGGGCTGGTGCATAAAGCAGCAGTACTGGGGCTTGGCGCAGCGACACCCATTACAGGTGACGTTGCTTTTGCGGTGCTGGAAACAGAGGCTGCTGTCAATATCGGGCAGGAAGCGGCTGTAAGCAGCAGTGGCGGTGATGTGGCCATTACTGCGGAAAGCACTACTTTAGCGGCGACGCAGGCATCGGCTACCGGTTATAAGTTTGCCAGCAAGGGCGGGCAAAAAGGCACCTATGTGCCGGCCGGGGCAGTTACATATACCGAAGCGTCCAATAAGGCCGTAGTTAATGTGGATGGCAAGGTAAATGCACAGGGTGATGTGGAAGTTAAGGCTAAGGCTGACCTGAAAATAGATGCGACAGATAATCTGGCGGTGAAGGGCGAAAATGCCAACCAGATCGTTGTCGGAGTTTTGGTCACTAACGGTGATAACACGGCGCAGGTAAATATCAATAAAAATCAGACGGCCGGCTACGAAAAGGCTCTGACGGCTGGCGGTGATATCGTGATTGGGGCCGAAGCTGTAAATGATCTTAATTCTGAATTGAATGTTGCTGGTGCAGATGCTTCGGCACTGGTAACAGCCGTAAATGTGACCACCTATAACAGCAGGGCCGGGGTCAATGTAGACCGTTCACTGGAGGCGGGTAATGACCTTAGCGTCAGCGCGGATAACACCTTTACCAAAAATACTGTCATCAGCAGCAATAAGATAGGCTCGGGCAAATACATGGCGAAGGCCATGGAGACCTTGAACAAGGTGGGTGCTACCGATGCCCTGAAAGCTGTGGGCGGTAAGGTGAAGGATGCCCTTTTTAAGAGCGATGGCGAGGGCGGTGCAGACGGTATGACCTATGAAGGCATCAAGCTGGCCGATTTTTTGAAGGCAGGCGCGACGGTGGCCGTGGTCAACGAAAATAATACTGCTGCGGTCAATATCGGTTCTGAAGCCGGCTTGACGGCTCAGGAAGGCCAGTTGACCCTGGATGCCAGTATGCAGATGGACGATATCCATATGGTGGCCAGCGGCGCCAGCAATTCCTATACTAAGGAGCATGGCGGCGGGCTTGTAGGCAATGCGACAGTAATGGTGACTAACCTTGAGGATACGGCTACTGTGACCGTTGCTGACCGTAGCGAAACCAATGCGCAGCCGGCGGCCCTTACAGGTAAAAAAGGTGTGGCTGTCAATAGCCGCGTGCTGGTTGATTATAACCGGGTGCAGAAGATGGTTGATGATGTCAAGCGTGCGGCAGCTGATATCAAAGCTGGTTTCAGCGGGCTGGGAGGCAGCATCAGCAGCGACTGGGAAGCTTTGCTGAAGGCTGTAACAGATAAGGCCGACGCTTTGGAAGCGGCTTTAGGAACTTTTACTGCTGATGAGACGCTGCTTACCAGCGACGATGGGATACTGAAGGCGACCAATCCTTTCAGCGCAGCTACGGAACTGCTTAGTGCGCTGGATACATTGAATGAACAGATCGCTGCGGCAGAGAAGGATCCGGCGCAGCAGACGACGGCAGCCAAGCTGAAACAGGCAGTTTCGGGCTTGTCTGATATCGTGGTCAATTCCATAGCTTTTGCCGATCCTAACAGCTATGCTAATTTTGCAGCTGTATCTAACGCTAAAGGCGACGATGGCGGTGGCAGCGGCACGGGTACTGCGGCAACTATTGCCGGTACTGTGATGATAACCAATGTGGACCATGGCAGCAAGGTGCTGCTGGGTAATAATGTACAAATAAATTCTGAAGGTACAGTTGATGTTGGGGCTGAGAATCTGATGAAGGATGTTAGCCTGGCAGGAGTAACTGCGGCCATTTTTAATAACGCCGGCGGCAACAGCTCAGTAGGTGCAACGGTTAATATAGCTGATTTTGATACCAATACGGTGGTGGCTGTGGGTGAAGGCTCGCATATCACCGGCGGCGAGATCAATATCGCAGGCACAAACACTATCGACCATGTGGCCGTAGCAGCAAGCGCAGGTAAAGGAGCCTCTGGTGAGGCAGGCGCTTCGGGCGTTACTTTGAACGGTATGGTGTCGGTGATAAGCGGCGACAGCAAGGTGCTGACGATAGTTGACGATGAGGCTTCGCTGACGGCACAGAAAAACGGTTCCGGTGCTGCTGAGACCAGTGGTAAGGTAACAGTTAAGGGTTTGAACGATACAAGTCTGGTGAATGTGGCAGGCGGACTTTCGATGACCCATTCTAACGGTGCTGTTGGTATTGGCGTGGCCGTGAATGATTTTGCGGTACATAATATTGCCGGTATCGGCGATGTCAAGGGCTTCAGCGATGAGGTTTTTGGAGCTGACAATGATGAAGTGAGCGGTGATGAAGGTTATACAACTGCTTATACGGCTACCGGTGCTGTTAAAAAAGCGGCTTCGGTGCAGGCTTATGGTCTGGACGTAGCTGCTGTTACTGACGGCACGATCAATACTGTCAGTGCGGCGGGCAGCGTTTCCAGCAACGACAGCTCAGGCAAAGAAGGTTTTTTTGACAAGCTGGGTAATAAAATGAACAGTCTTACTGATAAGGTACTGGGTGAAAATGGCCTGGTAGGTAAGGCCGGTTCGATCTTTGCCGATAAGGTGAACGGCGATGGCAGCTCATCTTCGGCTGTCGACGATGCTTTTAATGTAAATGGTACGGGGCAGGGCGGCGGCCAGCTGAATATCAACCGTGATAATCAGGGCGGCAGCCAGGGATTTATGCCGGAATTCAGCATTTCTGGTTCTGGCAGCGTGTCAGTAAACAGCCTTAGCAACGAGACTAAGGCCGTTGTAGATAATGCCGTTATCAGCCTGAATGATGGCGATATGAGCGTTACTGCCCGGGATAATGCTTTTGTTGGGGCCTACAGCGGTGCAGCGGCACTGGTTTGGAAGTCCAGCGGCGAAAATGGTGCCAAAGGAAAGAGTGCGGCTCTGGCCGGTGCGGCAGCTGTTAACGATATCGACAATACTATCAGCGCCATCGTTGCCAACAGTACGATTAACGACGCGGGCAATCTTGATGTTTTAGGCTTGAGCGGCGGCACTACTATTGCGGCTGGTTTGGGACTGGAAATATCTAAAAATGAGGGCGGCAGCGGTACCGGCGGAGCGGCAGTTTCTGTCAATCTGATCGACCATACCGTCAATGCCCTGATGGAGGACAATACTGTTACTAAGGCGCAGTCAATTGATGTGACAGGCTACCAAAGTGATGTGCAGGTGACAGGCGGGCTGCAAGTGGCGGCGGGCAATCAGGGTACGGCCGTGGGTGCTTCCGTTGCTGTGGCTTCTTTAAACAATACTATCAATGCCGGGATCAAGGGAACAGGTAAAAACGGTCTGGCCTATACTGATGTGGGCAATGTTGAAGTGCATGCTTTAAGTGCGTTGACAGCAGTTACAGCGGCTGTTTCGGCCGGTGCTACCAAAACCAGCAAAAGCGACGGTACCAGCGTTAATATTCAGGGTGCCGTTGTTTATAACAGCGTCAATAATACTGCTAATGCATATATTGATGGGGCCAATATCGCAACAACAGCTGCTGGCTCGGTGCGAGTGCGGGCGATGGATACAAATAAACAGGATGCGGCTGTTTATCAGGAGCTGCTGACACGGGGGGCCAGTGATAAAGCGGCAGAACTTGCCAGAACCAGCTCCATTATCGATACAAAGGGTAATTCCTATTATGACGGGCTGGATACGGCCATGACTGATGACGGCAGCGGCGATGGTACGCTTGACCTTGATACGATAGGTAAAAACGGCAGTACTATCGTTACTGCGGCGGCCGGTGTGGCCGTTACTAACGGCGATGCGGCAGTAGGCGCGTCGGTAGCTATCAGCGATATCGATAATAAGTTCACTGCTAAAATAACTGATTCTGAGATCACTGCTGCCGATGTTGAGGCGCAGGCCAATTCGGATACCTTACTGGTAGGCGTAGCTGGCGGTGTAGGTGTAGGCAATAAGATTGGCGGCGTAGGCAGCGCGTCCTGGCAGAATATTGATAATACAGTTGCGGCAACGATCAGCGGCTCAACGATCAAGGCGCAGTCGGTAAGCGTCAGGGCTGTGAATACAGCGAAGATGATAAATGTAGCCGGGCAGATAGCCGGAGGCAAGAGTGCTTTGGGCGCGGGGCTGGGCTACAGTGGCCTGAGTAATGTGACAGGTGCTTATTTGCACGACAATCTTATTGATAAAAGAATCCTTGATACTGATGGTGTAATAGTAAATGCCAATGCTGCCAACGGTAATAAAATGTATACGATCGGGGCCAGCGTCGCTGCGGCAACAGAGAATGCGGCAATAACCGGCACTGTGGTTTTAACACGTGCTGATGGCAAGATAGATGCCCTGATCAGTGATTCGGAAATAACCAATGCTAAGGCAGTGGGCGCAGCTGCTGCTGATACTACTTATACTTATACGGTAATGGGCAATGTAGCAGCCGGAGCGAAAGCAGGCGTTGGTGCAGGTGTTGCTTATACTGATATTGGCGGTTCCAGCGGCGATGCAGCTAAGGCCGGTCAGGTGACCAATGCAGGTATCAAGGGAACGCAGATCGAGTCTGCGGCTGCCGGTGCGGCAGTTAGTGTCAGCGCAGTTGATTCTTCTAAAATTTTGAACGTGGCTGTG